>OLNQ01002031.1_pt1 | contig 18249 bp, 19 predicted proteins | sample 1672821 | NCBI WGS metagenome assembly OLNQ01 (sample SAMEA3136727, study PRJEB25190) | human gut metagenome | biome: human gut; feature: human-associated habitat; material: faeces | place: Austria | collected 2013 | reverse complement strand
TTTCCTGATCGTAGCCGTAGTACCCGGCCAGCTTCAGCACGCGGTCAGCGATGCTGCTTATATTCGTTTTTGACAAATGTCACCAATTGCTCGAAATAAGGCTTGTCAAATTCTTCTTGCAGACGTTTTCTCCAACTTTCATCTATTCTAACATTCATGGTGTTTTTCTTATTCTTCCACCAAAGGTACGGAGAAAAGCTTAAAATTCGAGGATTTTGTGTAAGTTTGCCTTCCGATTTGAATTTAAATAAGAAAACATGATAAGTTACCTTCAGATAGATAAGCTGACCAAGAGCTTCGGTGATTTGGTTCTTTTCGAGGATATAACGTTCGGAGTCGCGCAAGGACAGAAGATCGGGTTGATCGCCAAAAACGGGACGGGTAAGACTACCTTATTGAATATTATCGGTGGTAAGGAGGATTACGACTCGGGTGAGGTGGTTTTCCGGAAAGACCTGCGGGTCGGGTATTTGGAGCAATCACCTTCTTATCCGGAAGAACTGACCGTGCTACAGGCTTGCTTCCACTCGAAGAACGAGACTGTCCAGTTGATAGCTGAGTACGAGGAGGCGATGGCGAAAGAGGATCACTCGAATCTGGAGGACATCCTTACCCGTATGGATAGCTTCAAGGCGTGGGATTATGAGCAGAAAGCGAAACAAATCCTCGGGCAGTTGAAGATTCATAACTTCAATCAGAAGATCGGGGAATTGTCTGGAGGACAGTTGAAACGGGTAGCCTTGGCGAATGTCTTGATCACGGACCCTGAATTGATTATCTTGGATGAGCCGACGAACCATTTGGATCTGGAAATGACCGAATGGCTGGAAGATTATCTGAGCCGGGCCAATATCAGTATCTTGATGGTGACGCACGACCGTTACTTCTTAGATCGTGTTTGTAGTGAGATCATCGAGATCGATAATAAACAAATCTATTCGTATAAAGGTAATTATAGTTATTATCTGGAGAAACGCCAAGAGCGTGTCGAGGCGATGAACGCCGACGTGGAGCGTGCGAAGAATCTTCTCCGTACGGAACTGGATTGGATGCGCCGCCAGCCGCAGGCACGGGGCACGAAAGCGAAGTACCGTATCGATGCCTTTTATGAGCTGGAAAAGAAAGCGAAGCAACAACGGGATACCGGAAAGGTGAACTTGGACGTGAAGGCTTCTTACATCGGTTCGAAGATTTTCGAGGCGGTGAATGTAAGCAAACGTTTCGGTGATTTGAAGATTACGGAGGATTTCAACTATATTTTCGCCCGTTACGAGAAGATGGGTATTGTCGGGAATAACGGTACGGGCAAATCTACCTTTATCAAGATGCTGATGGGGGAGGTGGCTCCCGATAGCGGCCATTTCGATGTGGGCGAGACCGTTCGCTTTGGCTATTATAGTCAAGATGGCTTGAAGTTCGATGAGCAAATGAAAGTGATCGACGTGGTGCAGGCGATCGCCGAATACGTGGATTTGGGTAACGGACAGAAGATGGGTGTCTCCCAGTTCTTGAACTATTTCCTGTTCACGCCGGAGAAACAGCATAATTACGTTTATAAATTGAGCGGTGGGGAGAAACGTCGCCTCTATTTATGTACGGTATTGATGCGTAGCCCGAACTTCTTGGTGCTTGATGAGCCGACTAATGATCTGGATATCGTGACCTTGAACGTATTGGAGGAATACCTTCGTAACTTCAAGGGGTGCGCTATCGTGGTTTCCCACGACCGTTACTTTATGGATAAGGTAGTAGATCACCTGCTGGTTTTCCGGGGTAACGCCGATATCAAAGATTTTCCCGGCAACTATACGCAGTACCGGGATTGGAAAGACGTGCAAGACCAACTGGAAAAAGAGGCGGAGGCTGCTTTGCAAGCGAGACAAAACCCGGCTCCGGAGAAACCGTCTCGTCCTGTCAATGAGCAAAAGAAAAAACTCACTTTCAAGGAGCGGAAAGAGTTCGAGGCCCTAGAGGAGGAGATACCGGCTTTGGAGGCGGAGAAGGCGGAGTTGGAGACTGCGATGAGCAGTGGTACTTTGTCTACGGACGAGCTTATGGCTAAATCTCAACGGATCACCCAAGTCATGGAAGAGATCGACGAGAAAACGATGCGCTGGCTGGAGTTGAGTGAGCTGGCATAAGTAATAATGAGGAATGAGCGAGACTAAACCTGTACTTTGGAACCGGAATTTCGTCCAATGTTGTATCTCTTACTTCTTGATGAATTTCGCCTTTTATATGTTGATGCCTACTATGCCGGTCTATCTGGTGGAAGAGTTGGGCATCAGCACGTCCGAGGTGGGGATGGTCTTGTCTAGCTATACGATCGGCTTGCTGTGCGTGCGCCCGTTCTCGGGGTATCTGGTAGATTGTTTCTCCCGCAAACCGTTATATGTATTCGCCTTCACGATATTCGCCTGTCTGTTCGCCGGTTATTGGTTTGCCATGACGGTCTATACGATCATGGCGGTTCGTTTCATCCAAGGCGGGTTCATGGGACTGACCTCTGTTTCCGGCAATACGATTACGATAGACGTAATCCCTTCCAAGCGAAGGGGAGAAGGCATGGGCTTTTACGGATTGACGATCAATCTCGCCATGTCTTTGGCTCCTTTGGTGGCGGTCGGGCTGTACGATCGGCATGGTTTCTTCTGGATCATAGGGGTCGCTTTGGTGATCGCGTTGGTCGGGATCGGCTCCGTCGGGCTGATCCGTTATCCGAAACGGGAGAAAGTGCCTCGTCCGGCCTTCTCGTTGGATCGTTTTATCTTGGTGAAAGCGCTTCCTGCGGCCTTGGCCTATTTGCTGGTCGCTATACCTTATGGGATGTTGCTCTCGTTCGTGGTATTATATGGTAAAGAGATCGAGGTGCCGGACCCCGGCTACTTCTTTATATGTATGGCGATCGGTGTAGGGACGGCCCGTTTGATTTCCGGACGGTTGGTGGACCATGGCAAGATCCATGTCGTGTCCATCGTATCTTTGGTCTCTTTAGCGATCTCGTTTTCCGTGTTCGCTACCGTACATACATCGTTTGTCTTTTTCGCTTCCGCCTTGGCGATCGGTATCGGTTTTGGCGTGAGTGTACCGGCTTTTCAATGTCTTTTCGTGAATGTCGCTCCGCACCATATGCGCGGTACGGCTACCTCCACCTACTTGACCTCTTTCGATTTCGGGATGGGGATCGGGATGTTATCCGCCGGCTTTATTGCTACCCGTGCCAATCTGGCTACCGCCTACGGAGTCGGGGCGGTTTGTTGCCTTCTTTCCTTATTCGTCTATATCCGCTTGGTAAAAGCCTCGTACGAGAGGAATAAGCTGATTTCTTGATCCGCTTGATTCCCGGTTTCGTCTAAACCTACGGCGTACTTCGTCGATTCTTCCTTTTCTAGCGGGAAACCTCACCCTATATTTGTATCAAAGATCACAGAGAAATAGGTTTTTAAGGTTTAACAAATGAAAGGAATAGGTAGTATGAAACGTTTAGTAATGGCTATGTCAGCCTTGTTGGTAAGTGTGACAATGAGTTTCGCGCAGGAATCGAGCTTACATAAAGAACCGTTTGTAGTCAATGTGGGCCAATTGGTAAGCTATCTGGAATTACGTCCCAGCCAGATTAATGAGGTAGCGATGATCAACGATTATTTTAGGGAAAAGCAAAGCGAGGGCTTGAGGGGAAGTCATAAAATGCGGGATAAACGGATGCGGCAAGCCGTATTTGGCAACTTAAAGTTGATGAAAAAGGCGTTAAGCACCGATCAATATCGGAAATACGTGGCTTTGATCAACGTAACGAACAATAATAACCGGATGACGAGCGGGCTTTCCTTCCCCGATGTTTATCTAGCCGATAAATAAGTAAAGGATAGATGTAAAGTATCAAGCTATTGCATAAAAAGTATCTTGTGACTGTATCTATTCTATAAACCACGTCGTGGTCTGTATAGATCATGTCGTGGTTTTTATAGACCACGCTGTGGTTTGTATAATCCACGACGGAGATTATAGAATAGATACGGTATCGTATAAGAATACAGCTAGGCTTGTATAAGAATATATCTAGGCTTTTGTTTGTTTATAAACGGTGTCTATGATGAAATAGATAGTGTTTATCGTAATATGTGTTACAAAATGATTGCTATATGCCTTGATATATATCAATAACGTCAATTGTTTGCAAAAATTAACCGTATTGAAGAACAATGTTATAAAACATGCTGTTATATTTGCAGTAACAAAAAGAGAAAGATAGAAGATGCGGAAACGCCGCATTTATTAGTTAAGGTCTTAGTTTAGGTTTAAATTTTAGGTATTATGAGACGTTTAGGTATGATGGTAGTCGCTTTAATGATGGTAGCGACAATGAGCTTCGCTCAAAAGGTTAGTGATTCAAAGAGTATGAGTTTCGATAAGCTAAGCAGATATTTGCAGCTTGACGCAAACCAGATCGCTGAGGTGTCAGAGATTAATACTTACTTCGAGAATCAATTAGGTCAACCCCTGTCTGCGGAAGCGCTTTGCAATAACGCAAGACCGGAAGAAACTCGCAACGCATTGTTGTGTAATTTGAAACTGATGAAACGTGCATTGACTAAAGATCAATATCGTAAATATGTAGCGTTGATTAATGTGACTCGCGCTAATCAGGAAGATAAGGTTTCTAATCCGCTTTTGGACAGCTATTTGGCTGAGAAGTAATTAAGCCAATGTGATTGGGCTATGTGTTTTTAAGGTTTTTGTTTAGGTTTAACAATTTAAGGTTTTTAGGTATTATGAAACGTTTTGGAATGGCAGTCGCAGCCTTATTGATGTGTGCGACAATGAGCTTCGCTCAGAAACCGAGTTTGAGTAGAGAACCGTTTGTGGTAAGTACAGAGAAGTTAGCGAACTATTTGCAATTGACTCCGAGCCAGTTGGACGAGGTAGCTAACATCAACGAATATTTCATCGAGATGCAGAATGCGAGCGTAAAAGCTAGCGCTAAATTGCAGGATAAGAAAATGTATCAAGCGGTTTACGGTAACTTGAAGTTGATGAAGAAGGCTTTGAGCCCGGATCAATATCGTAAGTATGTTACTTTATTGAACATCACGAACAATAACAACCGTACGCTGGGTGTTAATACGTTCCCGGAAGTGTACTTAGCGGATAACGCAAGTAAGTAATTTATACTATATAAGAGTGTGTCCCCCACTATTTCCTGTCAAAAGGTAAATAGTGGGGATACTTTTTTTTAAGGCTCGCGTATAAATCGAAGAAGATTGTGTAAGTTTGCGGCGTTTTACAAATAACGCTTAATTCGAGTCATGACAACACAACAACTTTTAGTCCCTTCTAATGCTACTTTGAAGAGAAATGTAATGGACTACTCCTTAATCGTGGTAGGTTCATTTTTGCAGGCACTTAGTTACGTGCTTTTCCTAGCGCCTTACAAAATCGTACCGGGAGGTGTGTATGGTATCTCTATCGTAATCCACTATGTGACGAAAGATTTGTTCCCGTTCTTCCCGGATGGTTTGCCGATGGGTGCGACGGCGCTTTGCTTCAATATCCCGTTGATGATTTTGGCGATGAAAAAGATCGGATTGTCTTCCGGCCCGAAGACGATCGTTACTTTCTTGCTGATCTCTATATTTACCGACTCATTATCTTATTTCCTTACCGATCCATTGGTGGAGAACGATGCCTTTATCGCCGCCTTTTACGGTGGAGCTATTTTAGGATTGGGTGTGACTTGTATTTTCCGGGCGCAAAGTACGAGTGCCGGTACGGATGTATTGGCACGTGTGATCGCTAATGACTCCAACTTGAAGGTCAGCAATATGATCATCGTATTGGATTCCGCGGTCGTATTGTTGGGCTTGATCGTATTTAAGGATTGGGCGGTACCTTTGTATTCTTGGTTTACTATTTTCGTATATGGAAAAATCGTGGAGATGTTCCAGACGGAGAATCCGAACCGTGCCGTCTTCATTGTCTCTCGTAAGACACAGGAGTTGAAGACCTTGATAGTCGATAAAATGGGTATGAGGGGTACTTTTATTCACGGTAAGGGAATGTATCAGGGAAATGAGACTGAGATTATATTCACGATCGCTGAACGAAAAGATATGCCCCGCTTGAAAGATGAGGTGAAAGAGATCGATCCGAATGCCTTTGTTTCTACGATGCACGCTAGCAAGGATTCGCCTCGGCCGGGTATTTAATAGAATTAAGAATTATTCCGTATATTTGTGGGTAGGCTAATATTAATATCGGTTTTGAATGATGGATAGAAGAGGTTTTTTGAAGAATGCTACGCTTGTGAGCGCTGCTTGTTTGATGGATTTCAGGGAGGCTTTGGCGTGGGGCGCTAAGGATGCTGAAGTAGGAAAAGCATGGAAAGGATGGAAAAAGGGGCAGTTCCAGATTCATCTGATTTATACCGGGGTGTCGGAATCGATGTTCTTGATTTTCCCCGACGGTACAACGATGCTGCTTGATTGTGGTGATCATAATGCGGTTGGGCGCGGTAAATTGGCTGTGCCGGTGCTTCCCAATCCCGATCGGCATGCCGGGGAGTGGATCTCACGCTATGTCCGGAGAGTGAACCCTCAGAAGGATTATGTTGATTATATGATGTTGACGCACTATCATTCAGATCACGGTGGCAACAATAAATTCTACGCTCGTAAGGAGACGAGGGATGGTAAGGATTACTACCTAAGTGGATTCTCTCAGGCTGCCGAGTACCTTACGTTTGGCAAGGCTTTTGACCGTTGCTGGCCCGACTACAACGATCCTCTTCCTTTGACCCAGGAGGCAGCCGATGCTTTTGAGCACATGAAGGATTTTTACGACTATATGTTGGCTCATAAGAAGATGGAGATTGAGAAGTTCTGTCTTGGCGAAACCAACCAGATCGCCATGAAGAAAGACGCTACGGCATATCCGGGATTCTCGGTAAGAAATATCTGTGCCAACGGCCGCATTGCCGATAAGGAGGGGAATATACGTGACCTCTATGCGGAGCGCAAGAAATCCAATCCGGTTAAGTTCAGTGAAAACGGAATGAGCCTGGGCATGATCTTTACCTACGGCGATTTCAAATTCTATACGGCGGGAGACTTCTCTGATGGCTGGGAGTTGCCTAATGGAAAGAGATTCGAGATAGAGGATGCGATAGCCGACGTGGTTGAGCCGGTGAGTGTGGCGAAAATCAATCACCACGGACACATGTCAATGACTGATAAGCTCGTGGCTGCGTTGCGTCCGCGTGTTGTTGTCAACAACGTGTGGGATCAGCTTCATACACTGCCTTCGGTCATGGAGCGTTTTTATAACCGGAATCTTTATCCCGGCGAGCGCATCGTGTGTCCTACCGTGTTCCCTGCAGAACGTCGTGCCGAGGATGCCGGACAGCCGTGGCTTGATATACTTAACCCCTCGTCGTTTGATGCCGGTCATGTGATTGTCAATGTCGAGGAGGGAGGTAAGGACTATTCGGTTACTTACCTCACTGCCAATGATGAGTCGATGACTGTAAAGAGCGTGATGCGGTTCAAGTCATAAACGGCTTGAATTTGGTGTCAACTGTCAACTAAAATGCCTATCTTTGCATCATAAAAACGAATAAATATAGAATAATAATGCCCAACATCTCACAAAGAGGAGTCGAAATGCCCGCTTCCCCGATCCGGAAGCTGGCTCCATTGGCCGATGCTGCCAAACAGAGAGGAGTTCATGTGTATCACCTGAATATCGGTCAGCCCGACCTTCCCACTCCGCGAGCGGCACTCGATGCGATCCGTAATGTCGATCGTACGGTGTTGGAATATAGCCCTAGTCAGGGATATCGCAGTTATCGCGAGAAGTTGGTTGGATATTATAAAAAGTATGATATTAATCTTACGGCTGACGATATTATCATCACTACCGGTGGTTCGGAGGCTGTTTTGTTTGCCTTCTTGAGTTGCTTGAATCCGGGTGATGAGATTATCGTACCGGAACCTGCTTATGCCAATTATATGGCATTCGCTATCTCGGCAGGAGCCGTGATCCGGACAGTGACGACTACGATAGAGGAAGGATTTTCTCTTCCGAAAGTGGAAAAATTCGAGGAGTTGATCAATGAGCGTACCAAAGCGATCCTGATCTGTAACCCGAACAATCCTACGGGTTATTTGTATACGCGTCGTGAGATGAATCAAATCCGGGATATCGTAAAGAAATATGATCTTTATCTTTTCTCGGATGAGGTATACCGGGAGTTTATCTATACCGGTTCCCCGTATATCTCGGCTTGTCATCTGGAAGGTATCGAGCAGAACGTGGTATTGATCGATTCTGTCTCCAAACGCTATTCGGAATGCGGTATCCGTATCGGTGCGTTGATTACGAAAAATGCCGAGGTGCGTAGTGCCGTCATGAAGTTCTGCCAAGCTCGTTTAAGCCCGCCTTTGATCGGACAGATCGCTGCCGAGGCTTCTTTGGATGCTTCCGAGGAGTATGCCCGTGAGACTTATGACGAGTATGTGGAACGGCGTAAATGCTTGATCGATGGCTTGAACCGTATTCCCGGCGTTTATTCTCCCATACCGATGGGCGCTTTCTATACGGTGGCTAAACTTCCGGTGGATGATGCCGATAAGTTCTGCGCTTGGTGTCTGGAAGAGTTTGAATACGAGGGTCAGACGGTCATGATGGCACCGGCGTCGGGTTTTTACACAACACCGGGACTTGGTAAGAATGAGGTTCGTATGGCCTATGTTTTGAAAAAGGAAGACCTGGCGAAAGCTTTGACGGTGTTATCAAAGGCGTTGGAAGCTTATCCGGGAAGAATGTTATAAATGAATTTAGAGCTATTTATCGCCGAAAAGATACATTTCAGCAAGGAGGGGGATCGTGAGGTTACTCCTCCCGCTGTTCGTATTGCCATGATCGGGATCGCTTTGGGATTGGCGGTGATGATCCTTTCGGTGGCGATCGTGATAGGCTTTAAGAAAGAGGTCCGGAACAAGGTGATCGGTTTCGGCTCGCATATCCAGATCACGAATTTCGATAGTAATTCTTCCTATGAGTCGCAGCCGATAGCGGTTAGCGATACTTTATTGAATGCGCTCGATGCATTCCCCGGTATTCGCCATGTCGAGAAATTCGCAACGAAGCTAGGTATCTTGAAGACTGACCAAGACTTTCAAGGTATTGTCTTGAAAGGGGTGGATACGGATTATGACTGGACTTTCTTCAAGGATAATTTAAAAGAGGGCGAGATCTTTACGATCCAGCCGGATAAGAACTCTACGGATGTTATTATTTCCAAGTATTTGTCAGATCTGCTAGGACTAAAGGTAGGGGATTCTTTCCTGACTTATTTTGTGCAAGACGATGTGCGTGCCCGTAAGTTCACGATCACGGGGATTTATGAGACGGGTTTCCTTGATTATGACAAGATGTTCGTAATCGCCGATATTAAGCAGATACGTCGCTTGAACGGTTGGGATAAAGATCAAGTAAGCGGACTGGAGTTGCAAGTGGATGACTATGATCGTTTGGACCAAGTGGCCGAGGATATTTATTTCGATCTGACGGAACGGCAAGACCGAAATGGTAATACGTTTTACGCCCGCTCGATCAAGGAGTTGAACCCGATGATCTTTAATTGGCTGGATGTGCTAGACATTAATGTGGTGGTTATCTTGGCGCTGATGCTTTCCGTCGCAGGGTTTACCATGATCTCAGGATTATTGATCATAATCTTGGAACGTACCAATATGATCGGAATCCTAAAAGCCTTGGGACAAAATAATAACAGTATTCGCAAGATTTTCTTGTATGTCTCTTTCTTCTTGATCGGCAAAGGAATGTTGTGGGGGAATATCATCGGTATCTCTCTTTGTTTGCTTCAATCTCATTTCCATATTATCCAATTAGACCCTTCTATTTATTATTTGGATGCCGTGCCTATCGATCTGAGTCTATTTTCACTGTTCCTTTTGAATATAGGGACATTGGCCGCCTCCATGTTGATGATGCTGGGACCTTCCTATTTGATTACGAAGATTGATCCGGCCAAGAGTATCCGTTTTGAATAAAAGCCGTATCTTTGGCATACGTTCTAGTTTTGCCGGATTGATATGACAGATCTTATCTCTAAAGAAAAGCGTAGCTATATCATGTCTATGATTAAGGGCAAGAATACAAAGCCCGAGATTATAGTCCGTAAATACCTGTTCCATTGTGGCTTTCGCTTTCGTGTGAATGTAAAGCGCCTTCCCGGTACCCCTGATATCGTATTGCGTAAATATAAGACCGCTATCTTCGTGAACGGCTGTTTCTGGCATGGGCACGAGGGTTGCCCGGAATTTCGTCCTCCCCGTACCCGGGTAGAGTGGTGGACCGAGAAACTAAACCGGAATAAAGCTCGGGATGCCCGTGTACGTGAGGAATTACGAGCGATGGGCTGGAATACGATGGTGATTTGGGAATGCCAGCTTAAACCCAAAGAACGGCAAGCTACTTTAGAAAATGTCGTCCGTTTATTGGAAAAGACGTATGTGGAATCTACCTATCATGCGAAGTTTACCCCAGCCTACCCGCTACTAGAGGAGGAAGAACTTCCCAAAGTGGCGGAAGAAGAGATATCCTATGAGAGTGCTCATCATTATTAATTCTCCAACCGGAACGTATAATCCTTCCTACTTCTGAAAAGCCGGTAAATACGGACATATCCATTGAATATGGGTTGAATAAACTCCAGCAGGAATAACCAACCGATAGTAGGGCTTTGTTGAAGCATTCGAGCCGATTTGCCGAAAACGATTGCCTTGATTATAAAACGTATCAAATATAATAATACGGCGATCAAGGAGATTAGCCAGTTGCCCTGTAATCCGATCACAACCGTAGCGATAACCGATACTTGGAAAAGGAAGAAACAAGTGGATTCGAGATGATAGAATGTCAAGGCGCTTCCTTTGTAATACCGTTGAGTGGCGGCACGGGAAACCTTCATCTCTTTCCAGATTCCAAAACGTTCGATTTGATCCATTTCCGTTAGGCTGTCCGGAGTGTAGATTACTTTCGTATTCTCCTTGGTCGAGGCTTCGTTGATGAATAAGTCATCGTCTCCCGCATGCAAGTTCAAGGATTGGTAGTAACCTTTATGCTTGAAGAATAACTCTTTCCGATAAGATAAATTTCGTCCGTTTCCGGTATATGGGTGATGGGAGAGGGCGGAAGATAGATAACGTAAACCCGTCAATAAGTTATCATAGGCGATCAACTTATGAAAGAATCCCTTGTAGTTGCTGTATTTGCAGTAGCCCAAGACAATACTGGTCTCGGGTGTGTATCCACCAACCATGGCAGATAACCATTGATCGTTGAGCGGTTGGCAATTCGCCTCCGTGAATAGAAGAATATCGTATTTGGCCGCTTTCACGCCTAGGGTAAACGCCAGTTTACGGCGGCTTAGGTAACGAGCGTCCGAGGGGACGTAAGTATGATACAAATGTTTATACTCATTTTGAAAGAACTTTAGCGTATCGTCAGTATCGTCGCTCGAGCCATCGTTGATAACGACTACCTGATATTCCGGGTAATCTTGTGTAAGTAACGCAGGAAGGTGTTTCTTGAGGTTCTCAGAATCATTTTTAGCGTATATGATGATGGATACGGGGAGTTTATTACCTTCCTCTAAGGTATCATCCGTTCGTCTTGACGCACGTAAAAGGCGGGCATAAGCGATCAGATAATAAAGAGATAAGATAACGAACCCTATTAAGGTGATTCCCAATAGGAAAAGCTCTGTATTATTGAGTAGAAACATAATAATGTGCCAATGTGATTAATATGCCAATGTGCCAATATCATTAATGAGCCAATATGATTAATACGCCAATGTGCCAATAAGCTACTCAAGGTATTTACATTGGCACATTGATCAATTAGCTCATTATTTTATCGTATCGGAATAATAGGCTTTCGGTAAATGGCGGCAGTTGTATTGGGAGGCCATGACCTCGCCATAAGCGCCGGCGGAACGAAGGGCGATCAAGTCGCCACGATGAGCCTTATTCAACTCTACATCCTTACCGAATACATCCGATGACTCACAGATCGGGCCCACTACATCGTAAGTCTCTACTGCCTCATCGCTGCTGATGTTCTCGATACGGTGATAAGCGTCGTACATCGCCGGGCGGATCAATTCCGTGAAACCTGCATCAAGGATAGCGAATTTCTTCGTCTCTCCTTCCTTGACATATAATACCTTAGAGATTAATGTTCCGCATTGAGCGACGATCGAACGTCCCGGCTCAAAATGTACCTGTTGACCCGGACGTACTTGAAGCAGTTTATGAATGGCTGCGAAATAGTTATCGAAAGCCGGGATCGATAAATGATTCGGGTGATAGTAATCGATACCTAGTCCACCTCCGAAGTTTAGGTTCTCCACTGTAACCCCATGAGCTTCCAGTTCTTCCTGTATCTCGTTGAAACGAATTACCAAATTGCGGAAGCTAGACATATCCGTGATCTGTGAACCGATATGGCTATGGATACCGATCAACTTCACATTCTTCATCTCCTTTAATTTATCCAGTACACCTCCTAATTGGCTAAGGTTGATACCGAATTTATTCTCTTTCATACCCGTCGTGATCTTGGCATGCGTATGGGCATCCACTTCCGGGTTGATACGAAGGGCGATAGAGGCTACTTTATTTTTAGCGGCCGCCAGCTCATTGATGATTTCCAGCTCAACGGCAGATTCCACGTTAAAGCAGAAAATATCATTGTCCAGTCCTAGGTTGATCTCCCAATCCGCTTTGCCAACACCGGCAAAGACAATCTTATCGGCAGGAAAACTGGCATCTAAAGCTGCCTGTACCTCGCCGCCACTTACGCAGTCTGCGCCAAGGCCGTTTGCCGCTATGATGGAAAGGATACGGGGATTGGCATTCGCTTTCACGGCATAATGCACGTGGTAACCATATTTCCCGGATTCGGTTTTTACTACGTCTAATGTGTCTTGCAATAGCTTGACATCATAATAATAAAAAGGCGTAGAAAGCTGCTTGAACTTTTCTACAGGAAATGTTCCTTTGAGCATATTATACGAAATTATATAAAGATAAATAAGGGCAGTCTGTAAAAGGCCGCCCTCGTTTGTTTTTATTTGTTGTTAAATAAATGATCGCTTAGAGCTTGCAGCGCTCTCTGCTTGTCCGAGGCCTTGATCAGCAAGGAGACGTTGTAGTTGCTTCCTCCGTAGGAGATCATACGGACCGGGACATCCTTCATAGCTTGTACGATACAAGCCTCGAAGCCGATGTTATCCCATTCTAGGTCGCCAACCACGCAAACGATAACCATATCCTCGTCTACGGTCACGGTTCCGTACTTCTTCAAATCGTCAACGATCTCTTCCAGATGCTTGCGGTTATCGATCGTAACGGAGACACCCACTTCGGAGGTTGTAACCATATCGATCGGAGTCTGGTAGTTCTCGAAAGTCTCGAATACCTTACGCAAGAAACCTGTAGCTAGCAACATACGTCCGCTCTTGATCTTGATAGAGGTAATATTGTCTTTGGCGGCGACCGCTTTGATCTTACCTTTTTCGATAGCGTTTGAGATCAATGTACCCGGAGCGTCCGGCTGCATCGTATTTAACAAACGAACCGGGATGTTGTTCAATTTAGCCGGCAATATACAAGTCGGGTGAAGGATCTTGGCTCCGAAATAAGCTAATTCGGCAGCTTCCTCGAAATGCAATTGACGGACTGGAGACGTTCCCTGTACGATACGAGGGTCGTTATTGTGCATACCGTCGATGTCTGTCCAGATCTGGATCTCTTCCGCACCGATAGCTGCGCCGATTAAGGATGCGCTATAGTCGCTACCACCTCGTTGTAGGTTATCGATCTCGCCGTAAGCGTTGCGGCAGATATAACCTTGTGTGATGTATAGATCAGCATCCTTATTATCAGCGAGTAATTTCACCAATTTCTCTTTGATATAGACAGGGTCCGGTTCCGCGTTCTTATCCGTACGCATATAATCCAAAGCCGGGATCAATACGGATTTCACGCCGCATTCGTTCAAATAAAGATTCATCATACCCGTAGAGATCAACTCTCCTTGTGCCAAGACAACCTTTTCCTCGAACAAGGTAAACAGATCCTTCGTGAACGTACGGATATATTCGAAATGAGATTTTATCAGTTCTTTGGCCTTCTGTTTATATTCCTCGGTGCTGTATAGTTCCTCAACATGGCCCATATATTTCATGGCAAGCTTGTTGATGATCTCATTCGCTCCGTCTGGGTTCTTTTTGTACAGGTAGTCGGAAATCTCGACTAACGAGTTGGTTGTACCCGACATGGCTGACAATACAACGATCTTACGGTCTCCCGTGATCAGTTTCGCTACATCTTTCATTCTCTGTGCAGATCCCACAGAAGTACCGCCAAACTTTAAAACTTTCATCTTCTTTTGTTCTATATTAAATTGTTTTCTTTTTCAATCGAATGCGACCGCAAAGTTACAAAAAAATTATTCTCTGACATCACTTAGACAGGCATTCTCGCATTTTACTATGCGGGCAGGATAATTATGCACGATCGTATAGTTATGAGTGGTCATAATCACCGCCGTTCCCTGCTGGCAGATGTCGTGTAAGAGTTGTACGATTTGTCCGCTCGTCTCCGGGTCCAAGTTGCCGGTCGGCTCATCCGCCAGTATCAACTTGGGGTTGTTCAGAAGGGCACGGGCAATAACGATACGTTGTTGTTCCCCGCCGGATAGCTCATGCGGCATTTTATAGCCTTTGTCTTGCATGCCTACCTGACGGAGCACGTTGTCTATCCGTTCCTTGATCTCGCTTTTCTTTTTCCATCCGGTGGCTTTCAGCACGAATTCCAGATTCTTGGAGACGGAACGGTCGGTCAACAATTGGAAATCTTGGAAGACGATACCTAGTTTCCTACGCAAATAAGGGATATCCTTCCGCTTCATCTTGGTGAGGTTGTAATCCATGATACGTGCCTCGCCTCGCAAGATCGGTATCTCGCAATACAAGGACTTGAGCAGGCTGCTTTTACCGGAGCCTACCTTCCCGATCACATATACGAACTCTCCGTTACGAAGCGTGAGGCATGCGTCGTGTAATACCCTGTTTTCCTCACGGCATATCTCCACGTTCTCTAATTTGAGTAGAATATCTTCTTCCATAGAATTTATCAACCTTTATGTCTTTTCTTTAATTCACGGGCGAGGTCTTCCAGACGAAGTCCCTTGCTTGTCAATAATACGATTAAGTGGTAAACCAAGTCGGATGCCTCATAGATGAAGCCGTCCTCGGTTCCGTTGGTCGCCTCGATAACGGTCTCTACCGCTTCTTCGCCGACTTTCTGGGCCATGCGATTCACGCCTTTCTGGAATAAGGTAGTCGTATAGGAACCTTCCGGCATTTCTTGACGGCGACGCTCGATGAAGTTCTGCAAGTATTTCAAGAACATGATATCCTCTACGTTCTTCTCGCCGAAACAAGTATCCGCTCCCGTATGGCAAACCGGTCCGGCTGGAATCGCCTTGATCAATAATGTATCGTTGTCGCAATCCGCCGTGATGCTAACCACCTGCAACGTATTTCCGCTACTCTCTCCCTTCATCCACAAACGGTTTTTCGTGCGGCTAAAGAATGTAACCTTACCCGTACTTACTGTCTCATCATAAGCTTCTTGATTCATGAAGCCCAACATTAATACCTTACTAGTGTTGTTGTCTTGTACGATAGCGGGAATTAATCCGCCCATTTTCTCGAAATCTAATTTCATCTTTATATATAATGTGTTATATCCTTACATTGATCCCCTCGTCCTTGAGGTATTGCTTCAAGTCGCTAATCCGTATCTCGCCGAAATGGAAAACGCTGGCCGCTAAAGCCGCGCCCGCTTTCCCGTTGGAAAACGTATCCCGGAAATGTTCCATCTTTCCCGCTCCACCGGAGGCGATAACCGGGATATGCAACGTATCGGCCAAGGTAGCCAGAGCGTCGTTCGCGTATCCGTCTTTTACGCCATCGTGCGTCATACTGGTGAAAAGTATCTCGCCGGCGCCACGGCTTTCCGCTTCCGAGGCCCATTGAAACAAATACTTATCCGTCGGGACACGCCCTCCGTTTAGATAGCATAGCCAGTCATTGTTCTCAAAATTAGCGTCGATAGCGACTACGCATACCTGACTACCAAAGTTCTTGGCGATCTCCTCGATTAATACCGGGTTACGTAAAGCCGCCGAGTTGATCGAGACCTTATCGGCGCCAGCGCTAAGCAAACGATCCACGTCCTTCAATTCGTTGATACCTCCACCCACGGTAAAAGGGATGCTGATATGGGCCGCCACTTGTTTTACCAACTCGGTGAAAGTCTTTCGCCCCTCGTGTGAGGCGGTAATATCCAAGTACACTAATTCGTCGGCCCCTTCACGGCTGTACTGGGCGCCCAACTCCACGGGGTCTCCAGCGTCGCGAAAGTTCACGAAGTTGATGCCTTTTACGGTCTTTCCATCCTTTATATCCAGACAGGGAACAATTCTCTTGGCTAGCATATATCTATTTTATTATTTCAAGTAAAACGAAGTAAATCTTTCAACTGGATCTTCCCCTCATAAATGGCCTTGCCGAAAATGACAGCGGGAATCCCAGCCTCAGATAATTTCTCAATATCCTCGATCGAGCTTACGCCACCGCTCGCTATGATATAAAGGAAGGGGATCTCGTCCCGTATCTCTTTATATAAATCGATAGCCGGGCCTTGCAGCATACCATCCCGTGCGATATCCGTGCAGATCACCTTGGTAATCCCCTTGTCGTAATATCCTTTGATAAAAGGAACCAACTCTTGGCTGGTCGTTTCCTCCCAACCGCTGATGGCGATCTTCTTTTCTTTGGCATCGGCCCCTAATATGATTTTCTCGCTACCGAACTTGCTGATCCAAGAGGTGAACATTTCCGGGTTCTTCACGGCGATACTGCCTCCGGTTACCATCTGGGCGCCGCTTTCGAAGGCGATCTCCAGATCATCCTCTTGTTTCAAGCCCCCTCCGAAATCAATGATCAAGGAAGTCCGGGTCGCTATCCGCTCAAGGATACGGTAGTTGATGATGCGTCCTTCACGGGCTCCATCCAAATCTACCACATGCAAACGCCGGATGCCGTTACCCTCGAACATCTTGGCCACCTCCAGAGGATCTTCGTTGTAAACCTTCTTGGTCGCGTAATCTCCTTGCGTCAACCGGACGCATTTGCCATCTATTATATCTATAGCGGGAATAAGCTCAATCATATCTTTAAAAAGTTTTTCAATATAACCTCTCCTACCGATCCACTTTTTTCCGGATGGAACTGTGTCGCGTAGAAGTTGTCCTTATGTAAAGCGGCGCTGAACGGAAGGATGTAATCGGTCGTAGCCGCCGTATATTCATTTACAGGTACATAATAACTATGTACGAAGTAAACAAATTTGTTCTCCAATCGCTCATTGAATAGGCCGCTTTTAACGTTTGTCAAGGTATTCCAACCCATGTGAGGAACCTTGTCCTCATGCTTTCGCGGAATGAAACGTTTTACTTCCGTAGGGAAGATCCCCAAGCAATCAGCGTTCCCCTCCTCCGAACGCATGCACATCAATTGCATGCCGAGGCATATCCCGAGTACCGGTTGCTTTAGGTTCAAGATCACCTGATCCAATTTATGCTCCCTTAAATACTCCATGGTCGTGAAAGCTTCACCTACTCCGGGAAAGATAACCTTATCCGCTTTATTTAATAATTCCGGATCAGCCGTGATGATCGGGGTAACGCCCAACCGCTTCAAAGCGTAATCTACCGAGTAGATGTTTCCGGCATTATATTTAATAATGGCAACGTCCATTGTTGTTAAGCATTTATATTGAGTTGCAAAAGTAACAAATTATCATTACATAATTATGAATGGCGACTGAAAAGTTCCAAAATGAAATGTATTTGTGATAAACTGGTGTGATCGGGAAGGGGATAGGGGCGGCATAATTATGTAGCTTCTGAGGTCTCTCCAGATATTTTTGCTATCAAATATGATATTTTTTTGCGTCAGCTATTGCAGGTTTAAAAATAATACTTACCTTTGCACCGCAATCGAGAGAGATAGCGATAAAAGAAAAGAGGTTCGGTAGTTCAGCTGGTTAGAATACATGCCTGTCACGCATGGGGTCGCGGGTTCGA
>OLNQ01002018.1_pt1 | contig 18313 bp, 14 predicted proteins | sample 1672821 | NCBI WGS metagenome assembly OLNQ01 (sample SAMEA3136727, study PRJEB25190) | human gut metagenome | biome: human gut; feature: human-associated habitat; material: faeces | place: Austria | collected 2013 | reverse complement strand
GCGACATGGCTGGCGCCGGTTGGGCTCAGGGCTACATCGGCTACTGCGCCAACGCCTCCCTCGTCAAGGGCTATCCCGATGGCACCTTCAAGCCGTCCGGCAAGGTCACCGGCTATGAAGTCCTCGCCATGATCCTCCGCGCGGTTGGCTACGACAAGAACAACGAGTTCTCCGGCGCTGACTGGGCGCTCCATGTTGCGCAGACCGCGCAGCAGCTCGGCGTTCTGGACAACGTGGCGAAGACCACCGACCTGAACGCTCCCGCTTCCCGTGAGCTGGTCGCTGAGCTCCTGTTCCAGGGCATCCAGAAGGCTCAGGTCACCTACACCCCGGCCTTCGGCTATGTGACCGATAAGGTCATCAGCACCAAGACCAACAGCCTCGGCGAGAAGAACTTCAAGCTCGCTTCCGCTGCTGCTTCCGACAAGTGGGGCCGTCCCGCCACCAAGTGGACCTACACCACCGGCGACAAGGCCACTACCTTCGTTGAGAAGCCCGACCTGACCTACACCAAGGCTGTTGCTGAGTGCGATGTCGCTCACGACCTCGACCTGAGCGCTGACACCGCTTACGCGCTGATCGTCAACGGTCAGACCGCCAGCACCAAGTACACCGTCAACCTGACCGACACCAAGACCAAGATGGGCGCTCAGGGCCGCCTGTTCGAGGTCTACAAGGATGCCAAGACCATCGTGATGATCGACACCTTCCTTGCCAAGGTCACCTACGTTGCTGACATCACCTATGATGCTCAGGGTCACGTCAAGACTCCTGCCACCATCACCCTCGAGGTCTATGATGCCAAGAACGCTCCTACTCCTCTGACGCTCAAGGACTACGACGACAACTATGGCTATGCCAAGGATGAGTATGTCCTTGTCAACGCTTACACCGCCAAGGATACCAACTCCGCCTCTGTCAGCGGCAAGGTGCTCAACACTGCTAATCAGTATGCCGAGATCGTTTCCAAGGCCACTTCTGTTGACGGCGCTCAGAGCGTGATCTACTGGAACGCTCAGCAGCACAACGTTGAGGGCACCGTTTATGATGATGCTGCCAAGTTCTACCTCGACCAGGCCGCTCAGAAGGACGCCAAGTACACCTGGTACTTCGATTCCTACAACAACCTGATCGGTGCGGTTGAGATCGCTGCTGCTACCAGCTACGGTGTGATCAACTCCATCTGGTGGGCTGGCAACGCCACTGACGGTTCCGGCGTGGCAAAGGCCAACGTCACCTACATGGACGGCACCACCGCTCAGGTTGACATCAGCAAGATGACCTATGTCCACACCACCCCCGCCACCCCCGCTACCGAGACTGTTAAGTCCGGTGATGTTACCCACAGCACTGGTATCAACGCACTGGTCATGAAGGCCGACGACCAGAACAAGTATTTCTACGTTGACACCTACATCAACACCAACAAGGTTGCTGATACCAATGGCATCCTGAACGGTCACCTGTTCCAGTTCACTACCAAGTCCAACGGCACTCTTGACGCTGTTGAAGTTGCCACCGGTACTGCCGCCAAGCTCTACAATCTCGCCGATGTTGCCGTGAGCAAGAACACTCAGGTCTATGGCGGCGCGACTGGTACTCTCGTTGTCAACTCCAATACTGTGTTCCTGGTTCGTTCTGGTGCTGACACCACTGCTAACCCCTATACCTTTAAGTCCATCACCGGCTTCACCAACATCGACAACTATGCCAAGGGCGAAGTTGACTATGTTGATTTGAACGGTGATAAGGTTGCCGATTACGTCTACGTTATCGCTCCCACCACGACCTCCAAGGTCACCAGCCTGTTCTACTTCGACGGTCAGCAGGGCACTTACACCCTCGCCGACGGTACGTGGGTCGTCAAGGGCTATGTTGACGGCGTTGCCGGCGAAGTCAAGTTCGCTAACTTTGACGCTCTGCAGAACACCCTGAAGATCAGTGGTCAGACTGGCTATCCTGTGAACAACACGCTCTATGTTGTCACTCTTGAGGATGGCGTTGTCAAGAGCGGTCACATCGTCACCGACGGTGAGCGGCTGAGGGGTTATGCAAACTACCCGCTTTCCTCCGCCTATAACACCTATAGCGACATCACGATCAACATCGTTGAGGGTGCTGCTGGCACTGTGGAGGAGAACTATTCTGATCGTGACACCTTCGCTGATTCTCTCTATCACGACTATAGCGCTAACAAGTATTACAGCGTGGTCACCGACCTGACCAAGGTTGTTGGCACGATGGGCAATCCTGCCGACCAGCACTACTACTTTGTTTCTATCCAGAACAACGGTCAGCTCAACGCTCTGGCACTGCAGGCTTACGCCTACGACAAGGTCAAGAGTGGCGTCGATGTTCCCAACGCCGCTACTGTTATCGGCGTTGCCCTCAACGCTAACAAGGACGCTACGGTGTCTCTGAACGATAAGAACGATGCTAAGAAGGGTGATGTTTACAGCGTCACTCTCGAGCAGCTCCGTGACAACGGCTATGTCACCGTCGGCACTTTCTCCGGTACGGTTGTCAGCGATGGTGCTACCTCTGTCACCATTGATCTGAGAGGCGTGATCGGCGCTGGTACCTATAAGGTCACCGCTGGTTCCTACTCTTCGATCATGTCGTTCGCTAACTAAAAACTTCTCTTCTGAGGGATCTTTCCCCCTAAAGTAGAGTTTCAGCCCCGAGGCTTTCGCCTCGGGGCTGTTTTTTGCCTTGATTCAGTTTCCCTGCTCTCCGTCGTTGCTGTAGCCCAGCACCAGATAGTAATAGGTCGTGTCGATTGCGTTCATCTGGTTGCCCGACGGGGGGTAATACTGGTCGTCCTGCGGGTAGTACCAGCTCACGCCGGTATCGCCCCACGTCATTTCGTTTTCGCGGTTGTTGCTGTAGTAGAACTTGTCGAACCCGCGCACCGCCCAGTAGTGGCTGCTGCTCGAGCTGTTCACCATCACCAGCAGCGGGTAGAACCCGCACTCGATGCTGACCGCGTTCGCCGCGCCGTACTTGCCGTTGCCGGTATACGAGCCGTATTTTATGCGGCAGATTTTACCGTTTGCGATCGTCTGCGCCAATGCCGTGATGCGCTCCGCCGCCGTGCCATCGGCCTCGCTGCGCGCGTCACCCTCAGCCTTGAGCGCCGCGTCGATGCTCGCAAACGCGGCATTGAAGTCCTGCATTTTGATCGGGTCCTCCTTGACCCACTGCGGCAGGTCGAAATTTGTCGTCTTGTCCATGCGCTTTCCCCCAAAATATAATGTTGGAAAAGGCAGCCCACACCCCCCTGCAAACGCGGGAACACTGATGCATGATTTGCCTTTTCATGATACGCCGTATCATGAAGAATCGTTGCACACAACGCGGCAAAAAGCTGTACCGCCCCCAATATTAGAATTCACGATACAACAAATTGCCGCGTTTTGTGCAGCGATCCCCGTTGTGCGCGGGAACTTTTTCGGCTATCATACGTCTATAGAAGTATCCGAAAGAAATGAGGAACGAACGATGAAGAAGCTCCTTTCCCTTCTGCTCCCGCTCGCGCTCCTGCTCTCCCTGACCGCCTGCGGCGAAAAAAGAGCAGACGAGGCCGCGCGCCAAACCCCGCCAACACTGACGGTGACAAGCGCAAACGCTTGCAGCGTCACCCTCAAAAGCAGCAGCTACGACTGGACCTACACCCAGGGCCTACAGAGCATGACCGACATTGCCTGCGGCGCGCACCCGCTGGACGAAACCTCCCGTGACATCACGCCTGTACTGGAAATGCCCTTTGCAGTATCAGCCGCCTATTTCTACACCGTGACGCTCGATTTCGGCGATAATTCGCCTGATTCCGTCAGTCTCCGCTGCTGGCCGTCCGACGCCTGGGGCAGCACCGGCATGCCGTCCGAGACCGTGACCGCCCAGCGGCAGGATAACGGCACATTCCGCGCAGAACTGCCGCAAAGCGACGGCATTTTCGCCGTCGACGCGCTCTGGGACGGCAGCAGTGCGACGTATACCTTCTGCACGCAGGCGGAGGGGAGCGAAGAGCTCCACCCGGGCGCGGTGCTCAGCATCGGCGAGAGCGAAGACATCCGCAAGATCGACATCTCGTGGCGCAGCGGCGGCGTGAACATCTATACCGCCGAGCAGAGCGCGCAGATCAGCGTGAAGGAGGAATCCGCCGCGCCGCTCGCCGAGAGCGAGAAGATGGTCTGCGCGATCGACGGCGACACGCTGCGCATCCACTTCCTCGGCGACGCTTACCGCGGCAGCTACGACGGGGAAAAGCACCTCGACGTGGGACTTCCGAGGGAACTGGTCAGCGCCGGTCATTTTGAGGAGATCGAAGTCGAAACAACGGACGCCTACACCATCGTGGGCGCGGACGTTTCCGGCAGCATCAAGCTTTCGACCGTCGGCGGCGACGCGCGCGTGATGGGTGCAACCTGCCCCGCGGTCGAGATCGAGACGGTGAACGGCAGCGTGGGCGTGGTGGACGGCACGTGGGCAAGGGTCGATATTTCGACGCTCTCCGGCGCGATCGAGCTGGCGGGCGATGCGGAGAGCGCCGAGATCGAAACCGCGAGCGGCAAGGTGGATATCGCCGGCGCGCTCGGCGCGCTGGACTTCGAAAGCGTCAGCGGCAACCTGATTTTGGCTACCGAGCGTGCGCTGCGCCTTGATGCCGAAACGGAGAGCGGCAGCATCTATCTGACCCTTCCCGCGCAGGACGGCTTTACTCTCGACTATGAAACGAAAAGCGGCGCGTTCCGCTCTGCGCTCACCGAGCGCGAAGGAGCGCTCATCACCTGTCTCGACGACCACGCGACGCACTACTCTGTGCCCGCGCTCGACGGCGGCGCGGTGAGCGAGCTGGAAATTTCGACGGTCAGCGGCACGTTGACGATCAATGCCTCCTCCGGCAGCAACTAAAGCGCAAAAAAAGAGAGCGGCAGCGCCGCTCTCTTTTTTCGTTATTTCTCGTCGATTGCAAGCCACGTCTGGTCGAAGCCGTAGGGGAGCAGCTCTTTGATGTGCAGGTGCTTTTCTTCGTTGTCCTTGTTCAGGCACACGACCTCCATGTCGGGCCCGAACTCGTAGAGCACCTGACGGCACGCACCGCAGGGGTAGCAGTAGTCGTCGCTGCGCCCAGCGATGACGATGCGCTTGAAGCGCCGGTGCCCCTCGCTCACGGCCTTGAACGCCGCGGTGCGCTCGGCGCAGTTCGTCAGGCCGTAGCTCGAATTTTCGATGTTGCAGCCGGTGAAGACAGCGCCGTCCTCACATTCGAGCGCCGCGCCCACGGGGAAGTGGGAGTACGGCACATACGCCATGTCCAGCATGGCGACGGCCTTCGCCTTGAGTTCTTCTAACGTTGCCATAATAACGCCTCCTCACCAGTCTACGCCGAGATCAGGACGGACTTGCGTATCCATGATGTCCTCGGCGTTATAGAATTGCAGATAGCGGCTGCGCGAGTGGCGCAGCGTGGTGCCGTCCGGATGCAGACGGTCGCAGATGACGGCGGAAATGTCGGGCTTCACATAGCTGAACGAACTCGTGCCGACGCTCGCGAAGATGCGGAAGCCCTGGTTTTGCAGGTACTTGAAGCGCTCGCCGGTCTGGTGCCAGTCGTCACCGTCGGGACGGCCGCCGTGCGGATAGAACAAAATCTGCGTGGGGCCGACGAGCGAGCCGACCTCGTCCGCCCAGCGCTCGGTGTCGTTGATGACGGTCTGGAGCGGCTTGGTGTCGAGGCGGATGTGGCCCCAGGTGTGGCTGCCGAACGTCCAACCCGTTTCCTTGAGCCGCTCGATGACGGGCTTGACGGCCTCGATCTCGCTCGCGCGGTAGGCATCGAACGCGGGGCGGTCGGGCGAATCTGCCGCAATGTCGCGGTCATCCTGCGTGCGGTAGCCTAAAATACCCTGATAGCCCGTCAGCGAGAAGATGGCCTTCGCGCCGTTCAGCGAAAAGTCGGGGTGCTCGTAGACAAACTGGTCGAGAATGGGCGTTGCGTCGAGTTCCTTGGTCAAAAAGGTCTCATTTGTGTACGGATCGGTGCACTGCGCCCAGATCTCGCCGTCCTCGCCGACGACGAGCTTGCTCGTGAAGCCCTCGTCGAGCATATAGGGGTAGTAGTTCACGTCGTCAAAGCTGATGACGAGCGGCTTTTTGCCCTCTGGCAGCATCAGGGTGTTTCGCACCATGTGCGTGCCGGTCTCGTCCGTCACCTCGCTCCAGACGTCTTCCATCGCGACTAAGATGTAGCCCTTGTCGTACACGGACTGCAAAATTTTGTTGTATTCGTCGACCGTCACCATCCAGTCGTCGAGGCCGTAGCGCTGGTCCTGACTGGCATTGCAGTCGTGGAAGGCCCACTGCGGATAGGCGATGATCGGGTGGAAAAAGAGATGCTCCACCACCTGATCCGGCCCCCAGGCCTGCGTGAGCTGGTCCTCGGACCAGTAGCTGCGCACGGCGTCGTAGGGGTCAGTTGTATCGTCAGTATTGTTGTCGGTGTCGCTGCCATTCTCGTCCGTGACGGTCTGATCGTCGCCGTCGGACGGCGTCGTCTTATCGCCGCAGGCAGTCAGCAGCGACAGTACCATCAGCGCGCTGAGCAGCAGCGCAAAAAAGTGTTTCATGTCAAAATCTCCTCTCTCAAAACTGCGCGGTCATTATAGCAGACTTCACTTCTTTTGACTACGCTTTTCGAGCTTTTGTTCCCATTTGTAACTATTTACCACAAATAATTAAAGCGTCACAGCTTTTCGCATCCGCAGACGCGAAATGATTTCGAATCGTTTTTTGGCGCGACATGCGCGTGCCAAAAAACTCTTCTCGCTCCGCGTGTGTCGAAGCCGCCCTTTGGGCGGCAAGGCACGAAGCGGTGTAATTCTCAAAAAACAAGGGACACGGTTTCCGTGTCCCTTGTTTTTTGAAGAATTAGAAGTCTGCGTTGCCCACGGTGCGGGGATGCAGCTCCACGTCGCGGATGTTGCCGATGCCCGTTAAATACATCACCATGCGCTCGAAGCCGAGGCCGAAGCCCGCGTGACGGCAGGAGCCGTAGCGGCGCAGGTCGCAGTACCACCAGTAGTCCTCGGGATTCATGCCGAGCTCGCGGATGCGCTTTTCGAGCAGCTCGATGCGCTCCTCGCGCTGGCTGCCGCCGATGATCTCGCCGATGCCCGGAACGAGGCAGTCCGCCGCGGCGACGGTCTTGCCGTCGTCGTTGAGGCGCATATAGAACGCCTTGATCTCTTGCGGATAGTCCGTGACGAACACGGGGCGCTTGAAGATCTGCTCGGTGAGGTAACGCTCATGCTCAGTCTGCAGGTCGATGCCCCACTCGACGGGGTAGTCGAACTTCTGGCCGCTCTCCTTTAAGAGCTTGACGGCCTCGGTATACGTCACGCGGCCAAAGTCGGAACTCTCGACGTGCTGGAGACGCTCCAGCAAACCCTTGTCGACAAAGCTGTTGAAAAACGCGAGATCATCCGGGCAGCGCTCCATCACGCGGCGGATGATGTGCTTGACCATCGCCTCCATGACCTCAAGGTCGCCGTCGAGGTCGCAGAACGCCATCTCCGGCTCGATCATCCAGAACTCGGCGGCGTGGCGCGCGGTGTTGGAATTCTCGGCGCGGAACGTGGGGCCGAAGGTGTAAACGTCACCGAACGCCATGGCGAAGTTCTCGGCGTTGAGCTGGCCGGAGACGGTCAGGCTCGTCTTCTTGCCGAAAAAGTCCTTGCTGTAATCGACCTTGCCGTCGGGCGTTCTCGGCGGGTTCTCCAGATCCAGCGTCGTGACCTGGAACATCTCGCCCGCGCCCTCGCAGTCAGAGCCGGTGATGATGGGGGTGTTGACGTAGACGAAGCCGCGGCTCTGGAAGAACTCGTGCACGGCGTAGGCCGCCGCGCTTCTCACGCGGAACGCCGCGGAGAAGAGGTTCGTGCGCGGGCGCAGATGCTGAATGGTGCGCAGATATTCGACGCTGTGGCGCTTTTTCTGCAGGGGATAGTCGGGGGAGGACACGCCCTCGACCTCGATCTCTGTTGCCTTGACTTCGAGCGGCTGCTTGGCCTCGGGCGTCAGCACGACGGTGCCGCGCACGATGAGCGCGGCGCCCACGTTCTGCGCGGCGATCTCCTTATAATTAGAAAGAGAATTCGCATCCATCACGACCTGCAAATTGCGGAAGCACGAGCCATCGTTCAGCTCGATGAATCCGAAGGTCTTCATATCGCGGATGGTCTTCGCCCAGCCGCATACGGTGACGCTTGCGCCGCCGTACTGCTCTTTGTCGGCGAAGAGCGCGGCAATTCTCACTCGTTCCATAATAATTTTCCTTCCTTTTGTGGGTTTTCACGGGATAATAGAGGTATTATATGCCACTTCCCGTGCAAATTCAAGCCCCGCTTTGTATTGACTTTTGACAAGTTGTATGTTATGATGCAATCTTACCTCAAAAGGTAAACGTGAAACTTTCACCTATTACTTTACAGGAGGATTTTAACGATGAACAAGTATCTGGATATCGCCCCCGAGGTTGCCGAGGCCCTTGCCGCCGGTAAGCCCGTCGTGGCGCTCGAATCCACCATCATTTCCCACGGCATGCCCTATCCCCAGAACGTGGAGACCGCGCTCAAGGTCGAGAGCATCATCCGTGAGGCCGGCGCCGTCCCCGCGACCATCGCCATCATCGGCGGACGGCTCAAGGCGGGCCTTTCCAAGGAAGAGATCGACTACCTCGGCCGCACCGGCGCGGGCATCCCGAAGGCTTCCCGCCGCGACCTGCCCGTGCTCGTCGCGCAGGGCAAGGACGGCGCTTGCACCGTCACCACTACGATGATGATCGCCGACATGGCGGGCATCCGCGTGTTCGCCACCGGCGGCATCGGCGGCGTGCACCGCGGCGCGCAGGAGACGTTCGACATCTCCGCCGACCTTGAAGAGCTGGCCAACACCTCCGTCATGGTCGTGTGCGCGGGCGCGAAGTCCATCCTCGACCTCGGTCTGACGCTTGAATATCTCGAGACCCACGGCGTGACCGTCATCGGCTACGGCACGAGCGAGCTGCCTGCGTTCTACACGCGCAAGTCGGGCTTTGGCGTCGACTACGAGCTCGACACGCCCGAGCAGCTGGCCAAGGCGTTCCACGTCAAGCGCGAGCTGGGTCTGCGCGGCGGCTTACTCGTCACGAACCCGATTCCCGAAGAGTACTCCATGGACAAGGAAGTCATCGACAAGGCCATTGCCGAGGCCGTCGAGGACGCGAAGAAGGACGGCATCCACGGCAAGGCCACGACGCCTTATCTGCTCGCCAAGATCAAGGACCTGACCGGCGGCGACAGCCTGGATTCCAACATCCAGCTCGTGTTCAACAACGCGCGCCTCGGCGCGGCGGCGGCCGTGGAGCTCAGCAAGCTCGAAAAGTGAGATACTTTGTCATCTATCTCGCCGCGATCAATATTCTGACGTTCTGTGTCTACGGCGCAGACAAGCGCCGCGCCAAAATTCAGGGCGCGCGGCGCGTTCCCGAAAAGACTCTATTTGCACTCGCGCTGCTGCTCGGCAGCGCGGGTGCTCTTTTCGCAATGAGGGCCTTTCACCACAAGACGCGGCACTGGTACTTCAAGTTCGGCATCCCCGCGATCTTACTTGCGCAGATCGCTCTGGGGGTGTTCGTGTATGTGCGGTTTTTCGCGGCGTAAAAAATTTTTGGAAAATTTTCGGGTTTTGTGAAACAAAACAGACGTTTCTTGCGTCTAATCAATGAAGCAAAGGGAAACTGGGCGAAGAGGGAAGATAAAGAATTTATGAATTTTCCATTTTCCTGTTCCCTTATTTCCCGCGGCATGGTAAAATGTATGTGTATGAGAAAGGCTCTGTGCGCGCGGAGCCGACAACAACAAACACGAAAGGATGAAGATCACATGAAAAAATTTCTCTCCTTGCTATTGGCTCTGACATTGGTCCTGAGCCTCGTCGTCGTGCCTGCAAGGGCGCACGATGGCCCGTCGGTTGGCGGAGACCTTTCTATCACCGCGACTGATACAACGAGAGGCGCGACGAACGTCACCTTTACGCTTACTGGTAATCCGTCAGTTACGGGGGAAAGCGGAGCCGTTACTATCACTAATACTGCTTACAGTTGGAACATTGGCTCCTATCTTAGTGGTTCAGCCGGCACGGAAAGCACAACGAATGCGCTGACTGCTGAAACGAAAACAGCTGCAACTACTGTATCTTGCAACGTGCAACTTACCTATACCGTTGCTGGAAGTGAAGAATCCAAGCAGGTTTCGACAACAGTCACCAGTAATTCCTTTGCAATCGCAGATGCTATTCTTGACAAAGATATCTCCACTGTAATCTTCAAAGGCCGTGGTTATAGCTATGCGCACAACACAGCAACCGTTTATTATGATGCCGCCGAAGCAGATGCCAGCAGCGGTACAAGCGCCCTTGCAGATAAGACTAATTGGGGCGTGAACGCCTCTGGTGTGACGGTTGATTACGTTTCTGTTAGTGGTTCCAACGTTTCCTTAACCCTTAAAAAGCAGGGGTGCGCCGTTAAAGTTATTACTGTTACCGCAACTCAACTGACTGCGCCTACCTCCGTCAGTGCTTCACCTGCAACTGGTGCAAAGACTGGCACTAAGGTCGAGTTTACCCTTAACGCTACTACGAGCAGCAACACCAAGATTACTTGGACTTACCAAGCATCGGATGCCTCTAATGCAACTGCATTCACTCCGACCAAGAACACCACTACGGGTAAATATGAGTGGATGATTCCCGATTCCCTTGAAACTAAGACTTACACGATTACCTGCTCTTTGAGTGAGAGTGGTGCTTCGGGCACGAAAGTCAGCAATACCACCACGCTTGGTGTTGTGAAGGATGAGAACATCCTCACCTATAATCCGAATGCTGCCGCAACGCGCGGTTCGACGGTCAATCTTTCCCTTACGTTTACGGATAAGAGCGGCAACAAGGTCGACGGCGCTCTCAGCAACGTAACATGGGCAATCACGTCCGGCACCGGCGCATCTCTTGGCACGAAGGCCGTTTCTGATGACGGCAAGACCGCGTCCAACACGCTGACGATTCCGAGCAACGCCAGCAGCAGCTACACCGTAACGGCTAAGTTTACTGCCGGTGGTAAAGAATACACTGCCACTTATACTGTTACCGTGAAGAGCCTGACCGCTGCGATTTCTCCCATTCAGAACAACACCCCCGTCACGCTCTACGGCTATAACTACGGCTATATTACGAACAACAATCTCGTTGCGATTGCGCAGGCCGCATTGAATACTGCAAGTATTAGCGCAACCGTTAGCTATGTTACGCTCGACACCGGTTCTCGTACCAACTGCTATATTCAGCGGACCAGTGGTTCCTCCAGCGCCTACTACACCTATACGATCACCGGCACCAGCATCGGCACCGCGTCTTTCACCGGTACCGTCTATACCAACAAGGGCAACTATCCCATTACCTTTACGGCGACCGTCACCCCCATCAGCACCACCTATGAGGCGCAGTATCCCGAGCCGGTTGCCTACGGTAATACCTATCGTTACTATGTTCAGGTTCCCGCCGGTGCTTCCTACTATTATGTTGTCGGCACCCCGAACCAGGCCACTACTCCGACTGATTTCTCTCAGAGCGGTAAGACCGTCTACTATGCCAACACCACCAGCACCAACCTGTACCCGCTGACTGACAGCAACTTTGTGGGCGGCCAGTGCACGCTGTGGATCGTGACCAAGAACAGCTCCGATAACAGGCTCTACTACGGCCAGCTCACCGTCTACCAGAAGAACTACAACATCAGCTACAACGGTGTGGCCGGTGAGACCGTCCAGTTCGCGCAGAGCGACTTCAACGACTTCATGAACAAGGTCGCTGAGGCCCGCGGCGACGCCAGCAAGACCAAGTCCTATCCCTATGTCACCTTCGATTACGTGACCTTCTCCCTGCCCACCACCTCGCAGGGCACGCTGTACTATGGCGGCACCGCCATGTCCACCAGCAATTCCTCCGGCGCGTTCAACCGCAATACCAAGGTCACCAACCTCGATAGCGTGACGTTCGTCCCCAACGCCAAGTCCACCGCGAAGACCATCACGCTGAACTTCACCCTGTACGCGACCCGCTATTCCAGCTCCTCCACGAGCCGCGGCACGACCGTGAGCTACTCCGGCAGCGTCGTCGTCAACCTCGTGCGCGAGGACATCAAGTACACCGTCTCTCAGGGCGACAGCGTCCGCTTCGACGAGAGCGACTTCCTGAACTACCTGCGCTCCACCAAGGGCTACACCAGCAACTACACCATCGACTACGTGACCTTTGACCAGAGCGCCGTCTCCGCCGTCAACGAGGGCTCGCTCTACACCTACTACAACGGCTACAACTACGGCGGCTCCATCAAGACGACTGACAAGTTCTACTACAGCGCCACCGCCAGCCAGAACGCGCTCAGCGACGTCGCATTCCTCGCCAGCCGCTACGCCAAGACCGGCGAGACCGTCTACATCCCGTTCACCATCTACGCCCGCTACGGCACGACCGGCACCGGCACCCGCCAGCTCACCGGCACTGTGGCCATCAAGATCGGCCAGACGATGAACTTCATCGACGTCAAGACCACCGACTACTTCTACAACTCCGTCAAGTGGGCCGTCGGCAAGAACATCACCAACGGCACGTCCAGCACCACCTTCTCCCCGTACAAGTCCTGCACCCGCGCCGAGATCGTGACGTTCCTGTGGCGCGCCGCCGGCAGCCCGGAGCCGACCACCACCCGCAACCCGTTCCGTGATGTCAACGCCGTCACGCACTCGAGCTACTACAAGGCCATCCTGTGGGCCAGCCAGAAGGGCATCACCTCCGGCACCAGCACCACGACCTTCTCTCCCGATCAGGTCTGCACCCGTGCCCAGATCGTGACCTTCCTGTACCGCTACGCGGGCAAGCCCAGCGGCTATTACTCCAACCCGTTCAAGGATGTCAGCGCCACGAACGAGGCGAGCTACTACAACGCCATCCTGTGGGCCTCCGGTAAGGGCATCACCACCGGCAGCAGCCCCACGACGTTCTCCCCCTACGCCTCCTGCAACCGCGCCGAGGCCGTGACGTTCCTGTATCGTTACACCAACGGACTTTAATGCTTAAAACGAAAGCCCCGCTCAGCGGGGCTTTCGTTTTAGCTTTTTGCGCTCCGCGGCAGCGCACGCGCCGTAGGCGCGCACGTTTGCGGAGCGAGAAGTGTAAATCCTGACGCACACGCCCCAGGGCGGCTTCTCTTGCCGCTTTGCGGCAATTCACCTTCTGTCGTCAGGATTTACGATTTCATTTTATTTCGCCGCGGAGCGGCAAAACTCTGCGAGGCGTTGTTGGGGGCACGGCCCCCCCTTGCCCCCCTGTAAGGCGACTGACGGGGGCGGGCGGTTTGCGTTTACTCTTTTCCATTCTGTAAACTTTTGTTCAAACGCCTTTACGGGGGTCGAAAAAGCGTGTAGAATGGCAGCATCAAGATTTTAGGAGTGTTTTTTGTGAACAAATTCCGCGATGCCCTTTACCGCTTTATGTATGGCCGCAACGGCGTAGATGCGCTGAACTGGGCGCTCGTGATCCTTGAGCTGGTCGTGAGCATTCTGAGCTCGATCATCCGCGTGCAGGGCGTTTCCCAAGCGCTGTACTTTGTGTCGATGGTGCTGATGTTCATCGTGCTCATCCGCATTTTTTCGCGCAATCTCGCGCGCCGTCAGGCCGAAAACGCGAAGTTTCTGACCTGGTGGACGCCGAAGGCGAACGCCATTCGCGACGCGAAGGCACGCCGCGCCGACAAGGCGCACAAATACGTCCGCTGTTCCTGCGGCGCGTACTGCCGCGTGCCGAAAAACATCGGCAAGGTCGAGCTCACGTGCCCGAAGTGCGGCAAGAAAAGAGTCGTGAAAACGTGAAAGAAAAAATCCGTCCCGCGGGACGGATTTTTTTGTAAGAAAACCGGTTTTCCGCCGTCCTATAGACAGAAAGGGGGGGAGGGCGCTGACGAATTTTGAAGAGGTGTACGCCGTGTACTTCGACGACGTGTACCGGTATCTGCTTTCGCTGTCCGGGAGCGAGAGTACCGCCGAGGAGCTGACGAGCGAGACGTTTTTCCGTGCGATGGACGCCCTCGACCACTTTCGCGGCGAGTGCAGCGTGCGCGTGTGGCTCTGCCAGATCGCGAAGAATCTGTATTATTCGCAGCTGCGGCGCGAGAAGTGCCTCGCCCCGCTCGAAGACTGCCGGATCGCCGAGGAGAGCCACGAGGAGGAGTTAGAAGATCACAGCGAGGCCGCGCATCCAGGAATTGCTGCACGCGCTCAGAGAGCCGTACAAGGAGGTCTTCATGTGGCGCGTGTACGGTGAGAAGAGCTTCCGCGACATCGGCGCGCTCTTCGGCAAGACGGAAAACTGGGCATGCGTGACGTATCACCGCGCCAAGCGCATGATCCGCGAGGGATTGGAGGACGACTGAAATGGACAAAACTTGCAGCATCGTGCAGGACCTTCTGCCGCTCTATGAGGAAGACATGCTGTGCGAGGAGACGAAGGAATTTGTGGACGGGCATTTAGCGCAGTGCGCGGCCTGCCGCGCCGAGCTTGACGCGCTGAAGGCGGACGTGAAGCCCGCGCCCGTCAGCGCGCAGCCGCTGCGCGACTTGAAGCGGCAGCTTCGACGCAAGAAGCTGACCGCCGTGCTGCTGGCCGTCACGCTCGCGCTGACGCTGGCGACGGCGGGGTTCGCGTACCTCACCGCGCCGCAGTATTTGCCGTACAGCGAGACAGAGTGGGCAATCTCGCGCTCGCCCAGCGCGCTCGCGGACGACGGCTCGGCAGCGGATGGGCTTTCTGATCTCAGCGGCGCGGAGAGCATCTCCGTCAGCCTGCTTGTGCCGGTCTCCGGCGCAGAGGTCACGAACACGCAGGACCCCAACAGCGGCAAAACCATCTACTTCATCACCGCATGGCGCACGCCGCTCGACACATGGCGCGGCGCATTCGACAAAACCGGGGGCGCCCCGAACACACACAGCGCAAATGATCGCACACAGCGCGAGGCGGACGCACTGCAAGGCGTGCTCGCCAAGGCGGAGTCCGCGCGCACGCTCTTCACGCTCGACGCCGCGAATTGCACGGCAGTCTGCTATTCTCAGAACAACGGGCAGGACGATGTACTGCTCTGCGGCAGCATGAACGGCGGCATCGTTTCGCTGCCGAGGCTGGCGTTGGGCTATTACGTTTTGCTATCGTTAGCACTCCTTATTACGCTGGGTATTGCATTTTTCGTCTGCCGCAGGAAGAGAACGGGCAAAGCGCTCGGCTATCTCGCGCTGATTCCCGCGAGCTATCTTGCCGGTCATCTACTCGTCAAGGGTTTCACGACGACGAGCTACCAGATGCAGCGCGACTTCTCGCTCATTATCCTCGCCGCCGCGCTGATCTACGCCGCGGTCATGCTGGCGATCAACCTCTGGCGGCAGAAGCGGGAGAAGGTGTAAAAGAGGAAGAGACGCATTCGCGTCTCTTCCTCTTTTACAATCAAATTCGAATGCTCAAGGCTCTTTGAGCAAAGCCGTGATAGTCCGCAAATGCGCTTTGCAGGCCGTCGATTCCCTGCGTTTCCCATCGGTCTGCCAGATACAGCATACCGCACATACAGGCAAACTTTTCATAGTACGATCCGCAGACCGCCTCTTCAAGAAACTGCTTTTGCCTGTCTGGGTCCGTCTCCGTAAGCGCGAGGCGCAGTTTGGCACGGCTTGCTGCTGCGACCTCGGTAAGCTGCGGTGTATGCCAGTCCACACAGTCGATTTCTGTCGCCTGATAGGAGAGAAGATGGGCGAATCCCTCATGAAATGTGTAAGCATCCAATCTTGTCAAATAGTCTGTACTTTCCAATGCGGCATCTGCCGCCGGATAGCGGTGTCCAATCAAGAGATGCGTAATCTCATGCGTCAGCAGATTCCGAATGATGCTGTCGAGCTGGTCGAGCTCCGCATAATTGCACCAACGGATGAGGTCAAAGATGAGATGTGCCTGCCCGTCGGGCGAGTGTGCCGCAACGGCGTCGTAAGGCTCGGGATAACCGACGATCAAATCAAGTGTCGGCTGTACCGCCTCCCAATCGGGGAAAAGCGCGTCCCAAATCGGGCGGTTGACGGGGACAAAGTGCGCAGCCGCTTCACAGATACGGCGTTCGAGTTTGCGCACAGTCTCTCGGAGAGCAAGATCCTCAGGCGGCGGAGTAAATGCATTCCTGCCAAGATCTGACGAAACCGAGGTGTGTTCAAAGAGCCATGAAGCACGAAAAGCGTCGACGCAGCTGCTCTCGATATATGCCTGTGCGATCGAACTGTCAATCCGCATTTTCAGTCCCTCTCTTTACGAAAAACCTCTTTTGCCGTAACAGACAAAAGAGGTTTTTCCTTGGCGCAGCGGGAGGGATTCGAACCCTCGTGAGGTTTCCCTCAAACTGATTTCGAGTCAGCCCCGTTATGACCACTTCGATACCGCTGCATATTCAGTTCGCTGTTATCAGCCAAACTATTATGCCATAACTTTTTGCGTCTTGCAAGGTCTTTTTTCGCATTCGGGGCATATTCTGTGCGTATGAAGACTGTCTATTTATCGGTACGCCTGAAAAATTACGAAAATGCGCTCGCACTGGTCGGTGCGCCGCTCGCCGAAACGCCGGAGAACGCGGACGTTTTGCTGCTGCCCGGCGGGGGCGACATGCACCCGCGCTTTTAAGGTCAAGCACTGAACGGCTCGGAAGATCTCGACGAAGCACGCGACGCGCGTGAGCTCACGCTGATTGACAACTTCCTGTGCGCGGGAAAGCCTGTCATCGGCATCTGCCGCGGGCTGCAAGTCCTCAACGTCTATTTTGGCGGCACGCTGCGTCAGCACATCGAGGGCCACAGTCAAATTGACGGCGTTGACCGGCTGCATGCCATCAACACCGCGCCGGGCCTTCTGCGCGAGCTGTACGGCACGCGCTGCACGGTCAACAGTGCACACCATCAGGCCATCTGGCGGCTGGGGACGGGGCTTCAGGTCTTCGCCTGCGCGGAGGACGGCACGGTCGAGGCCGTCGGCCACAGGACGCTCCCCGTCTTTGCCGTGCAGTGGCATCCTGAGCGGCTGTGCGGCGCGTTCGCGCGGCCGGAAAGTGCTGACGGTGCAAGGCTTTTGCGCGCTCTACTCAGATAACATAAAAAAGTACAGAAAAATTCTGAAAAAACGTTGACAAAACGGGACACTGATGCTATTATAACAGAGCTGACGATTTTTGCGGAGGGCGCATGCAGGTGTAGCACAATGGCTAGGGCACCAGCCTTCCAAGCTGGGGATGCGGGTTCGATTCCCGTCACCTGCTCCATTCAATTTGCGCCAGTAGCTCAGTTGGATAGAGCAACTGCCTTCTAAGCAGTAGGCCGGGGGTTCGAATCCCTCCTGGCGTACCATTTACAAGGCGCCCCTCAGCAAAGCAGCAAATATCGCACGGATACAGAATATGTGGTGGGTGTAGCTCAGTTGGTTAGAGCACCGGATTGTGGTTCCGGGTGTCGAGGGTTCGAGTCCCTTTACCCACCCCACAAAAAGAGAGGGATGGGATTTGGCCCCAGCCCTCTCTTCCCAATAGGGGTGTAGCCAAGCGGTAAGGCAAGGGACTTTGACTCCCTCATTCGCTGGTTCGAGTCCAGCCATCCCTGCCAGATTTTTACCGCTTCGGTGGTTTGGAATAGAATATGCTTCGTTAGCTCAGTTGGCAGAGCACCTGCCTTTTAAGCAGGGTGTCCGGGGTTCGAATCCCCGACGAGGCACCAAAAAAGAGATGGCTTTAAGCCGTCTCTTTTTTTTGGATTCCGTTAGAAATTAAAATACTCGGGGCAAATAAACACCTCAGGGCAGCTTCTCTTGCCGCTCTGCGGCAATTCACCTTCTGTCGCGGCAGAAAACGAATTTGAATTTATTTCGTGCCGTGCGCGGCACGAAACTCTACGAGGCTTTTCATTCTACGCCGCCCGCAAAGAACCTTTGCTTGTCTGCTCGTGGCTTTTTGCTATGATGTGAGCAGCAAGGGAAGTCGATCTATGTCTGATTTCAGTTCCAACCTGCGGCGGCTGCGGAAAAGGGCAGGTCTTTCGCAGGACGCGCTCGCGGAAAAGCTCTCCGTCGCCCGCCAGACCGTTTCAAGCTGGGAGCGCGGGGTTTCACTTAGATAAAGATACCACACCATTCCCACGCTGACTTTTGCTCA
>OLNQ01002008.1_pt1 | contig 18368 bp, 23 predicted proteins | sample 1672821 | NCBI WGS metagenome assembly OLNQ01 (sample SAMEA3136727, study PRJEB25190) | human gut metagenome | biome: human gut; feature: human-associated habitat; material: faeces | place: Austria | collected 2013 | reverse complement strand
AACCCTCTCAGTCATCGCTGCGCGATGCCAGCTCTCCCGAAAGGGAGAGCTTTTTTGTTTGCGGGGAATATTCTGCTGCCCGTGCTGGCTTTCCGGCCGTTCCCCGAAAGGGGTCGTTTCCTCATTTTCTTTTCCGCAGTTTTGTGCTATACTATAATATATTTTGCAGTTTACTTCTGAAACGAGGTATTTTCAATGAAAGCACATATTGCACGCAACCAGAACGCCGGGGTGCCGCTGGCGCTGGGCTGGAACCTTTCCGCCGGCGACCGCGGCAAGCTGGACGGCATGGCCCCTGCCTTTGGCATGAAGGTCCTGCCCGTGTCCCCTGCCGACGCCGGCAAGACCGTGGCGCAGCTGCTGGGTGAAGTGGAGACCAGATCCGCCCGCACGCTGGTGCTGGAGCCGGGGGCTTACCCGTCCGCTCTGGTGCTGGCCAACTTCAAGGACAAGGACGTGGACACCCTGCTGGACCTGATGAAGCAGGCGCAGGTAAACATCCCCCTCAAGGCCGTGGTGACCCCCGCCAACCGCAGCTGGGTGTTCGGCGACCTGCTGGCCCACCTGCAGGAGGAGCACACCGCCTTTACCGCAGCAAAGGAGAACCAGACCCGATGAAAACCACCCTGTTCAACCGCCTCACCGCCGGACTGCTGGCGGCGGCGCTCTGTCTGAGTGTGCTGGCCGGCTGTGCCGCCAAGCCCCAGAAGGAGCTGACCCGCTACAGCACCATCTTCTATGATGTGTTCGACACCGTCACCCAGGTGATCGCCTACTGCGAGAGCGAGGAAGAGTTCACCAAGCAGATGGAAGCCTTGCACGCTGACCTGATCTCTTACAACCAGCTGTACGACATCTACAACGACTACGACGGCGTGGTGAATGTAAAAACCATCAACGACAACGCCGGCAAAGCCCCCGTGCAGGTGGATGACCGCATCCTGTCCATGCTGGAGCTGGCCCGCCAGATGTACGACACCACAAACGGCAAGCTGAACGTGGCCATGGGCAGCGTGCTGAACATCTGGCACAACTACCGTGAGGCCGCCGAGAGCCACCAGAACGAGGCCGACAACACCCTGCCCACTCAGGAGGAGCTGGAAGCCGCAGCCCAGCACTGTGACATCAACAATGTGGTGATCGACGAGCAGGCCAAGACCGTGTACCTGGCCGACCCGGAGATGTCGCTGGATGTGGGCAGCGTGGGCAAGGGCTACGCTGTGGAGATGGTGTGCCAGGCTGCGCAGGCCCGGGGCCTTACCAGCGCACTGGTAAGCGTGGGCGGCAACCTGCGTGCCATTGGCAAGAAGCCCGACGGCAGCCAGTGGACCGGCGGCGTGGAGAACCCGTGGAACGCTTCGGAGGTGTACACCACCGACTCCCTGTTCGGGGCCGCCATCAACATGAGCGACATGGCACTGGTGACCAGCGGCGACTACCAGCGCTACTTTGTGGTGGACGGCAAGCGCTATCACCACCTGATCGACCCGGACACCCTGTGGCCGGCTGCCTATTTCAACAGCGTGACTGTGCTGTGCCCGGACTCCGGCATGGCCGACTGCCTGACCACCGGCCTGTTCTGCATGCCGCTGGAAGAGGGCCAGAAGCTGGTGGAGTCGCTGGACGGCGTGGAGGCCATGTGGTGTACCCCGGACCAGCAGGCGGTCGCCTCCAGCGGCTGGGAGAGCCACACCCGCCAGTAATTTGCCCCAAAACCAAAAGCCCCGTGTGTTCACGATGCGGAACACACGGGGCTTTGTTTTTGCTGTGAGTTTGTCGGCTCAGAAGCCGGTCGGCGGGACGTAATAGCTGGGCAGGCCGCCTTTCTGGCTGGCTGCTGCCTGCTGGCGCAGTGCCGAGCGGGTGACCTCGGCCCAGGAATACTGGGTCATATATTCACCGCGGTAGCTGCTGATGGTGGAGCGGTCTCCCCGCAGGAAGTTGTAATAGTCGCACTCCACCTTGCTGGTGTCGATGGCCAGCGTACTGCGCCCGCGCACCAGCAGCCCGCGCACACCGGCATCCTCCAGCGAATGACTCAGGTCAAAGATCAGATTGCGCAGATGGCTGTGCAGGGACGCCGTGTCGGGCTTGTCCTCCCAGAGCACGGCCAGCATCTCGCCGTTGGTGCAGGTGGCACCGTTGCGGTCCACCAGATAGGCCAGCAGCTCCTTGCTCTTGCTGCGCTTGAACGAGAGCGGACGCCCGCCCACGAACACTTCAAAGTTGCCAAAGCACTGCACCTTGACGCCCGCAGGCACATCATCGGCCGGATACCGCAGATTTTCCAGCACATTGCGCACATCAGCCTCGTTGGCCGGTTTGAGCAGGAAGCCGCTGACAAAGATCTGCAGCGCTTCCAGCGCATATTCCGGATGCTCGGTCACCACGATCAGATTGCAGCGCGGCTGGATCTTCTGGATCATGCGGGCAAGGGCAAGGCCGTTCATCCCCGGCATCTCCAGATTCAAAAAAGCTGCATCCATCGGACCCTGACGCAACCAGGTCAACGCATCGTCTGTGGTCATCGCACTGATATAATCGCAATCCGGTGCCACTCTGCACAAGATACGGATCAGAGAATTGATCGCAAGCTGTCCGTCGTCTACGACCAGAATTTTCATCCATATCACCTCCTGACGTATGTAAGCAAATTCCCCTATTCCTTATGATTTTATCACGCAGACGTTCTTTAAGCAAGTTCTTTCGGGCAAAAAAGCCAAAAAGCCATTCCCGTCGGAAACTCTCGTCGTGCTTTTGGCACTTTGACGAGAAATCCGCCCCGAAAATGGCAATTCTGACTGTTTTATGGAGTTAGCAGCAAGGCATTGTTTCTGCCAGTCAGCGCATCCGCATCCGGCTGTCCCAGTATGCCGCACAGCCGCTCATAGGCCGCCTGCATCCGGGTGGCCCGGGTAGTGCAGTTATGTGCGTCCGAGGAGATCGCGTCCACAAGGCCGTCCTTCAGCCAGCGGTCCAGCTTCCGGCGCTGAAAGAATCCGCTCTCCAGCACCGTGGCCGCATTGACCTGACAGCGGATGCCATACTGTTCCTTCAGGCGGGGCAGCGCACCGCTGCGGGCAAGGCGGGGGTAGCGCTCAATGTGCGCCAGCAGCACCCGGTAGCCGCTGCCGGTGATCTGCCGCAGGGCCGTTTCCACTTCCGCCGCCGCCACATCGGGCACGAACTCCAGCAGCACCCAGTCGGTGCCGCCCAGCGTGACCAGGCTGTGCTCGGCCGCTGCATAGGCCGCAGCCGGGGTATACAGCAGCTCCGAGCCGCTTTCCAGCATCAGGTCGTAGCCCTTTTCGGCGCAGTAAGCCCGTGCAAAATCAAGATGCCGCTGATACACGTCCCGCGGAAAGGGCTCCATGCCCGGCGTGCTGTGAGAGGTGGCAAACAGACGGGTGACCCCATCCGCCGCCGCCGCATCCAGCATGGCAAACATCTCTTCCCGCGTGCGGGCACCGTCGTCCACACCATAGACGAAATGCGCGTGATAATCCGTAAAGCCGCTCATTTCTTTTCAGCTGCGTGCTTGTGCTTATAGTACCGGTTGTAGTAACCGTATTTGCCGTAGGTACGGTAGTAATACTTGCGGCTCAGGTAGCTGTCGTAATCCACCTGGTTCAGCACAGTGCCCAGGATGGGGCAGCCGCTCTGCTCGATCTGCTGCTTCACGTCCAGCAGCTCCTGGCGGCGCACATCGTTGTACTGCACGGCGATGAGGGTGCCGTCGCAGGATTTTGCGATCTCGACAGCATCAATGACCACGCCCACAGGGGCGGCGTCCACCAGCACATAATCCACCCTCTGGGCCAGGGCGTCCAGCAGGTCCTTAAAGTGATGGTTGCTCAGCAGAGCCAGGGGGTTGGGCACATCCCGGCCCACCGGAACCATCAGGGCACCGGGGATGTCGGTCTGATAGATGACCTCCTCCATGCCCACCATGCCGGCCAAAAAGTGGGAAAGACCCTTGTCGTCGTTGCGGCCGTCCTCAAACTGCAGACCGTACTGGGCGTTTACCACGCTGCGGCGCAGGTCGGCGTCCACCAGGGCCACCTTCATGCCACGCTGGGCCAGGGTCCGCATCAGGTTCATGGACAGGTAGCTCTTGCCCTCCGAAGCGTGGCAGCTGGTGATCATGATCTTTTTGACCGTTTCACCTGCAAAGGACAGGTTGGTGCTCAGGGTGTTGAAGGCCTCGCTGCCTGCATAGTCCAGTTCCGGAAATTTTGTGATCTTCAGCTGTTTCATGCCTTCCTCCCGGTACCGCCCACACGGCGGCGAATATCTTTGCTCAGGCGCTTCATGCGGCGCTGGAAGTTGCTGCCCTTTTTGGGCTCGGTGCCACCCACCAGGGGCACAGAGGCCAGCACCACCATGCCGGTGTACTTGCGGATCTCCTCAGCGGATTTATAGGTATCGTCCAGCAGCACTCGAAGCACCACTACACCGCAGGACAGCACAAAGCCTGCCAGGAAGCCCAGCAGGATGTTCTTGCTCTTGCTGGGGCTGAAGGGGTTGGCCGGTACCCGGGCCGAGGACATGATGGTGGGCTCGTCGGTCTTCATCTTCTCCGCAATGTAGCTTGCGCCCACCTCAGCATACTTATTGGCAATGGCTGCAGCCTCTTCGGGATCTGCATCGGTCACCGTAATGTCCAGCATACGGGTGTCGTTGGCATTGGTCACGCTGAGCATGTTGTCCATCTGGGTATAGGTATAGTCCAGATCCAGTGCACTGATGACCTTTTCGTGCACCTCCCACATCTCAAACACCTTGATGTAGTCGCTGGTCAGGGCGCTGCCGATCTGAATATCCGACAGGTTCAGCACCGAGTCGTTGCGGCTCACCACATAGATGGTAGAGGTGGCCTTGTAGAGGGGGGTCACCAGCAAAAAGGTATAGAGTGCTGCCAGCACCGCTCCTGCTGCGGCGGCTGCCGCAATAAACTTCCAGTGGTCCAGCAGGCCCATGCACAGTTCCAGAAGATCAATGGTATCTTCTTCCTGCTGCGGCCGCACCTCGGAACGATAAGGTTCCTGCGTTAAAGTATCTCGCTGCACTTCGTTGCTCCTTTAAATTTCCTTGGCTTTCTCCGTGAAAAATGCGGCGTTCCCTTTTTCGGAAGAGAGCGCCGCAGGACAAAGTCGTTCTGTTTTTACTTCCGGGTCACAGCTGCAATGTAGGCCTTGCCTGCCTGCAGGTTGATCATGGTAGTGGCATCCAACTCCAGCTGGACCTTACGGACCTTACGGGCCACGCCGTTCACCACAACGGTCTCCTCCACGACCACACCGGCCAGAGGCAGGTTGACGATCTTGCCGTTGGGGGTCTTAACACGGATGATCACGGCAACGGTGGTGCCGCTCTCCGGCAGAGCTGCCATGGGGACCTTGACGGTGATCTTGTCCATGCCGGTCTTGTAGCCGGAGACCTTGATCTCCTTGATCTCGCTGACGGTCACGGCGTCCTTCTCAGTGCCCAGGATCTTCGCAGCTGCATCCACAGCCTTAGTGGTCAGGTACTGCTCCACGCCCTCGCCCTTCAGCTGGGTCTCTTCCTTACTGGAGTCCTCCGTGGTCTTGACCTCCACTTTCAGGCCCTCGCTGGTGACAGAACCGGAAGCAGAGACCTCGGTCTTGCCTGCATCGGCATCGGTGCCAGTCTTGCTGGGCACAGACTCCACAGCAAAAGCGGTAGCGGCAACCATGCTCACCAGCAGAGCTGCGGAAACCATGGCGCAAACGATCTTTTTCATTTTCATAAGAATATACCCCTTTCAGACCAGTTCTCTCGGCTTTGAGAGCGTCTTTATCCTAAACGTGTCTTGGGCACGCTTATTCAACTTTTTCGTAAAACAATTGCAGCACCGCCTGCTGCAACGCATCGGCATCCGGATAAAACTCCATAAAGCCATCCTCCCCGACCTGATAGGTGCCATCCGGTTTGATGGTGTCCAGCCGGGTGTAGTCCTTTGCCGCCCAGGCCTCGTTCACCAGCTGACCTTTGGCCATGCTGGTGGTCAGGTAGGGCTGCAGGGCGTCGTAGGCGTCCACGGCAAAGTTCTGATCCTTCTGCAGTTTTTCATCCAGCTGCACCGACAGCTGTCGGATGTAGCTTTCCTGCCGCGCCATGCGGGCCTCGTTGGTGCCTACACCGACACTGCGGCGGGAGCGGACATAGGTCTCGGCCTGCTCGCCCTGCAGCGTGAGGGTCGCACCCTTGGTCATGGCCGGGTCGATGGCGGAGAAATCATCCTCCAGCGTCACGGTCACACCGCCTGCCAGATCGTTCAGAGTGGAAATGCCGTCCAGCCCCATGGCAAGGTACTGGTCGATCTCCTGGCCTCCCAGCAGATTTTCCACCGCTTCTACGGTAACCTCACAGCTGGTCTGACGGCCATCGCCAAAGGCATAGCCCAGGCAGATCTGCTCGGTCACCGGCTCGTAGCGGTCACCCAGCAGGCCCAGCACCGTCACGGGGGTCATGGTATCGCGGTCGATCTGCAGCTGCTGCACCGTCTTGTCCGCGTCATCCAGTACCACCAACCGCAGAAAGTCGGCCTGGCCGGCCTTGCGGTACTCGTAGCTGTCCTGGGTGTCGTGGTCCACGCCCATGACCAGGATCGTGGTCAGGCGGCTCTTTTTGCGGTAGGTCACGCCATCCACTTCCACAGTCTCCTGGTCGGCCTGGGGCAGCTGGGTGCGGGTCTCCGGCTTTTCTGCCCGTTTCTCCAGCCAGCGGCCCCCGCCGTACAGTACCAGCACGACCGCCAGAACGGCCAGCAATGCTGCTACAGCACGAAAAACCGTCTTGTTTTTTTGTTCTTGTTTCTTCAACGGGATCGCTGCTCCTTGCTTTGGTCCGAAACGCTCTGGGATTCTAGAGCACCTCATTTATTTATTATGCGTCACACTTCCGCAACTGTCAATAGATTTTATTTCATCTTTCCTGTTTTTTTCATGTTTTTCTGTCGCATAAACGCAACCGGCCCCGGCTATGGAAGACTACCTTCCACAGCCGGGGCTGGTTCGTCTGTTTTATTTCAGGTCCAGTTCCGGCGGTACGTCGATCTGATCTGAAACATATTTCCCGTTCTTCTTGCGCTGGCGCACACACTCGGTGAGCAGATATTCGATCTGTCCGTTCACCGAGCGGAAATCATCCTCTGCCCAGGCAGCAAGGGCATCGTAGAGTTTGGCGTTCAGGCGCAGGGGCACCTGCTTTTTGGGCTCGGCCATCAATACAGGCTGCCGCTGTTCACAACGGGCTGGGCGTCGCGGTTGCCGCACAGCACCACCAGCAGGTTGGACACCATGGCTGCCTTGCGCTCGTCATCCAGCTCTACCACCTTGTTTTCGTTCAGACGGTCCAGTGCCATTTCCACCATGCCCACGGCACCATCCACGATCATCTTGCGGGCGTCGATGATGGCACTGGCCTGCTGGCGCTGCAGCATGACCGCTGCGATCTCCGGCGCGTAGGCCAGGTAGGTGATGCGGGCTTCCACCACCTCGATGCCGGCCTCGGCCACATTCTTCTGGATCTCGTCGCGGATGCGGGCCGCCACCACCTCGGAGGAGCCGCGCAGGCTGCCCTCATCGGCCACACCGTCGCCGGTGGTGTCCACATTGGGGGCCACATCATAGGGGTACACCCGCACCACGTTGCGCAGGGCGCTGTCGCACTGCAGGGAGAGGTATTCCTTGTAGTTGTCTACGTTGAACACGGCCTTGGCAGTGTCGGTGACCCGCCAGATCACCGCAATGCCGATCTCCACCGGGTTGCCCAGGCAGTCGTTGATCTTCTGCCGGGAGTTGTTCAGGGTCATCATTTTCAGGGAGATCTTTCTGCTCATGGATTCGGCACTGACCTGGGCATTCTGGCCGCTCTGGCCAAACATGGCAGCCATGCCGTTTTCTTTGCTGCTCACGTCACCGCTCTGGCTCAGGCGGGTACCGGCGGCAGGGTTGACAGCGGTGCAGAAGGGGTTCACCCAGTAAAAGCCCTGTCCCTTCAGGGTACCAATGTAATCACCGAACAGGGTGAGCACCAGCGCTTCCTGCGGCTTGAGCACCTTCAGGCCGCAGAACAGGAAGATGCCTGCGATCCAATACCCGATGGACAAGATCAGCAGCGGCAAGCCCAGAAGCATCCGGTCTGCACCCAGCAGGGTGATGCTGTAAATAAACAGGGCAATGGATGCCACATAGCCCAACAGGGTCAGCAGCAGTACCGCCATGCCGTTTTTGCGGGTATTCAAAATTTTCTCTTCCATAACAGGTCCCTCCTTATCAAGGTCGGAAGCGTTTCTTTGTGATATCAAAATCATATCACTTTGAACGGTATTTGTCAAGGCCTCCGGCCCCGCACAACAAAAAGCACCCGTTCTCCGGGGAAAATTCCCCAGAAAATCGGGTGTTTTTGCAGGTTCAGGTCTTAGCGCTTGTACTTGGATGCAGCCTGCAGACGCTGCATGGCACGCTGCAGTGCGATCTGGCTCTGATAATATTCATGCATGCTCTTCTGGTGCTGCAGGCGCTCTTCCGCACGGATGCGGGCCGCCTCGGCACGGTTCTTGTCGATATCCTCCGGGCGCTCGGCGCTGTCCACCAGCACCATCACATAGGCGGGGGTCACCTCGGCAATGCCGTCACCCACCAGAATGTCGCGGGCTTCGCCGTTCACTTCAAAGTGCAGGATGCCCATGTGGATGGCCACCAGCACGGGGTTGTGCCCGGCCTGCACGCCATACACACCGTCGCCGGTGGGCAGCACGAGGTCCTCACAGTCGCCCTGATAGAACTCACCGCTGGAGGCCGTGATATTCAGCATGAACTTGTTCATCAGACGGCACCGCCCTTTTCCTCAGCCATCTTTTCAGCGGCCTTCTGGCGGGCATCTTCCAGCGTACCCACGTTGAAGAATGCCCACTCCGGCAGGTCATCGGCCTCGCCGTCCACGATGGCGGCAAAGCTGCGCACGGTGTCCTTCAGCGGCACATACTTGCCCTTCAGGCCGGTAAAGTTCTCGGCCACGGCAAAGGGCTGGGACAGGAACTTCTGCAGCTTGCGGGCACGGGTCACGGTCAGCTTGTCGTTCTCGTCCAATTCGTCCATGCCCAGAATGGCGATGATGTCCTGCAGCTCCTGATAGCGCTGCAGAATGGACTGCACCTTGCGGGCCACGCGGTAGTGCTCCTCGCCCACGATGTCTGCTTCCAGAATGCGGGAAGTGGAGGCCAGCGGGTCCACAGCGGGGTAAATGCCCTGCTCCACGATCTTACGGGACAGCACAGTGGTGGCGTCCAGATGCGCAAAGGTGGTGGCGGGGGCCGGGTCGGTCAGGTCATCGGCGGGGACGTAAACGGCCTGCACCGAGGTGATGGAGCCGTCCTTCGTGGAGGTGATGCGCTCCTGCAGAGCGCCCAGCTCGTTGGCCAGAGTGGGCTGATAGCCCACGGCGGAAGGCATACGGCCCATCAGAGCCGACACCTCAGAGCCTGCCTGCACGAAACGGAAGATGTTGTCGATGAACAGCAGCACGTCCTTGTGGGTCTCTTCACGGAAGTACTCGGCCATGGTCAGGCCGGTCTCGGCCACGCGCATACGGGCTCCGGGGGGCTCGTTCATCTGGCCAAAGACCAGTGCCGTCTTGTTCAGAACGCCGGAAGCGTTCATCTCGCCCCACAGGTCGCAGCCCTCACGGGAGCGCTCGCCGACGCCGGTGAAGATGGAGTAGCCGCCGTGCTCGGTGGCCACGTTGTGGATCAGTTCCTGGATCAGCACGGTCTTGCCGACGCCTGCGCCGCCGAACAGACCGATCTTGCCGCCCTTTGCATACGGAGCCAGCAGGTCGATGACCTTGATGCCGGTCTCCAGGATCTCGGTAGCAGGCTTCTGCTCCGCAAAGCTGGGAGCCTTGCGGTGGATGGGCCAGTGCGGCACATCATCCACCGGGCCTTTGCCGTCGATGGGTCTGCCCAGCGGGTCGAACATACGGCCCAGGGTGGCTTCGCCCACCGGTGCGGTCAGGCCGTGGCCGGTCGCCTGCACGGTCATGCCCTTGCCGAGACCTTCGCTTGCGGAAAGCATGATGCAGCGCACCGTCGTTTCGTTGACGTGCTGCGTCACTTCCATGGTGCGTTCGGTGCCCTCAGCGGTCACCGTCAGCGCCTCCTGCAGGGCAGGCAGCTTGCCTGCTGCGAACTGCACGTCCACAACAGGACCCGCTACGCGGATAATAGTTCCCTGTAACATAACGATTGCCTCTTATATTATAAGTTCGTTCTTTTCTTTAATCCCGCTTCTGCACAGCAGCTGCACCACCGATGATCTCGGTGATCTCCTGGGTGATGGAGCCCTGACGGGTACGGTTGTACTCCAGCTGCAGATCGCGGATCATGTCGTTCGCGCTCTTGGTGGCGGAATCCATGGCGGTCATGCGGGCGCTCTGCTCGGCGCAGTAGCTCTCGGTCATGGCACCAAAGATCATGCCATGCATGTAGATGGGCGCGGTCTGCTCGAACACCGTCCAGGCGTCCGGGAACATCTCCACCTCGCCGCTGGGATCACCAAAGCCCTTGGGGGCGGGCTGCAGATGCTCGCGGTCCAGCGGCAGCAGACGCACCATGGTGGGCTCGCTGGTCAGTGCGTTCTCGATCCTGGTGTAGACGAGGTAGATCTCATCCAGCTTGCCGGACTTGAAGTCGTCGATAGCGTCCATCGTGATGTCGCGGGCGCGCTGCAGGGTGGGCGCGGTGGCACTGTAGCGGAACTCATCCACCAGACGCGGGTCCTTGTGGTACAGTGCGCGGTAACCTACCTGACCGATCACATAGAACCGGTCGTTCTCATCCGCGTGCTCCTTGAGGAACCGGAGGATGTTCTGGTTGAATGCACCGGCCATGCCCTTGTCTGCCGTCAGCACCAGATAGGCGCGGCGGGGGTTCGACTTTTCGTTGGTACGGTCGTGGAAGAACGGGTGCACCGGCTCCTCCGGCAGATGAGGCACCACCCGGGAGATGGTGTCGCGCATGCGGTTGAAGTAGGGCGAAACGTTCTGGTAATTCTTGCGCGCCTTGCGGAGCTTGGACGAGGAGATCAGGTACATGGCGTTCGTGATCTTCATGGTGTCCTGAATGCTCTCGATGCGCTCCTTCAGCAGCTTACTGGACGGCATGGCTGTCGCCTCCCGCATAAGCTTTCCAGGCGTTCAGGATGGCATCGACCATTTCAGGTTCGAGCTTGCCGGTGGCGGTGATCTTATCCATCGTACCGGACACATCCGCGCGGAACTGACGCACAAATGCGGAAGTTTTGGCGCGCAGCTCGGCAGTGGGCAGTTCGTCCAGCACACCGTGGGAAGCCAGCACCAGCGTGACCACCTGCTCGGCGTCGGACTTGGGCTGATACAGCGGCTGCTTGAGCATTTCCATCAGAGCCTTGCCGTGATCCAGCTGGCGGCGGGTCTCCGCGTCCAGATCCGAGCTGAACTGTGCAAAGGACTCCATATCCTTGTACTGTGCCAGCTCGATACGCAGGTTGGCGTTGGCCTTCTTCATGGCCTTGGTCTGGGCAGCGCCGCCCACACGGGACACCGACAGACCCACATTGACGGCCGGGCGGTTGCCTGCATTGAACAGGGCGCTCTCGAGGAAGATCTGACCATCGGTGATGGAAATGACGTTGGTGGGGATGTAGGCGGAAACGTCGCCTGCCTGCGTCTCAACGATGGGCAGTGCAGTGATGGAACCGCCGCCCAGATCGTCGCGCATCCGGCAGGAGCGCTCCAGCAGACGGGAGTGCAGATAGAACACATCGCCGGGGTAAGCCTCACGGCCCGGAGAGCGGCGCAGCAGCAGAGAAATGGCACGGTAGGCCACTGCATGCTTGGACAGATCGTCGTAAACGATCAGCACGCTCTTGCCCTGACTCATGAAGTACTCGGCCAGTGCGGTGCCGGCATAGGGTGCGATGTACTGCAGAGGAGCAGAATCCGAAGCAGTAGCCGCCACGATGGTGGTATAGCTCATGGCACCGTGCTTCTGCAGATCGCCTGCCACGCGGGCAATGGAAGAAGCCTTCTGGCCGATGGCCACATAAATGCACAGCACACCGGTGTTCTTCTGGTTCAGGATGGCGTCCGTGGCGATGGAGGTCTTGCCGGTCTGGCGGTCGCCGATGATCAGTTCACGCTGGCCGCGGCCGATGGGGAACATGGAATCGATGGCGAGGATGCCGGTGTGGAGCGGGGTATCCACGCTCTGACGCTCCAGAATGCCGGGGGCCTGCTTTTCGATGGGGTTGTAGCCCACAGCTTCAATGGGGCCCTTGCCATCGATGGGCTCGCCCAGCGGGCTGATGACACGGCCCAGGAAGGCATCGCCCACCGGGATGCCGGCACGCTTGCCGCTGCGGGTCACCATGGTGCCCACACCGACGGTCTCAGCTCCGTCGAACAGCATGATGCCCAGCTGTTCGGGGTCCACGCTCTCCACCATACCCTTGGCACCGTTGTCGAAGGTGACGATCTCGCCGTACACGGCGCGGTTCATGCCTTCGACGTGCACGATGCCGTCGGCAGAAGAGATGACCACACCGCCCTCGGCAGAGGTCTCGGCGGGCTTGTAGTCCTCAATGCGGGTCTTGAGGGTAGCCAGCGAGGGCTTGCCCTCCATCATCTTGTCCAACTGATGACGGCCGGAGTTATCGAACACGCGGTCGCCCACCTGCAGGACATAGCCGGACAGCAGGCTCTCGTCCACCGTCACGTTCAGAATGACCTCGGTGGCATCATACAGCTTGCGTACCTCGGCGCGGATCCGGTTCAGCTCCTCTTCCCGGGGCTTGCGGGCGCTGCGCAGCTCGGCCTTGACGATGCGGTTGTCCGCAAAAAATTCACGACTGAATTCAGTTGCCATTGCCTGCACCTGCTTTCTCCAGCAGATCGTCCAGCAGACGTGCGTCGTCCTGGGCGGTCAGATTGCGGGCCAGCAGCTTCTCGCACATCGCACGGGCCAGTGCCGTGGTCTGGGCATCAGCTTCCCGCAGCTTGCTCTGGCGTTCGGCCTCGGCGCTTGCCTTGCCGGCTGCCACGATGGCATCTGCCTGCTTGCGGGCATCTGCCAACAGCTGCTGCTTTTCGACCTCGGCCTGCTTCTCGTAGGCTTCGCGGCGGGCAGCGGCCTCATTGTCCACATTGCGCAGTTTTTCCTGTGCGGCGTTCATGGTCTCTGCGGCTTCCTTCTTGGAGGTCTCCGCATCGGCCAGGTTTGCGTCCACCATCTGCTGGCGCTTTGCGATCACGTCCTGAACAGGCTTGAACAGGAACTTGCGCAGCACCGCATACATGACGAGGACGTTCACGACGGTCCACAGCAGGTTAATATCCAACTTCAGCATTCGTCTGCGCCTCCGTTACTGACCCAGGAACAGGATGATCAGCAGTGCAACGACGAAGCCGAAAATTGCAGTACCTTCTGCCAGAGCAGCGCCCAGCAGCAGGTTGGTCTGGATCTTGCCGGATGCCTCGGGCTGACGGGAGATTGCCTCCGTTGCCTTACCCGTTGCGATGCCGATGCCGATACCGCCGCCAATGCCGGTCAGCGCTGCAATGCCAGCGCCCAGAGCAATCAAACCATTCATAGTAATAATCTCCTTTTAAATTCAGTAAATATCAATGGATCAGTCTTCTCCGCCCATGGTCTCTTTCATGAACAGCGAAGTCAGGAACACGAACACGTAGGTCTGGATCAGACCGTCGAACAGGTCAAAATACAGGCTGAACACCGCCGGGACGAACACAGGCACCACGAGCTTGATCAGCTCCATGATGACGAATGCGCCCAGCACATTGCCGAACAGTCGCATGCACAGGCTGGTGGGGCGAATGGCGATCTCGAGGATGTTCATAGGGGTCATGACCGGAGTGGGGGCAGACAGACTCTTGAGGAAGCCAACGCCGCCGCGTGCCCGGATGCCGGCACCCTCGATCAGGATGATGCTCATCAGCGCCAGCGCTGCGGTCACATCCAGATCCTTTGTGGGGGGCTTGACACCGAACACGCCGATCAGGTTGCTGAAGGCGATGTAGATGGCCACGGTCATCAGGTAAGGCACATAGCGCCTGCCCTTTTCGCCCAGCAGACCTTCAAAGAAATTGGTGCCTGCGAGGTAGGCCATTTCCAGCACGGCCTGACGCTTGCTGATGTGGTCCACCTTCAGGTTTCTGGTAAGCAGGATCGAGCCGATGGTAACGATGGCCAGGATCACCCAGCTGATGACCACGGATTCCGGGATCTGCAGCGGGCCGACCTTGACGTATTCGACGGTCAGCTCTTCCATCAATGCTTTGGTCAGATTATTCAATTGTTTTTCCTCCTTCCTGAAGAATAGGGTTCCGGGGGTAAGACCGCCGCACCGCCCCGGCGGCGCAGCGTCCTTCTTATCGCTCGAAGAAAAGGCGCAGCTTTGTGAAAAAAGTAAGGAAGGCGTTCGGCTTTGTCCGGTCACACCCTCCCTCCTGCACGGGTCACTTCGTCTTTTTTCGTTGTGTATGATAGTACGATTGACGAAAATTGGCAAGTAGCTTTGTGCACATTCTACATTTTAGGTGATTCTACTGCATTGATATATTAAAAAAGTTGTGCATCTTGTCTAACAAAACGCTCTTCGCATGTACTTTTTCCACAAATTTCTTAGTCAATTCTTAGGTTTCAATGGCTTTTTCAGGGCATTCCGGGAAATATTTCCATCAAAAATGCCCCATTGTACATACTTTATATGCCCGATATATAAAATTCGTATAGGTGTCTCGTCCGGTATTACACCCGCTCCTATACATATTTATTATAACTGCATATCTAAAATCTGTCAGTCCGTCTGCTTTTCGCCCCGGCGGAACACCAGCCGGAAGATGGCACGGGTAAGCGGCCCGCAGTACAGCATCTGCCAGCACAGGGCCATGGGCATATTGCAGCCCCAGGTATGCACCCAAGTGCCAAAGCCGGGTTCTTTAAACAGCACCGTTGCGATCAGGCTCATCACCGGGCACATGATGCACACGATCATCAGCGAGATGGCATAGGTGATGAACTGCGGACGATCTGTGGGCCGCATGAACATAAACGCCAATCCGGTGGCCAGTTTCTCCACCACGAAAAATTCCAGCACGCAGGCAATGGGAACCATGATCGGCATCTCGTGCAGAGCCATAACAAAGGTGGCATTGGTGACACCGCCTGTGTTCAGCGCCACATTGTAAACGATCATGCCATAGACCATAATTGCAGCCATGACAATGGTAAAGAAGATACGTTCCGGTAAAGTTTTAGGCATTTTGATTCTCCGTTTCTTTTGTGTCTAAATTTTTGCCGCAAAAAAGCCGCCCCGCGAAACTTTCATCTCGCGGGGCGGCGGCGACTACCATTCATTGACGCTATTTTAGCACAAATCGATCTGACGCATAATACCCTGTGGACGCTTTCTCCCGTTTTGCGCAAAATCCTCCACAAACGGCCCGGAACTTCTGGGCAGCTTTGCTGTTGACTTCCTCGGCAGCCCTTCCTGCAGGGCACAGAGTTCCTCTCCAAAGGGCCCGATCGCCCGGGCACACCGCGCAGAAAGCAGCATTTTGCACGTTCCATCTGCTGTTTTTCAAGAACTGCACAATTTTATATTTCTATCCTTGTGCACTCTGCGAATAGACAAATCAATCAGGAATATGTATAATAAAGCCAGAAACCAGAGAAGTACAGCAGAAGCTCAAGAGAGAGCTAATCCCGCTGGCTTGAAGCAGAAAGGAGCGAGACCGATGGTTGATATGGAACCCGCACAGCAGGGACAGGCTGTCGGGATTCGCTGAGAAGCAAAATAGAGGCTCACCACAGACGGGATGTTTCCCCCGTATAAAAACACAACAAAAATGAGCCAGTCTTGAGCATCAAAAATGCGATTACACGACAACCTGTCGATAAACTTAACCCCAAGCGATTCAAATAGATCCGCCGGAGATGATTCCTATGAAGGTATCTTTTGTACGGAGAACATTATTTGAATAGCAAAAAAGGAGTTCTACCAATGTACTAAGTAGTTTGTCCCTGGCAAATCTAACTCGAAAGAATGTGGTAATATGAAATTCATCTTTAGAATCTCGGTGCCGCACTCCATCAGTTAAGAGAAGGGTCAATCCAATGTACTAAGTAATTAGTCCCCTTGAAATAGATTCTCAGTTTCCAGTAGTTTCTAAGGAGAGTCACCCTATGAAACGTTTACTCCGAAAATGAGGAACCCCAAGGAGAAGAGGCTTATGACTCCGAAGAAGTAAGTATCCAGCCGGACGAGGGCTTGCAACCGCCTCGTCCGGCTGGTTTTATTTTGTGCTGTTTTCACCAACAGTCAACGCCCGATTTGTGCAAATTTTACGCAGAAAGGTTGAATACCGTCCTTGTGTTTTTGCACTTTTCTGTGGTATACTGTGGAAAAAGATGGGAGGTTCATTTCATGGAGTCGTTCGTTTCGGTTTCCACTCTGTTCAACCTTGTGCTGACCGTTATCTGGTTCATCTCCGGCATTCGGGATCTTCAAGGCAAAGACCCGTTCCTCGATCTGCCGTTCAACCAGTATCACCGTGACCCGGAGTACCGCGCCTTCTGGCAGAAAAAGAACGGCGTGTTTTACATGCTCAACAGCATCGCCTTTCTGATCTTAGCCTTCACACCTGTCACATCGCTGATTTACCGTATCATCTTCGGCATCGCCATCGTGGGAGATCTTCTTTATCTTGTCGCTTACGAAAGCTGGAACCATAGTGCGGATTGACAGCCGGAAAGGGGCCACCATGAATTTGAATCTTTCGGACTGGGATTGGCTGAACGCCGCGCTGGGTGTGCTGTTTTTGTACCGCGGCATCCGGGATCTGTACAATGGCACCGGCACCGGATGGAGCAGTGAGGACGAAAAGAAGCACTTTCACAGTTTCTTCGGCATCCTGTCGATCCTTTGCGGTGCACTCTATCTGGTCAACATTTTTCTGCCAAAGGTCGAGCCGCTGAATTCCATTTTGATGGTGGCGACGCTCGTGTTGTGCGCTGCCCTGCTGATCTCGTATCTGTGCTATGCCCTGAGCAGGGACGACAAAACCAAAAAGTGAGGGGTTGCTATGGAAGTCATCTGTGCGATCTTAACCGCACTTTTCGGCATCGGGTTCGGCATTTTTATGGCGCTGCATCCGGAAGATGCCATTGCCCTACACTCCCGCAGGCGGTACACGCAGGTACCTGAGCCCACGGAAGAGTACATCCGGCTGACCCGGCTGGAGGGCATCGTAGTTTCGTTGCTCTGTGCCGTGCTTCTGGTGGTGTTGCTGTTCGCACCCCAATAATACTTTGCAGCTTTCCTCTTGCGTTCGTTTTCTCATCCTGCTACAATGAGAAAAAACGCAGGAGGTATTTTATTATGGTCAAGCATGTGATCCTGTGGCAGCTGAAGGACGAGCTGTCCGACGCCGAAAAAGCCGCCGTCAAGGCAGGCATCAAGGAGGGGCTGGAAGGTCTGGCAGGCAAGGTCCCGGGCCTTGTGGAAGTGCATGTCAACATCAACGGTCTCCCCTCTTCCACTGCCGACCTGATGCTGGACACCACCTTTGAAAGCGCCGAGGCCCTCAAGGGCTACTCCGTCCATCCCGCCCATGTGGCTGTGGCCGACAGCAAGGTGCGGCCCTACACCAAGGCACGGTTCTGTCTGGATTACGAGATTTAATGTTGACAAACCCACCGTTTTTGCGTATTATAGACATAACAATGTAAATTGGCTGTGAAGAGAAGAGTACGCACCGTCTGCGCCTGACAGAAAGCCCGAAGGATGGAACCGGGCAGGCCGCGCGATGCCGAAGATGGTCTCGGAGCTGCGCAGGTGAAAATTGAGCCTGCGACGGGTGCGCCCGTTACCGCGCTGCGCCGTGCTTTTTGGCCCGGCAAAAGGCTGCGCCCGCAAGGGTGCGGCGAAGCAAGGTGGTACCACGAAAGTTACAAGCTCTCGTCCTTGTCCGGCTCAGTCCGGCAGGATGAGGGCTTTTTTCGTCCCCCGCCAAATCAGGAAAGGAAGAGTATCAACCTATGAGTGAGCACAAGACATTCTACATCACCACTCCCATCTACTACCCCAGCGACAAGCTGCACATCGGCCACAGCTATACCACTGTCGCCTGCGACGCACTGGCACGCTTCAAGCGGATGCAGGGCTATGACGTCATGTTCCTGACCGGCACCGACGAGCACGGCCAGAAAATTCAGGACAAGGCTGCCGATGCCGGTGTGACCCCCAAGGAGTATGTGGACAAGATCGTAGCCACCGTCAAGGATC
>OLNQ01002006.1_pt1 | contig 18372 bp, 18 predicted proteins | sample 1672821 | NCBI WGS metagenome assembly OLNQ01 (sample SAMEA3136727, study PRJEB25190) | human gut metagenome | biome: human gut; feature: human-associated habitat; material: faeces | place: Austria | collected 2013 | reverse complement strand
GCTGTAGCGCAGCAACCGTTGTAATGACTTTCATAGCGTATGATGTACTGAAAGGATGTGTATGATTTGATTTCTATTTATAGGTCTTGTCGATAGAGCAGGCAGGCGTCGCCATAGCTGAGGAAGCGGTAGTGCGCATCAGCGAGGGCGTGCTCATAGAGCGTGCGCCAGTGGGGACCGATGAGTGCCGAGACGAGCAACAGGAGCGTGCTCTTAGGTTGGTGAAAGTTGGTCGCCAAGATGTCTACCATCTGATACTGATAGCCTGGGGCAATGAGTAGTGCTGTGGAGAAGGTGAGCCGATCAAGCCCCCTGTGGCGAGCATAGCGGAGCAACAGTTCCAGAGCCTCACGACGTGACGGCAAGGCTACGCCACAACTCTGACGCATACGGTAGCTATACCACTGATCTAGGTGAAAGGGCTCTGCCACGACTCCGCCCTCCTGCTCTGCTTGCTGCAGAGCCACAGCAAACCAGTAAAGGCTCTCCAAGGTGCGCACAGAGGTTGTCCCAATGGGTACAAAGGGGCTATCAATATGCTCTAAGAGAGTCTCCAGCGTTGCGGTCGGCACACTGCAATACTCGCTGTGCATCTGATGGTCAGCGACCTGACGACCCTTGACCGGTAGGAAGGTGCCGGCACCGACATGGAGCGTCAGCTCGGTGATGCGGTGCCCCTCGGCTAGGAGTCTGTCATCGAGCTCTGGTGTGAAGTGTAGTCCCGCTGTTGGTGCCGCCACGGAGCCCTCGATGCGCGCATAGACGGTCTGATAGTCGGTAAGGTCGCTACGCTCGGTCTCCCGATTGAGATAAGGGGGGATGGGAAGCTGACCACACAGCTCTAGTATCTCGCCAAAGGTTTTGCTCTCGTCACTCCAACTGAAGGTGACTACGTCTGGCGTCTCCACCTCCCTAGTCGCTTGTAGCGTGATAGTTTGTCCGCTAGCTAATGGGAGCGTGCAGGAGATAGTTTGCTCGGGGCGCCACTTCTTCGAGTTGCCCACGAGGCAGTGCCAGGAGCATGAGCCGAGCGAGGCTAGGCTCTCCTCGTAGCTGACAGGTTTGTGTGGGTCTAAGCAAAGTATCTCGATGCGGGCACCCGTCGCTTTGACAAAGAAGATGCGCGCCTTGATGACCCGCGTGTTATTGCGAATGAGGAGCGCATGAGGCGGGAGCAGCTGTGGCAACTCGGCAAAGGTATGATCCTCCAGCCTCCCCGTAGCATCGCTCAGGAGGAGGCGGCACTGGTCACGCTCCGCCAGCGGATGCGCTGCGATACGCTCGTCGGGGAGCGGGTAGTCGTAGTCGTTGATGTCTATATCGACCCAGTGCTGCGTATGAGGCTTGTCACACATACTCTCGACCTTCTGATTAGATTTTGCGGTACTACTCCAGCGTCACGTAGCAAGACTCCTGGAGCTTAGGCTCTACGACGACACGCTGCATGACGCCGTCACGCAGGTAGTCGATGGTGACACCCGTGCGGGGTGCTGTCGTAATCCAGGGGTTGAAAGCAAAGAGGTAGCTAAAGCCTCCGAAGTACTTATCCTTGTCCAGGAGCTTAGCGACTCGAGCGTAGTCCTCCGAGTCCCAATAGCGGCAATTGGTTGGTCCATCTTTGATCGCAAAGGGATGCTCATGTGTACGGCAGGCCATGCTCTTCTTGACAAAGGCTAGATAACCCTTGGATAGTTCGTCGGCCGTGCCTAGAGGGCGGCCGTTGATAGCTACAATCTCATCGCCAGCACGTAGCCCCGCCTCGGCAGCAGGTGAGTGCAACGATAGCGAGTGGATGGTCGAGATATTGTTTGCCCGATAGTTGATCCCCAGCGACAGGTGCCTATGGGTGGCAAAGCGCACAACGAGCGAGTTGAAGTAGCGCGTGAAGGGGAACTGCAAGAGCATCACCGGCACCGTCAGAGCGGTGTAGTCGGTCAGCGTATAGTCGTCAGCGAGCAGCTCCTCGGCTTCGCTCGTCCATAGCATCTTGCGCTCGTTGACACCACTATATATGGTGACGCCAAACTTCAGATAGAAGCGCGCCATCGTCTTGTCGCTCCCCATCGGTAGGATCGGCAGCTCGACGAGCTTATGCGCCTTGGGGTCGATGCGTAGCGACGTTTGCACGGCAGAGCGACGAGCGGCAGCAGCGTCGTAGGCACTGTTTTCGGTGATACTATAATAGGTATCTACGAGGAGGTCGGGATTCTTCTGATCGTAGGTCAGCCCCTTGGCTTGCAAAGCCTCAGTAATCTGCTGCTCGATGAGCGCGTCTCGATTGGTGTGCTGCTTGTTGGTTCGCACGAAGCCAAAGGTCTCATAGTTGATCAGATCCGTCTTACCCTCCGTACCTGTGCTGATGGGGTAGGAGATCAATATATCGGACTCGTCCTCTAGGCTATACATGCCAAAGGCACGAGCTATGTCCCGCTCCGTAAGCGCATCGGAAGGCTGAGCCATCGGATTGAGATGGCGTACCACACGATGGTAGGCGAAGTTGGAAACAACTAGGAGTAAGTCGTCAGAGACTTCTCCCTCGCCTTGCAACTCGCGGATCATCTCCTCCTCAGACATCTTAATGGTCTCGTGTCCATTGATCGCCTCGATGATGTCGCCCACTCGTAGTCCAGCCTGTGCTGCAGGACTATTGGGATAGACGGTCAGGATGACAGGGCGATTGGCTCCCCAGTTGTCGTTGTAGCTCATCTGGTACTCCAGCCCGACGTAAGCTTTCTGCGCTTGCATGGTCAGGGCAAAGGAGCAGAGTGCTAGGATAACTAGCAAGGTGGTGTGGTATAGTCGCTTCATGGTAGTCTGTTCTTTTTGAGTGTGAGTTGGTGAAAAGGGGGTCACTCAAGCTCTGAGTGATAGAGACGATTGATTACTTCGCTATAGGTCTGCTGTATGACTTCTTGTCGAGAGCCAGCGAGCTGCAAGCGCTCCGAGTAGATGCCCCGAGGCGTCGCTATAGCGATGCAGACGGTCCCGACAGGTATCTCTGCCGTACCGCCGGCTGGTCCTGCCACGCCTGTGGTTGCTATGCCGATGGTGCTACGACAGGCTTGACGCGCGCCGCTGGCCATCGCCTCAGCAACCTCTCGGCTCACGACGCCATACTGCTCGATGGTGGCAGCGGGTACGTAGGCTAGTCGCTCCTTGAGCTCTATCTGATAAGTCACGAGGGCACCTTGGAACCAGTGCGAACTGCCCGCATGCGACGTCAGCTGGCTCGCTATGTAGCCACCCGTACAGCTCTCGCAGGTCGAGACCGTCTCGTGCTGCTCTAGCCAGTGCGCTATGAGACGATGTAGCTGCTCTTCTGTCGTCTGAGGGGTGGACATAAGACGTGGGTTAGATAGTCGTTTTGGCAAAGGGGACGGCCTCTATCGATCCATAGGCACCTCGCTCATAGGCAAAGGTGCCCGCCATAGCAACCATAGCGGCATTGTCTGTCGTAAAGGCAAAGGGCGGTATGTAGACCTGCCAGCCGTAGCGCTCAGCATAAGCGTGGTAAGCGTCACGCAGACCCGTATTGGCCGAGACACCACCAGCCACAGCGATGTGCTTGATGCCTGTCTCCTTGCTGGCGCGCAGTAGCTTGCTCATGAGGATGTCGATGACCGTCTTCTGGAGTGAGGCGCAGAGGTCCGCTTTGTTTTTCGCAACAAAGTCAGCATCCTTGGCAAGCTCATCCCGTAGCGTGTAGAGGAAAGAGGTCTTCAGCCCGCTAAAGCTGTAGTCCAGTCCAGGTACCTGAGGTTTGCTAAAGTGAAAGCGCTCAGCGTCGCCCTCATTAGCAAGCTTATTGACGATCGGGCCCCCTGGATAGCCGAGCCCCATCACCTTGGCGCACTTGTCAAAGGCTTCGCCAGCCGCATCGTCAATCGTCTGACCCAGTATGCGCATATCATCAGGCGCATTGACCTGTACGATTTGTGAGTTACCTCCCGAGACTAGCAGACAGAGATAGGGAAATGGGGGAGGGGTGTGCGGCTCTTCAGGCTTAGCGATGAAGTGTGCGAGGACATGTGCCTGCAGGTGGTTGACCTCGACGAGTGGAATCTGGAGGGCTAAGCTCAGCCCCTTGGCAAAGTTTGTCCCGACGATGAGTGATCCGAGAAGACCGGGTCCACGAGTATAGGCAATTGCGTCAAGATCGGCCAGCGTGACGCCAGCCCGTGCCACCGCCTGCTGTACGACGGGGACGATGTTCTGCAGGTGAGCTCGTGAAGCCAGCTCAGGCACCACGCCTCCATACTTGCTGTGTACCTCTTGACTTGCGATCACATTGCTACAGAGGAGCCCACCCCGTAGCACAGCTGCCGAGGTATCGTCGCATGAGCTCTCGATACCTAAGATGAGAGAAGATGAAGGTGCCATGATGCTGTGGGGTAAGATTAGTTGGCTGCCTGGTAGTCAGCGCACACCTTGTCGACATATTTGAGGAACTGCGCTCCGCCCTGCTCTCGGAAGTAGTCGCGTCCCTCTAGCATTTCGACCAGCTGCATGAGAGCCCTGTCCTCGGCCATGCGCATCAGCTCCCGCTCGGACTCGGTCTGATCATCGATGCCCAGGAGGTGCAGGATGCCATGTATCATCACACGGTATAGCTCTTGCTTGAATGGGACGCCCAGCTCCTGCGCATTGGTCGCAACCGTGTCGATGCTAATGAGGATGTCGCCATAGATAGCATCGTCACCTTCCTGCTCACTCTCTCGGGGGAAAGTGATGACGTCCGTGTAGTAGTCATGCTGGAGGAAAGCTTTATTTGCCTTCAGGATACCCTCGTCATCCGTGTACTGAAAGTTAATCTCCCCCACCGTACGATTCATCTCATCGAATACGCGACGTATCCATCGGTTGGCAATCTGTCGCCGGACGGGAGGCATCAGTACGTCACGGTCTGAATAGTAATTAAATTGCATATCTAGTCTCTATAAATCTATCTGCAGACAGGTTTTATCCCTATGTACATCGCAAAGGTACTGATTTCTCTAGACTTTCTTGTCGTCACAAGATATAGAGGGGGATGGTGACATAGAGGTTAGTCTCTATTTGAGGAAAGTGGGTCAAATATGTTTGTTTATTCTGACTAATTGGTGTACCTTTGTCCACGCAGTAATCCTCATAGACTCTCCTAAGCGTGGAGGGGTTATGAGTCTGTAGTTGCCAAAATTTATTTGGAACTAAAACACAAACAATAAACAATACAATTATGGGACTACTTTGGAGCTTACTAATAGGTCTTGCAGCAGGAGCCATCGCTGGCTGGATCATGCGAGGCAAGTCTTTAGGCTTTTTGTGGAATATCATCATCGGTATGCTCGGTGGTGTCGTCGGAGGCTGGGTCTATAGCTTCTTCGGAGCTACAGCTGGTGAATCATCGTGGGCGCAGCTAGTCTGTGCCGTCGTGGGCGCCTGTGTGATACTCCTAGTCGTGGGACTCTTTAACAAGAAGAAAAAGTAGTCCTCTACTATACTAACACACTATTACAAATAAGGAATTATGAAAAAGTACGTATGCGATGTATGTGGTCATGTTTATGACCCCGCAGAGGGCGATCCCGATAGCGGTATAGCACCAGGCACCCCCTTTGAGTCTCTACCTGATGACTGGGAGTGCCCACTATGTGGAGTCTCTAAGGACCAATTCTCTCCAATGGAGGACTAGCCCTAGAAGCCACGTCATCACTAGATGACAAGACAACAACGGCAGAGGTGTCCCGTGACCTGACTGGTCATGGGGCACCTCTTCTTTTATGTCGACGTGTGAGCTTAAGATGGTAGTCAGCTCACGATTAAGGAGTAGGGGAAGGTGTAGCTTCCTCCGCAAAAGTCGAAATGACTTTCTGCAAAGTCTAGACAATCTTGCAAGCAAGATTGTGAGACTGTTGACGTTTGCAACAGTCTCATTATAATGCGTCAGCACTAGCTAGGCAAATTCACCGCTGACTTGTTACAATAATTTAGGCCCAACTACCTATCAACACGGCACTATGTCGGGGGTGGAAAACGGATCCCCACGTGGATATTTCGAAATACCCACGTGGAGAATTTTTATTTTCCACGTGGGGAAGAAAAAATTCTTCGGAGGAATCAAATGAAACTTCGGAGGAAATGAATGACGCCCACGTGGAAAATAAAAAATATCCACGTGGAGATTTGAGATTCTCCACGTGGATATTCGAAAAAGGAGGGTAATTAGAGATTAGAAGTTAGAGATTAGAAGTTAGAGGGCAGGGGGGGCACATTGTGAGACTGTTGACTTTTGCAACAGTCTCATTATAATGCGTCAGCCCTGCGCAGAAGCCAAATCACATCTCTGCAGAAGTCGAAACGTAGCTCCGCAGGGGATTGGCTTTTCTAAGGCTGAAAAGCTTTTGATAATGGAGCTAGGCGAACTTTCCCTACCTACTCTCGTGTGAGCCGTTTCTGCCTACATTACCCAGTATCGGGGGAGAGGCATTAGGGGCTTATTCAGCAGAGTCAATCTGCGATGCGAGTAGCTGGAGAGCTTTCTTGAGTATGATGGGGAGTGCGAGCCACTTGCTCTCGTCGTGTAGCGGTACCCAGGTACCGCCATCGGGTAGTGGTAGGGTGCTACTGTTAGGGAGTATGGTGTAGTAGCAGTCTATGTATAGCTGTCGGTGCGTAAGGCGATGCTTGTAGCGTCTGAGCGGGTGTAGCTGACACTTCCTGAGCTCTGGAGGTAGTGTGGGTAGTGACTGCAGAAGCAACTCTGCTCGTGGAGCTTCAGGCTTATCGTAAAGTAGGGTGGGCTGGTAGAGCTTCGCCCATATATCCCCAGTGGTGCGCTGGTAGAGTACTGTGTACCAGTCGCCGAGCGTATCCTGCTGGAGCAGGAAGAGGTAGCCTAGATGTCGTGGCTGGACTGAGAGTTTGAGAGCTTTGCGGGGCAGTGTAGCTCGTGCGGGAGTGTCGGCTGAGGGGCATTCGCTCCTGATGGGGCAGCGCGAGCAGTCGCATAGCTGAGGTGTGCAGATGAGTGCGCCTAGCTCAATCATTGCTTGGTTGTGTAGTCCTGGGTGCGGAGCTTTCTCGACCAGTTGTTTGGCTAGGGCGGTGTAGTACTTTTTCCCCTGAGTGGTGTCTATCGGCTCCTCAGAGGCGTAGAGCCTACTCAGTACGCGTAGCACGTTACCATCGACAGCGGGGTAGGGCTGATCATAGGCAAAGGATAGGACGGCTCCGGCCGTGTAGTCGCCAATGCCAGGGAGGGCGCGCACTGTCTTATAGTCTGTCGGGAAGGTGCCTCCCAGCTCCTCTGTGATGATGTGAGCCGCCTTGTGTAGATTGCGAGCACGACTGTAGTAGCCGAGCCCCTCCCAGAGCTTGAGGACTTCATCTAGTGGAGCCGCAGCAAGGTGAGAGACGGTGGGGTAGTGCTCGACAAATCGTAGGTAGTAACTCGTACCCTGATCTATCCTCGTCTGCTGTAGTATGACCTCGCTGAGCCATATACGATAGGGGTCGTGGATGTCTCGCCAGGGGAGCTTACGGTGATGCTCTTGGTACCAGCTATGAAGCTTGTCGAGCAGTGTAGTCAAGGAGCTAGGGGTAAGAGGAGGAGAAGCTTCTTTAGATGGAGAGCATATGTAGGAGGCTGATGAGGTCTGGGTCGATGCTCTTTTGCTTTTTGGTAGCCTTGACAAAAGGCACGTAGACAATCTCATCATTGTCATACCCGATCATCACATTGCGCTGTTCGTCAAGCAGAGCTTGTACTGCTGCAGCGCCCATTCGGCTACCCATGATGCGGTCCGTGGCGCACGGTATCCCACCTCTCTGGAGATGCCCTAGGATGGTGACACGGATGTCAAACTTGGGGTAGCGACGCTTGAAATCATCTGCGATAAATAGCGTCTGCCCCTCGCGCTCTCCGCTCTCGGTGACGAGGATGATGCTACTACTCTTGGTCTTGCGGAAGCCACTCTCAATCATCTTCTTGAGCGACTCGATACTGGTCGGATCTTCGGGAATGAGTGCTCCCTCGGAGCCTGTGGCTATAGCTCCGTTGAGAGCTAGGAAGCCAGACTCACGACCCATCACCTCGACAAAGAAGATGCGCTCGTGACTCGAGGCTGTGTCTCTTAGCTTGTCGACAGCATCCATAATAGTATTGAGTGCAGTCGTATAGCCGATGGTCAGGTCAGTGCCTGCCAGGTCGTTGTCGATGGTGGCGGGGATGCCTACGGTGGGGAGGTTATGCTCATTGGCAAGCAGTCGCGCTCCCGTGAGAGAACCATCACCACCGATGACGACGAGACCATCGATATCATTCTCCTGTATGACTTGGTAAGCGCGAGCACGACCCTCGGGTGTCTCAAACTCATGGCTCCGAGCGGTCTTAAGTATGGTGCCACCACGCTGTATGATGTTGCTGACGTTCTCGACGGTTAGCTCGATGATGTTGTTGTCTATGAGACCAGTGTAGCCCTTTACGATGCCACATACTGAGATGCCGTGGTATAGTGACGCTCTAGCTACGGCGCGTATAGCTGCATTCATTCCCGGGGCATCACCGCCCGATGTGAGTACGCCAATGCGTTTGATGCGATTCATGGTCAATGCTATTAGAGAGATTAACTTATCGTGTTTACAAAGGTACCACTTTTTGCCCCAAGTGTAGTACTAGAGAGATGCCATCAGTCCGCTGTCTGCAAAGCTGAGATAGGGGGGCGCTGTCGTGCCTTCAGAGGCAATAGAGGAGTGGTAGCGACCGAGGATGAGATGGTCGTTGAGCTGTATGTTGCACACGGAGGATATCTGCTTGACTCGCTGGGTGAGATCTATGTCATTGCGGCTGGCCTGCAGATGACCCGTGGGGTGGTTGTGTGCTAATATCAATGCTGAGGCATAGAGCGTGATGGCTGGTGCCATAATAAGTCTCAGGTCAGCAACGGCGTGGCTGACTCCGCCCGAGGATATCTGCATCTCCTTGATGACTCGCCCCGAAGCATCTAAGTAAAGACACCACAGCTCCTCATGGTCTAAGTCCTCTAGGTGGCGTCGTAAGATGCGATAAGCGTCTAGGCTACAAGTAATCTGAGCTCGTTGCCGTGGTGGGGTGTCTCGTAGTCTGCGTCCCAGCTCGATGGCTGCGAGGATGGTGCAGGCACGTGCTTCACCGAGTCCCGGAAACCGCTTCTTCCGACTGCCCTCGACACTACCCATAAGGTAGGTGTTGTCAATCTCTAGTAGCCGTCCTAGGTCGTTGTCAAGGCTACTCATAAGACTCTTTGCTAGGTCGAGTGCTGTGACTCCCTCGGTACCAGAATTGATGAAGATGGCTAGCAGTTCGGCATCGGAAAGCCTGCGAGCTCCGAGCTTGAGGAGCTTTTCTCGAGGACGATCCTCTTCGCTCCACTGCTTGATGGAGCTTTTTACAGGTACTTTAGCAAAGCTCTCTGATGACTGAAGGGGAGTATCTGCTTTCATCAATGGGTCGGGGCTATGGGATGGTGTAGGTCTTGACTAACTCGCTCGAGGAGAGCATCCCACGGAGTGGAGAGGTCGAGGGGCGAGAACTCAGGATGACGTCTCTGCCAAGTGAGCTGCTTGCGGGCGTAGTGACGGCTATTGCGCTGTATCAGACGAACCGCCTCGGCTAGGTCATACTGACCCTCGAAGTGGGCGAAGAGCTCTTTGTATCCCACCGTATTGAGGGCATTGAGATGACGGTGTGGATAGAGTGCCTTTGCCTCCTCAACTAAGCCCTCCTCAATCATCAGCTCCACACGCTGGTTGATGCGCTCATAGAGTTCTTCACGGGGGCGTGTCAGAGCATAGGTCAGGAGTCGGAAGGGTCGCTCACGCTCTTTACCTGAGTGGTAGGAGGAGAGCGGTGCGCCACTACTACGGTAGACCTCTAGAGCATGAATCACACGGCGGTGGTTGCAGGGATCTACCTTATTATAGTAAATAGGGTCAACCAGTTTGAGCTCTGCGAGGATACCTGCTAGCCCTTCACTCTGGTATCGCTGTATGAGTTGCCTACGCACCTCTGGATCGACGGGGGGGATGTCATCGATACCGCTACAGATGGCATCTATGTAAAGCATTGACCCTCCAGATAGGATGGCTGTGGGCTGCTCTTGGAAGAGCTTATCTAGTAGACTAAGTGTCTCTAGCTCATAACGCCCTGCACTATACTCTTCTGTAATCTCATGAGTCGCTACAAAGTAATGCGGAGCTAGTAGTCGCTCATCCTCTGTTGGAGAGGCAGTGCCTATGGGCATCCCGCAGTATATCTGTCGTGAGTCTGCCGATAGGATGGGGAGGGGACTGGACTCAGCCCCTAGATGACGTGCGAGAGCAATGGCAAAGGAGGTCTTGCCTACGCCTGTAGCTCCTGTGAGGACAATCAGTGTAGGGGAGACTTTCTCTGGTTTGCTCGTGCAGCTCATCGAGGAGAGGGTAGGGCGTCTTACTCTTCGTCTAGTATGCTGAAGCTGTCGCTAGAGAGTTCGTCAGCATTAAAGAGGTCGTCGTCAAACGCTTCGTCCATAAGCCCTGAGGTAGTATCGCCAGAAGAAATTACGCTGTCTAAACCTCCGACGAACTCATCGGGGCTGATCTGACGAGGACGCTTGCCCTCTATTGAGATGATGCGAGGTGTGGGGAGGGAGCCACTATGTATCTTGACTAGCTGGAGACTGAGATAGCGGTCCTCAAAGGCATCATAGAGGTAACGCAATCGAGCTCCTGTTTCGTCCATAAGTTCCTCCAGACGGGTGCGGTCAATATCATACTGAGTGCCTCTGTCGCTCTCAAAGAAGTCTCTAGAGGCTACCTGACCAATCTCCTGCCAGCGGTCATCGCAGAGGTAAAACATACCAATTGACGCTGGATCAAAGTGCAGCGTCTCAATCAGCATATCCTGTAGCTGAGCAAAGGTGGCATCAGCTTGAATCTCAAAGTCCAGCGAGAAAGTCTCTTCGTCCTCTGAGTGTACGTGATAGTGGTGTATCATAATGCTTTAGTGCCGTGTGATAAGTGTAGATAAAGTAGAGCTCTTAACAGTCTCTGCTTTAGCTACGACGTACTAGGTTGAAAAACTCTTCGCGGGTCTTCGACTCCTTGAAAGCTCCTGTGAAGTCACTGGTCGTCGTGAGGGAATTTTGCTTCTGCACTCCACGCATCTGCATACACATGTGCTGAGCCTCGATGACGACTATGACCCCTAGTGGGGAGAGTGCCTGCTGGATGCAGTCTTTAATCTGTGTGGTCAGTCGCTCCTGCACTTGAAGTCGACGGGCGAAAACCTCGACGATGCGTGGTATCTTGCTGAGACCCGTGATGTACTTATTGGGAATGTAACCTACGTGAACCTTGCCAAAGAAGGGAATCATATGGTGCTCGCAGAGAGAGTAGAAGTCTATGTCTCGTACGATGACCATCTGCTGATAGTCCTCTCTAAAGGTGGCAGCTCGTAAGATAGCTAGCGGGTCTTCTTGATAGCCCTTGGTGAGAAAGTGTAGAGCCTTGGCTACGCGCTCTGGAGTCTTGAGTAGCCCCTCGCGGGTTGGATCTTCGCCAATCTCTGTAAGGAGTTCCGAGATGTGACCTTTCATCCTCTCCAGCTGATCATCGGGTAGAAAGTCGTTGACCTCGTAGTTTTGGTTGGTGTGCAGTACTTGCTTTGCTTCTGCCATGAGTGGTATGTGCTTCGGGAAAAGTGTTTGAAGGTAAATCTATAGTGCCGTCTAAATAGGAGCTTAGCGCGTACGACTTCGCCCTTTCTCTCGTACGATGTAGGCCTCTCGCATCAGACGAGGATAGGAAGCTCGGAGCGTGTTGAGCTGTTGCTGAGCTTCTTGTCGCGAGCTGTAGTCTCCTATAGAGAGTCGCCAGAAAGGTGCGCGATAAGTGACATAGCTAGGGATGTCGGGGACAAGACTTCTCAGTTGACCAGCTAGCTTGTAAGCCTCCTGCTTGGCACCTCGCATATTGCTCGTGTAGACTTGGATGCGGTACTCCGAGACGACACCACTAGAGGTGTGAGGCTTCATCCCCACTATGTTGCGTAGCCAGTCAGGCTGAGTGATAGTTACATCACCGCCAGCCGACTGAGTAGCTATGTGAGTAAAGATATCTCGCTCCTTACTGAGCTCCTGAGCAACAAGAGAGGTCGAGAGCATCGAGATGCCTAGGAGTAAGACGAGCCAAGATCTGATGAGCGACGAGAGTCTCATTTGTTTGCAGTGATGATAGGTAAGAACGTATCAGCCTTAAGTGCAGCTCCTCCGATGAGTCCGCCATCGACATCTGGCTGTGAGAAGAGAGCCTCCGCATTTGAAGCCTTACAGCTACCTCCATAAAGGATAGTAGTAAGATCTGCTAGCTTTTCATCAAAGAGCGAGGAAACAGTCTGACGGATGTGATGGTGCATCTCTTGTGCCTGCTCTGGTGTGGCGGTCAGTCCTGTGCCGATGGCCCACACAGGCTCGTAAGCTATGACTATCTGCTGCATTTGCTCTTGCGTGAGATGCCCTAGCGAACCACGTAGCTGCTCGTCAACTACTTCGAAGTAGCGATTGCCTTCACGCTCTGCTTGCTGCTCGCCAACGCAGAAGATGACTTTCAGACCATGAGCGAGAGCTTGGTTTATCTTCTGAGCAAGTAGCTCGGCAGACTCATTATGGTAGGCACGACGCTCACTGTGTCCGATGATTACATAGGTACAGCCACAAGAGCGAATCATCTCAGCGGAGACCTCTCCTGTGTAAGCTCCGGCATCGTGAGCGGAGCAGTCCTGAGCAGCGTACTCTATGTTACTACCTTTGAGTAGTCCTTTGATAGCTCCTAGATGGATGTAGGGAGGAGCTAGGATTACTTTACAAGGATTGCTCAGTCGAGCCATCTGCTCTTTGATGTCAGCGATGAGCTGAAGCCCTGCATCCAGGGTCATGTTCATCTTCCAGTTTCCAGCGACGATAAGTTTTCTCTTGTCCATAATTATAAAGTAGTACTAGTTGTTATTCTTGATTTGGTATTCGGAGTACTTTGCTTTGTCCTCCCATTGGATAGCCTGAATGAGTGCAACGAGGCAACAGATGAGCCACAAAGCGAGCAGTCCCCACCGCTCTATGTGTAGCCCTGCGTGGGGAGCTTGCTGCAAAGTCATAGAGAGCCGCTCGTAGGAGTGGTCAGAGTACTCATCGGGTAAGTCTCGCACAGCTCTTTTGTCTACGATGACACCGTCCGATACGAGTAGCATCGTCGGCTGAGCTCGGGCCATCGTCTTGATAGTTGTAGCATCGCAAAAGTAAAGCGGGTAGGCAGCCGCCGTCTTATTGCGCCAGCGTCCACTCTCCTCGGGAGTACTACCAGAGATACCATACATCGCTATACCGAGCGACTCAGCCCAGTCGTAGAGAGCGTTGAGCTTGCGACTTGCTCGTATGGAGGTTGTCTCCCAGTTTGGTGTTACGACCCATATCTGTGGACTCTCATTCATCAAGAGCGTCTGAGTTACCTCACGCTCCCTGCTACCTTGTGTGCCACCTCCTGCATAGATGGCGAAGTCCATCACGGGTGGTTTGTAGCCCTCACTGATTACATGCTCCTGACGATCAATGTAGGTCCAGGAGGAGTCTGGGAGGTTGTCCATGTTGAAAGTCTCTCGCAGACCGTTCTTCTCATATATAAATAGGTACTCAATCTCTTCTCTAGGTGCATCCTCGGGAATCATCGTTAGGTCACGTAGAGAAGCTCCCACCTTGTAGGGACGGAAGTCAATAAGCGGGAGATGTCTTAGGTTTCCACCGACGAAGACACCCCATCCGACTAAGAGAAGAACGAAAGCTCCCATAGCAAAGCCTCCTCGCAGAGGATGACTAGCAGTGCGATAGGTTAGGTGGTAGACTACGGTGATGCCCATAAATAGGACGTTCTTGGCAAAGGTCTGCCAGTTCGTCAGCTTGAGTGCATCACCGAAGCAGCCACAGTCACTGATTGGGTTGAAAAGAGCTAGGTAGAGCGTCAGGAGGGTCATGATACCCATAAAGATGGTAGTAGCCCAAGCCACCAGTCGCTTCCATAGTCCCATCAGGAGACATCCACCCAGGATAAACTCAAAGGAGCAGAGAGCTACCGAAAGTATTGGAGCCATCTCTCGTAGATTTCCGAGACCCATCACTCTGAGATACTCTTCTATCTTGATTGCTCCGCCTACGGGGTCTACTCCCTTGACAAATCCTGAGAAGAGAAGTAGGGCTACAAGCAGGATGCGAGAGAGTTCGGCTAGGATATATTTGGCTCGTTGACGGCTCATAAGGTCTATCTATAATCTGTTCTGGAAGAGTGTATCGCGGGGGTGCTACTGCTGGTCAAAGCGCAACTTAATCAGTGCAAAGATAGCATAGTTTATCATATCTTGGTAGTTTGCCGAGATGCCTTCGCTCACCAGTGTCTTGCCAGCTAGGTCCTCAATTTCTTTCGTTCTGAAGATTTTGGTTAGGATAATGTCCGTGATAGAGCTAAGGCGCATCCTGCGCCACGCCTCATCGTAGTCATGGTTCTTGTCGACCATAAGCTGGTAAGTCTGCTCAATGAGCTGATCGTATAGCTGGAGAGCCTCATCGGGAGATAGGTCTGGCTTATCACTTGGGGTGCGGGCGAGCTGTATGAGTCCGATGACTCCATAGTTGACGATGCCGATATACTCATTGTCTACGTCTTCATCGATACGCTGCTCAGCCTTGGTCTCTAGGGAACGTATGCGTAGAGCCTTAATCATAATCTGATCCGTGAGCGATGAGGGGCGTAGGATACGCCACGAAGCTCCGTAGTCGTGTAGCTTCTGTGCAAAGAGCGTTCGGCACTCTGCGACCACCTTATGATACTGTTGTTCTGTATTCATATGGAATTACGCTAAAGCTTTAGGTGAGGGGGGCTAATCGTTGAGTGCTAGGTCTAGCACCTCCTTGATTGTCTCTACATAGGAGAATGTCAAGCCCTCGATATAGATAGGCTTGATGTCTAGGATGTCCTTTTCGTTCTCCTTACTTAGGATGAGCGTCTTGACGCCAGCGCGCTTGGCCGCTAGTATCTTCTCTTTAATACCGCCCACGGGGAGAACACGCCCAGTGAGCGTAATCTCACCACTCATAGCTATGCGGGGCTTGACGGTACGCTTGGTCAAGGTAGAGACCAGTGAAGTCGCCATCGTGATGCCGGCACTTGGCCCATCCTTTGGAATGGCGCCTTCTGGCACGTGCAGGTGTATCTCCAGCTTGTCAAATGTATCGACCGGTATCTGTAGTTCTTCAGAATGAGCCTTGATGTAGTCGAGAGCTATGACGGCACTCTCCTTCATCACGTCGCCTAGGTTACCCGTGAGGGTGACCTTGCCTTCCTTACCGTGGTGTGTAGAGCTCTCGATGAAGAGTATCTCACCGCCCACCTCGGTCCAGGCTAAGCCAGTCACGATGCCTGGCATACCGAAGTCCTGCCAGATGTCGCGTGTGTAGGGTGGTGTACGCAGGTCCTGCTGTATTATCTCTGGCGTAATCTGAACCTTGTACTCTTGCTCCATAGCGACCCGCTTCGCCTGTTTGCGCATGAGGGCTGCAAGCTTCTTCTGTAGAGCTCTCACGCCGCTCTCTCTCGTATAGCCCTCGATGAGATAGGTTAGGGCGTCGGTGTCTATAGCAAACTGCTCGCTCGTCAGCCCATGTGCCTCTAGTTCCTTGGGTACGAGATGACGCTGAGCTATCTCAATCTTCTCCTCGAGAAGATAGCCTGAGACTTGGATTAGCTCCATACGGTCTAGTAGGGGACGGGAGATGGTGCTGAGCGTATTGGCCGTCGCGATAAAAAGCACCTTGCTTAGGTCATAGTCTATGTCTAGATAGTTGTCGTGAAAGGCCACGTTCTGCTCAGGGTCTAGCACTTCGAGGAGTGCAGCCGCTGGGTCGCCCTTGTAGTCCGAGGAGATTTTGTCTATCTCGTCCAGTACGAAGACGGGATTGCTCGTGCCAGCCTTCTTGAGACTATCTATGATGCGTCCACACATAGCTCCTATGTAGGTACGTCGGTGACCACGTATCTCAGCCTCATCGTGTAGACCTCCGAGAGAGATGCGTACATACTTGCGTCCTAAGCTCTCAGCGATGCTCTTACCCAGAGAGGTCTTACCCACACCGGGAGGTCCGTAGAGACAGAGGATGGGTGCCTTGAGGTCGTTCTTTAGTTTGATGACTGCTAGATGCTCGAGGATTCGCTCCTTAACAAGCTCTAGGCCGAAGTGGTCGCGGTTGAGAATCTTCTCCGCATGTTGCAGATCAAATCGGTCCTGACTGCACTCTTGCCAGGGGAGATCCAGCATCAGACGCAGGTATTGTAGCTGTATGGAGTAGTCGGGAGCTTGAGTAGGTATGCGCTCGAGGTTGCCCAGCTCCCGATCGAATATCTTTTGGACCGCCTCGCTCCACTGTTTCTTCGTCGAGGCTTCACGTAGCTCGTCGATGGTTTGGTCGGCTAAATCGCTTTCGCCCAGCTCTTCCCGTATGGTGCGTATCTGCTGCTCTAGGAAGTGCTTGCGTTGCATCTCGTCCATATCTGACTGAGTCTGCTTGGATATCTTCTCATTGATCTGCACCAGCTCGCTCGTCTGACGCACATAGGGGATGAGAGCTATCACAAGCTCCTTGACATCGGAGATACGCAGTAGTTCTATCTTCACACGTGCTACTAGGGAGAGATAGGCAGCTGTAAAGTTGACCAAGAAGGGAATATTATTCTCCTTATGGAGGCTATTGACGAACTCATCTGCATTCTCCATCTGTCTGAGGTGGACCAGTTCGACCAGCTCATACTGGAGCTTACTGTAGGCTACGAATAGTTCCGTATCATGAGCCAGAACCCGATTTGAGTGTACCGGCATAAGTGGGTTAGAGACTCTACAGCGCAGGTATGGATTGGACTGAGTAAATGAGTCTATATCTACTCGCACCACACCTCTTAGGATTGCAACCAGATTCTCAGGTGAGGGGTGGATGACATCTTCCACGATGCAAAGCACACCGACCTCGTAGAGTGATTTCATCGAGATTTCCTCGTCAGCATCTTCATGTGTAGAGGTGACGGCAACGAGTAGCTGCCCCTTGGACATCGCATTGTCCACGGCGCCTATCTGCTTGTCCTCCGTCAGCATCACGGCTTGTAGGACGTTGGGGAAGACGACCGCATTAAACACAGGAAGCACTGGAAAGCTTTTCCCAGAGATTGTCTTCTTAGCGTGATTGGCATCCTCTTGTAGCTCACTCGTCTCCACCAGACTTGGGAGCGGAAGCACGGGACCTCCAAAGCTAACATTGGGGATGGGTATCTCGGTCAGGTCGTAATTATCTTTTTTCATAAAGGTAATGTCAAGTATCTATCCGCTTAGCTGCGCAATCTGCTACTAGTCGGATTTGAGGAGTAAGGGGGAGCGCAAGTAGTGTACTCTGCAAGCTTTTGAGCCTGCGTCCTTTACTCCATATGCAAAGGTAGTGAAATTGGCGGTGAACGCTGCTTGCTCAGGGCTGGAGAAATTCAACGCTGAATCGCTACAATAATTTAGACCCGACTACACTTCGATGCGGAGCTGTGTCGGGGAAAACGGTTTTCCACGTGGAGATTTCGAAATATCCAGGTGGAGAATTTTTATTTTCCACGTGGGGAAGAAAAAATTCTTCGGAGGAATCAAATGAAACTTCGGAGGAAATGAATCACGCCCACGTGGAAAATAAAAAATATCCACGTGGAGATTTCAGATTTTCCACGTGGATATTCGAGAAAGGAGGGGATCGGACGAAATTCCCCGTTTATTAGAAGTTAGAGGTTAGGGGCGACACATTATGAGACTATTGACTTTTACAACAGTCTGCGTAGCTTACAAGACGGGTCGCTCTAGTGAGAGCGTCGCTGCGCTTTCGGTGCGTACGGGCTTAACCTGGTCACCAGCTGAGAAGGCATACGAGATGGTCAGCACCAGTCGCCGACGTGGCGAAAGGTCGAGACGAAGCTGCTCGGTCGTATCACCCATCCTCATCGTGATCCGATCCCGACTATGGAGGAGATTGCTCAGCGAGAGACTGAGCTGCAGTTGATCATGCAGTAGGGAGGCATAGCAACCTAAGTCCAGTTCGTAGCGACCGCCGAGGGTGTAGCCGAGTTGCTGACGAGCTGTCTCACCACTGAAGGCTACGCTCAGACCAACCATCTTGGTGATGGTAAATTGATGCGTTGAGGTGCCACCCACCGAGAAACTTTGCACTGACCGCCCAGGCATTTGTTCTTGATCATAGCGCAGGTAGAGGATATTATTCGTTCGCCAGAAGGGGAAGAGACTCTTATTGAACGTCC
>OLNQ01002003.1_pt1 | contig 18385 bp, 22 predicted proteins | sample 1672821 | NCBI WGS metagenome assembly OLNQ01 (sample SAMEA3136727, study PRJEB25190) | human gut metagenome | biome: human gut; feature: human-associated habitat; material: faeces | place: Austria | collected 2013 | reverse complement strand
CGAAAGGCAACGGGAATATCCAGATATTGGCATAACAAATCGGTGTGGGAGGCATTAGGGGAAGTTATGGCGGGTATTTTTTTGCTTGTCCGGACATAGGCTTGTCTGAAAGGCGGTGGGGCTTGTGAAATGGCGGCGGGGCGCGGCGGCGGTGTGCGGGGCGTTCGTGCTGTGGCTGGCGGCGGTGTGCGCGGGGAGCCAGGACCTGCGGGCGGCGGCACAGGCGGTGCGGGACAGCTCGCTGGCGCAGCGGCTGGTACAGTGGGAGCTGGGGGACCTGTGGGCGGCGGACTCGCTGCCGCTGCCGGTGCTGACGGTGCTGCGGCAGTCGCCGATGCTGCTGGCGGCGGAGACGCAGGTGACGCAGGCAGAGACGCCCCGGAACGCGGAGGAGACGCCCTCCCCCGCCCCGGTGGAAACACCGGAGGGCCCAACAACGGAACAGACGGAGAACACCGGCGGGCAGGGGGAGTCGAGGCCGCTGTCGGTGGTGGCGGCGGATGAGAACGGGTACACCCGGGTGGGGGACGTGTTCATCAAGAACAGTTCGCGGCAGACGGTGGAGGGCATCGTGTTTGACGGGACGTTCGCGGCGGCGCTGGGCGAGGACGCGCCGCAGGTGCTGATCGTCCACACCCACGGCAGCGAGGCGTACACCATGCCGCCGGGGGAGGAATACGAGGACACGGGGAGCTTTCGGACGGCAGATGCCAGCGTGAGCGTGATACGGGTGGGCGACGAGCTGGCGAGGGTGCTGTCGGGCTACGGGATATCGGTGCTGCACGACCGGGCGCTGTATGACGACCCGGAGTACAACGGGGCGTACTACCGGGCGGAGGACGCCATCGAGGCGTATATGGAGAAATACCCCAGCATCGGGTTCATTCTGGACGTACACCGGGACGCGCTGGAGGACAAGGCCGGGCACCAGTACAAGGTGGTAACGCGGGAGGACCCGGACTGCGCGCAGGTGAGCCTGGTAATGGGCAGCAGCTGGGAGGGCTGGCAGGAGAACCTGAAATTCGCCGTGGCGGTGCAGCAGCACCTGACGGAGCGCTATCCCACGCTGATGCGGCCGCTGACGCTGCGGAATTCGGACTACAATGAGTACTTCACGCCCGGGAGCCTGCTGGTGGAGATCGGCGCGGCGGGGAACTCGCTGGACGAGGCGCTGAAGGCCGTGCGGGTGTTCGGAGAGGGATTTGCGGAGGTAGTGACGGGAAAATAGGGTTGCAATCCGGGTGTCGGTAGGGTATAATGTGGAAAACTTATCAAAAAAAACGATTCCGGAGGGTATAGACTATGAAACGGAACCGCGGCTTTACATTGATGGAAATGCTGATCGTGGTGGCGATCATCGCTGTGCTGGCGGCTATTGCCATCCCTGTGTTCAACGGCAGCCTGCACAAGGCCAAGGTGGCCGCCGACATGGCCAACGTGCGGGCGTATTACGCGGAATTGCAGACACAGTACATCACCACCGGAGAATACATAGACATCGGGGATGACCTGCATGAGAACGCGCGACGGGAAATTAAGTTTTTGGACGGCACCACAGTGCAGATGCAGGCTGGCACGGTAAGTGCGATACTGGCGAGGGAGCGTACAGACCCGACCAGCGGGCAGAAGGGTGCGCCCACTGGCTATCAGGTCTACTATTTCTGCGACAAGGGCGACCACACACTGCTGCTGGAATAATGATGAAAAAAGAGACGGCGTGAGCCGTCTCTTTTCTTATCGGTTTTTCTTGGCCAGCTCCATGAGTTCCGGGTACTTGGACTTGATGTAGCTGTAGCTGCCCCGACCGTGGGGCAGCAGGCAGTCGGAGCAGTCCTTGACGCCGTTTTCCAGGTACCTGAAGTTGCCGCCGCACTTGCTGCCCAGGGTGTACAGCGGGCAGTAGCAGAACAGGCAGTTGAAGTCCTCCGGGTGGGCGGTCTTGTGGCAGGGGAAGAACTCGCAGGCGGTGTGCTGGGTGAAGGAGTAGGCGCACTCCTCGGGCTTTTTGGTGTAGATATCGTCCATGTCAGTCCTCCACGGTGACCAGGCCGTCGTCACCCACGGTGACGGTCATGCCGGTCTGCACATATTGCAAAAATTCGTCGCCCAGGGAGTCCACCACGGGCATTTTGCTGTCGGTCCAGACATCGCCCAGAATGGCGCCGGAGGCGGCCAGGGAGTCGATGGGCAGGGAGAAGAGCATACAGGCGGGCTGCTTGCCGTGGGAGCACACCGTGAAGAGCACCATGCCGCCGGTGGTGGAGCCGATGGTCTGGGGCAGGCAGAGGGCCTTGCCGATCATGGGCTTCCTGTAGATGTCGGGGTTATTCTGGTCGCCGCACTTGACCTGCTTGTCGCCGAACATCATGGCCATCTGGTAGCTGGCCAGGGTGTTGAAGCCGCCATGGCTGACCAGCGCTTCGGCGGTGCAGGTGCCGGGGACCACCACGCGGCCCTTGAACTGCTGCATATCAGCGTCCCTCCTTTCCGGTGAGGATGTCCAGTATCTCCGCGTCGGTATAATACCGGGCGCTGGTGTAGGTGCGGAGCTTATTGGAGTTGGTGATGACCGCCTTTTTCTTGCAGAGGGGGTTGTTCATGTACATCAGCGGGCAGATGTAGCTGAGGATCACGCCCATGCTCTGGAGCTTCAGCCCCTCCACGGTGTCCTTGAAAGCGTCCAGCACCGCCGGGGCGGCGGTGAACACGGTGGGAACGGCCACCTGCAGGCGGTTCTGCGCCCGCAGGGCGTCGGTGAGCTTCGCCGTCCAGTCCTTCAGCTGCTCCAGCGTCAGGTGAGGGCAGCCCACGAAGCACAGCTGCGGCGCGGCGGCAGGGTCCTTCCAGATGACGGGATAGCTGCGCTTCACGCGCTCCAGCTCGGCGTCATCGATGATGTAGGTCCGATAGCCCTCCCGCAGCAGGGCCTCGCCCTGCTGTTTTGCCTCGGGGGTCAGGTGCTCCACATGGTACAGGCCCACGGCGCCGTTGGAGGCGGTGGCCGCGCCGAAGTCCTTGAGGTAGGCGCGGTTCTCGTCGTTCAGCTCCGTGCCCAGCCACTTGTCCAGTCCCCGGACGTAGGGCACGTCCTCCATGACCTTCATGCCGATGGCGGAGCCGAGAAGCTGAGCCTCGGGCCGGCGGGTGCATTTGACCTCCACCAGCCAATGGGCCTTGCGGCCCTCGTCGGTCAGCAGGCCGAACTTCGGCACGAAGCCGGCGATGCTGCCCATGAGCTCCAGCATACCGCTGTTGCGGTTGCAGCGGGCGCCCAGGACGGAGTTGGCGTAGACCACGGCGGAGGACTCCGCCCAGCTGAGGATATCACCCTGTTTTGGGGTGTTGCCCACCTGTTCCAGATAGCAGGTACAGGTATAGGCGTTATCGGCGGTGATGCCCAGCTTTTTCAGCTGCTGCTCATACCGGTCCTGCTGGGTGTACATGATCTTGCGGAAGACGATGTCCTCCAACAGACTGGTGGGGACGTGCTTATCCAGGGGCAGGGGGTCAGCAGTGAATTTCTGACCGCTGGTAAGGCCGGACTCGATAAGACGGTCGTACAGGTCGTAGACCGGCTTCATCACCGCCAGGCCGAAGGAGATGACGGTGTGGCCGTACTCACTGGTAACGGGGACCATACGCTGGGCGCCGAAGGTATCGCCGTACATGACCAGCGTCTTGACCACCTTGGCCATGGTCTCGCCCTGGGCGCCGTCCAGCAGGGCCTGCTGCTGGGGTGTCAACTGCATAAAACCACTTCCTTTGTTTCAGAATGGTGCTGCGCTGGCTCTATTGTACCAGTCCGCCGCGGGAAAGTCAACTTGACGAAGGGGACGCGGTGGGGTATACTGCAGGAGAAAGGACGGTGGCAATATGCGGAGCGTGCTGCTGTGGAAGGATATGGATCAGGTGGCGGAGCAGATGGACGCCGCCGTATTTCAATATGTGGGTGAATTGCAGACGGAGAGCTTTGAGGCCTTTGCCGACTTCGACCTGCTGGCCTTTGACTGGTACGATGTGCGGAAGGCGGGGAAAAGCGGCAAGGTGCTGGTATACATCGACCGGGAGGACCTGTTTTTCTTCTGCCGGAACGAGGCGGCACAGCAGTATGTGCAGAGTGCGGTGGACACGCTGACCGCAGGCGGACCGCTGAATGACCAGCAGCTGCTGTACCGGTTTTTTGCGGGGCTGTTCAAGGGCGACATGGCGTATCTGGAAAAGCTGGAGGCCCAGATCAACGGCGGCGAGAGCACCATACTGGAGGGCAAGGCCAAGGACGACGCGCCCCGGCGCATCGCCGCGTGGCGGCGGGAGCTGCTGCACCTGAAGCGGTACTATGAGCAGCTGGACGCCATCTTCGATGAGATGTGCGACAACGATAACGGGCTGATCGAAGCCAACATTCTGGCGCGGCTGGAGGTGCTGGGGCGGCGGACGGGCCGGTATCTGCAAAAGGTATGCGCGCTGCAGGAGCTGGTGGCCCAGCTGCGGGAGGCCTATCAGAGCCAGCTGGCCATCCAGCAGAACGACCTGATGCGGGTATTCACCATTGTGACGGTGCTGTTCCTGCCGCTGACGCTGATCACCGGCTGGTTCGGCATGAACTTCGTAAATATGCCGGAGCTGCAGTCGGAGTGGGGCTATCCCGTGATCATCGCCGCCAGCATACTGCTGGTGGCAGGACTGCTGTGGTTCTTCAGGCACAAGAAATGGCTGTAAAAAAAGCGCCCCTCAGGCCACCTGGCCTAAGGGGTGCTTTTCATCTGTATACCACCGCTGCGGCGGAAAGAACGGCCAGCAGCGGCAGCAGGGTCTGTCCCCTGCGCCGCAGACGGCGGCGCAGGAGGTGCAAAGCGTTCAAGCTGCCAGGGTCTTGCCCATGGCGCGCAGGGCATCCAGGGCGGTGTCATCCGGGGCCTCGCAGCAGATCACGCTGTCGCAGACCAGGTTCACGCCGGCATCGGCGCAATCCTTTTCCCAGGAGCGCATCCACTCGCCGTCGCCCCAGCCGTAGGAGCCGAACAGGGCCACGGCCTTGCCGCCCAGGCAGTTCTTGCAGGCGTCGAACATGGGCTGGAACTCCATCTCCTCCAGCACCTCGCTGCCCATGGCCGGGCAGCCGAAGGCAATGGCGGCATAGCCGTTCAGCTCGGCGGTGTTCACCTGGTCCACCGTCAGCAGCTTGGCGTCCGCGCCGGCGGCGGTCATGCCCTCCAGCACGGCATTGGCCATGGCCTCGGTGTTGCCGGTGCCGCTCCAATAGATCACAGCAGTCTTTTTCATTGTCGTTTCTCCTTTCGATCGTTACCCCGCCACAGCCAGCTGATCGATCGTCGCGCCGGCCTGCCAGAGCTTGCAGTATGTGTCCGTGCAGCGTTTGAACCGGGTGAAGAGCCGCCGGGCCCGGGCCTCGTCGCTGTACACCTTCCACAGCCCCGCGCACTTGTAGCTGCGGGCACGGTTGTCCACGAAGCCCTTGACGTCCTCAGGAGGGTAGCTGAGGAAGAGGCCGATCTCGTGGGGGAAGTCCGCACCCTGACGGAAGCGGCGGATCAGCGTGGCCACACAGCGGCCGCAGCTGCCGCCGTCATAGCCGGCCTCCGCCAGCAGGCGGCGGGCCAGATCGTCGCTGAGATCGCGGCGGAGAGTGGCGGGGCGGTAGAGGTACAGCAGGGCGCTGCCCTCGGTAAAGCGAAGGGGCAGCAGGCACAGGCCCTTGGGCGAGAGACGGCGGTTCAGCTGCCGCACCTCGTCCAGCAGTGCATCCCGGTCCGTGCAGGGACAGGGAAAGAGACTTCCGGCCTTGATACCGGCCAGGGTAGGCGCGCACTGGCGCACGACCATTTCTTCGGACATAGGGGTTCCTCCTTAACCGGCGTGTTTTTCCAGAATGCTCCGCAGGGCGGACAGAGAGCTGGTATGGCAGCGCTCGATACGGGTCGGCGTGCCCTTCAGCTCGCTGAGAGCGCTCTGCACCAGCTTATGGGACATGGTGGAGGTGAAGAATATCATCAGGTCCGGACTGCCCAGCTTGTTTTTCAGGCCGCCGGAGGGCTTGGTGAACACCTTGGCGGAGCATTTGTAGGACTGACACAGGTCCTTGTAACGACGCTCCATGCACTCGTTGCCGCCTAAGATCACGACGCTCATATCGCACTTCCTTTCTGTTCCGTGCCGCCGAATATTGCTCGACGGTATTTTTGCTCGTTTCTTCCGGATGATACGCGGTTAGCTTCTTCTAACTTTGGTTAGAGTAATTTAACTATCGGTTTTCAAAAAAGCGCCGGGGGAGGGCGCTTCTTTGACGGGTCACTTTCTGTGGAAGGAGAAAAGGCCCTTTTTCTCGTAGGGATGGGCGTCCACCGCTGTGACCGTGTAGCCGGTGGCGGCGATGGCATCACGCAGCGCCTGCTGATCCAGGGGCTGCTCCGAGAGGATCACCGTCTCGCCCTTGGTGTGGGAGGACGTGACCTTCTGGACGGAGAACTTGTTTCGGACGGTGTCGTTGATGTGGCTTTCACACATACCGCAGGCCATGCCGTCCACCTTCAGGATCGTTTCTGTCATGGTGACATCTCCTTTTAGACGCAGGGGGAGGCACTGACGATGCCTCCCCCTGCTCTATTCAGTGCTTGCAGTTCTGGCTGTGACACTGGCCGTGCATGGCGCAGTGGGCGCAGCCGGCACCGCAGGAGGACTTTCCCGCCTTCTTCTGGCGCAGCAGGTAGCGGATGATGAGGATCACAACGACAAGTAAGGCGGCACTGATGAGGATCGTGCCCAGGTTTGCTGACAACCATTGCAGCATGGAAGTTCACTCCTTTCTATGGGGTAAGAGGGTAATTACGGGGACAGTTTACTTCACGGACAGCTTGGTGGCTTCCTTGTAGGGCTTGCACAGCATATAGATAATGCCGGCCAGCAGGATCGCCGCCACGATGACGCCCAGGATGTTGGCATTGCCGGTGAACAGGCCGCCGAACTGGTTGATCATCAGCGCGATCACATAGGCGAACACGCACTGATAGCCGATGGCGAACCAGGTCCACTTGCGGCTGTTCATCTCGCGCTTGATGGCACCGATGGCAGCGAAGCAGGGGGCGCACAGCAGGTTGAACACCAGGAAGCTGTAAGCGGTGATACCGGTGAAAGCCGCGGCCATAGCGTCGTAGACGCTGCCGTCGCCGCCGCCGTACAGGACGCCCAGGGTGCCCACGATGTTCTCCTTGGCCACCAGGCCGGTGATGGAGGCGACGACCGCCTGCCAGTTGCCCCAGCCAAGGGGTGCGAAGATCCAGTCGATGGCGCCGCCGATGGCCGCCAGGATGGAGCAGTCGATCTGCTCATCGGACAGCATCTGGAAGGTGCCGTCCACCCAGCCGAAGTAGCTGGTGAACCACACGAAGATGGTGGACAGCAGGATGATGGTGCCGGCCTTCTTGATGAAGGACCAGCCGCGCTCCCACATGGAGCGGAGGACGTTGCCCAGGGTGGGCCAGTGGTAAGCGGGCAGCTCCATAACGAAGGGAGCAGGCTCGCCGGAGAACATCTTGGTCTTCTTCAGCATGATGCCGGAGATCACGATGGCGGCCATGCCGATGAAGTAAGCGGAGGTGGACACCCATGCGCTGCCGCCGAAGATGGCGCCGGCGATCATAGCGATGAAGGGCACCTTGGCGCCGCAAGGGATGAACGTGGTGGTCATGATGGTCATACGGCGGTCACGCTCGTTCTCGATGGTACGGGAGGCCATAACGCCGGGGATGCCGCAGCCGGTACCGATCAGCATGGGGATGAAGGACTTGCCGGACAGGCCGAACTTGCGGAAGATACGATCCAGAACGAAGGCGATACGGGCCATGTAGCCGCAGGCCTCCAGGAACGCCAGCAGCAGGAACAGCACCAGCATCTGGGGCACGAAGCCCAGCACCGCGCCCACACCGGCCACGATACCGTCAAGGATCAGACCGGACAGCCAGTCGGCAGCACCGGCGGACTCCAACGCGTTGCCCACCAGCACAGGAACACCGGGCACCCACACGCCGTAGTCGGCGGGGTCAGGGGCCTCAAAGCCATTTGCCTCCAGATAGGCCGCGGCGTCCACATAGGTCATCTGCACCACATCGTCCCGCTTGTCGGCATCCTGGGGCAGGGCGTCATAGTAGGCGGTCATGGTGTTGACGGCCAGGGTCTCCTCATCCTCCACATCCACGGTGGCGGTGTCGGAGGTGGGAACGAAGGACTTTATCCGGGCCAGGGCGGCGCCGGCATCGAAGTCCTCCGCCTCGGTGTCCAGCCCCAGGAAGGCGTCTACGGCCTGGGTGGCGGCGGTATATTCGTCGCTGGCCTCGGTATATGCCTTGGAGCCGATGCCGAACAGGTGCCAGCCGTCGCCGAACAGGCCGTCGTTCGCCCAGTCGGTAGCGGCGGAGCCAACGGTGACCATGGAGATGTAGTACACCAGGAACATGACCAGAGCGAAGATGGGCAGACCCAGCCAGCGGTTGGTGACGACCCGGTCGATCTTGTCGCTGGCGGAGATCTGACCGGCGTTTTTCTTCTTATAGCAGGCCTTGATGATCTCCGCGATGTACACGTACCGCTCGTTGGTGATGATGCTCTCGGCGTCGTCGTCCAGCTCCTTCTCGGCGGCCTTGATGTCCTCCTCGATGTGGGCCATGACGGTCGGGTCGATCTTCAGCTGATCCAGCACCTTGTCATCGCGCTCGAAGATCTTGATGGCGTACCAGCGCTGCTGCTCCTCGGGCAGGTTATGTACGGCGGCCTCCTCGATGTGGGCGATGGCGTGCTCCACGGGGCCGGAGAAGGTGTGCATGGGAACGGTCTTGGTGGACTTGGCGGCCTGCACAGCGGCCTCGGCGGCCTCCATGATGCCCTCGCCCTTCAGGGCGGAGATCTCCACGATCTTGCAGCCCAGCTCGCGGCTCAGCTCGTCCACGTTGATCTTGTCGCCGTTCTTGCGGACCACGTCCATCATGTTGATGGCGATAACCACGGGGATGCCCAGCTCGGTCAGCTGGGTGGTCAGGTACAGGTTACGCTCCAGGTTCGTACCGTCGATGATGTTCAGGATGGCGTCGGGGCGCTCGGTGATGAGGTAGTTACGGGCGACCACTTCCTCCAGGGTGTAGGGGGACAGGGAGTAGATACCGGGCAGGTCCATGATGGCCACGTCATCGTGCTTCTTCAGCTTGCCCTCTTTCTTCTCCACCGTAACGCCGGGCCAGTTGCCCACGAACTGGTTGGAGCCGGTCAGCGCGTTGAACAGGGTGGTCTTGCCAGAGTTGGGGTTACCTGCCAACGCGATCTTTATCTGTTTTTCCATAGTGTCTCTCCTTCCGGTTAATCTTGTTGAACCTATATACAGATGAATTTAAATAACGGACGTATTTCCGGCACCGGAACACGGTACCGCAGGTCATTACTCGACCTCGATCATTTCGGTGTCGGCCTTACGCAGGCTCAGCTCGTAGCCGCGGACAGTGACCTCCATGGGATCGCCCAGAGGGGCTACCTTGCGGACATAGACCTCCACGCCCTTGGTGATGCCCATATCCATGATACGGCGCTTGACAGGGCCCTCGCCGTGGAGCTTGACGACCTTGACGGTCTCGCCGATCTTGACTTCACGCAATGTTTTCATGCTTCTGCTCTCCTTCTATGTGATATTTCTGTTTCTCAAATGCAATAACCGCTTGGCGCGGCTGTCAAACCATGATCTTGCGGGCCATTTCCTCGCTGATGGCCACGCGGGACTCCTTGACCTTCACGATGACGTTGCCGCCCATGGCGGACACCAGCGTGACGGTGCTGCCCGGGGTGAAGCCCAGGTCCTCCAGGTGCTTTTTGACCTCCGGGCTGCCGCCCACCTTGTGGATGAGCTGCTCCGTTCCGGCGTCTGCCAGCATCAAAGGCATCATGTATATCCCTCCGTTTCACGGTTAGCTTGCGCTAACCCTGTGTCTGAAAAAAGCGGTTCTGAAAGGGCTTTCCCGGTCCATAGTGGACCACGATGGTTAGTCCTCCTTAACCTATGGCACAGTTTAATACCTCAAACCCTCTTTGTCAATAGGGAGAACGAAATTTTTTTAGCGCACTTGTAAGTTTGTGAAAATTGTGGTATGCTGTTAAAAGTGTATTGGGGAAAGTTGGTGATACTTTTTATGCAGATACTGCGCGCCTCCGAGGACTATTTAGAGACGATGCTGATGATGCAGCAGCAGCACGGCTACATCCGTTCCATCGACGTAGCCGAGCATCTGGGCGTGACAAAGCCCAGCGTGACCTACGCCACCAAACGGCTGCGGGAAAACGGCTATATCACGATGGACAAGGACGGACTCATCACCCTGACGGCCAGCGGTATGGCCATCGCCGAGCGTATGCTGGACCGGCACCACACGCTGACGAAATTCCTGATGGCGTTGGGCATCGACGCCGCTACGGCGGAGACAGATGCCTGCAAGATCGAACACGATATCAGTCAGAAGACCTTTGACGCCATCTGTGCCCACGCAAAGGCGCATTTGTGACAAAAAAGGCCACCCTATCGGGTGGTCTTTTTGTATGCCCGCCCGCAGAGGCGGGCATTTTCGCGTTTACGCTTCCAACGGCAGGCGGAGGGTAAAGGTGGTGCCCTCCCCCTCACGGCTGTCCAGCGTGACGGTGCCGTGGTGATAAGCCACGGCGTGCTTGACGATGGACAAGCCCAATCCGGTACCGCCGGAGGCCTTGGAGTGGCTCTTGTCCACGCGGTAGAAGCGCTCGAAGACGCGGCCCTGGTGCTCCGGCGGGATACCGATACCGGTATCGGCCACCGTGACCACGGCGTCGGGGCCGTCACGGCCCACGGCGACGGCGACGCTGCCGCCGTCCTTATTGTACTTGATGGCGTTGTCGCAGAGGTTGAAGACCGTCTCGGTCAGCAGACGGCGGACGCCGGAGACCGTAACGGCCTCGCCGGTGACGGTCATGGTGATCTGGCGCTGCTGCGCGGCGCTCTCCAGCGACTTGACTGTGTCGGTGCAGAGGGAGAGCAGCTCCACCGGCTCGGTAGGCAGGCTACCGCCCTCGTCCAGCTCAGACAGGCGGAGGATGTCGTTGATCAGCGTCACCAGGCGCTGGGCCTCGCCGCGGATATGGCCCACGAAGCGGGGCACATCGTCAGGCCGGACCATGCCGTTCTCCAGCAGCTCGGCGCTGCCGATGATGCCCTGAAGCGGGGTCTTCAGCTCATGGGAGACGTTGGCGGTGAACTCGCGGCGGTTGCGCTCGGCGTAGGCCTGCTCGGTGACGTCGAAGGTCAGCAGTACCGCGCCCACCACCTCGCCGTCGGCCTGGATACGGGTCATGTCGAACTGGTACTCGCGGCCGTCGCGCTCCATACGGGTCTCGCCGTGGCCGGTGTCCATGGCATCGTGGAGGGCGTGGCTGACGGCGCTGCCGCGCTCCACGGTCAGCAGAGGCTGGCCCACGCAGGCCGCATCGGTGTGGAACACGGCGCAGGCGGCAGGGTTCATGCTGAGGATGGTGCCGCCGTTATCCACCAGTACCAGGCCCTCGGTCATGCTGGCGGTGATCTGTTCAAACTCCTCGGACCGGCGGCGCAGAGAACGCAGCTGATCGTCGATCTGACGCCGCTGGTGCTCCAGTCGGCGCAGCAGGGGCGAAAGCTCCTCGTAGGCGTCGTTTTCCAGGGGGTGCTCCAGGTCCAGGGTGTTCAGGGGGCGGGTGATGCGGCGGGACACGCGGCCGGCCAGAATGCCGGAGAGGATCAGGGCCACGGCGATGACCGCCAGGATGGCGGAGAGCATACTCAGAAGCAGCACGCCCATGGTGACGCGGCTGGCGGACAGGCGCAGGACCGTGCCGTCCGGCAGCCGGCGGGCGTAGTAGAGGGTCTTTTCCAGCAGAGTGGCGCTGTAACGGCTGGACTCACCGGTGCCGTTGGTCAGGGCCTGACGGACCTCCTCGCGCTGGGCGTGGTTCTCCATGGCCGCGGCGTCAGCCTTCGTATCATAGAGCACCGTGCCGTCGGCGCGAAGCCAGGTGATGCGGTAATTGTCGGAGTGCAGCTTGGACAGATAGGCCTCGCCGTCGCCGGACTCCATGGCCGCAGCGGCGATGGACAGCTCATCCCGGAGCTGCTGCTCCTGGACATGGCCGAAATAGGTGTACAGTGCGCCCATGATAATGACCAGACTGGCCAGCAGCACCGCAAGCCCCACCGCCACGGTGGAGCGAAATATCTTTTTTGTCATATGGTCTCCTCCCAACGGTAGCCCACGCCGCGGACCGTGGTGATGTGTGCGCCGGCCTTGCCCAGCTTCTGGCGCAGGGTACGGATGTGCATATCCACGGTACGGCTCTCGCCGCAGTAATCCATGCCCCAGACCAGTTCCATCAGTCGGTCGCGGGTGTAGGCCGTGCCGGGGTGGCTGAGGAACAGGCGCAGCAGCTCGTATTCCTTGTAGGTCAGGTCGACACGTTCGCCGCCGGACAGGACGGTGTGGGCACGGGTGTCCAACGACACCTCGCCGCTGCGGAGGACGGAGCTGTCCCCCTCCGGCTGGCAGCGGCGCAGCACCGCCTTGACCCGGGAGACCAGCTCGATGACGCTGAAGGGCTTGGTCAGATAGTCGTCCGCGCCGCCGTCCAGCGCCCGGACGCGGTCATACTCCGCGCCCTTGGCGGTGGCCATAATGACCGGGATGCGGCGCAGAGACGTGGAGGCGCGCATACGGCCCAGCAGCTCCGTGCCGTCGATGCCGGGGAGCATCACGTCCAGCACCACCAGATCGGGCTTTTCGCTTTGCAGGGCCTGCCAGAAGGCGGCGCCGTCGGTAAAGCCCTCGGCCTCCAGCCCGGCGGATCGCAGGGCATACAGCTCGATATCGCGGATGCTGGCGTCATCCTCTACACACCAGATCATGTGGGGTCCCTCCTTTTGGCTCAAGTGGCCTCGGTCTTGTGCACGCCGGTGACGGAAAACATCACCCACTCGGCGATGTTGGTGGCGTGGTCGCCGATACGTTCATAATACTTGGCGATCATCAGTAAGTCAAGTGTGGCTTCACCGTCATCCACGTCCTTGGCGATACGGTCGATGAGATGGGCCTTGATCCGGTCAAAATAGCCGTCCACCTCATCGTCGGCGGCGATGACCTGCTGGGCCAGGTCCACATCCTGCCGGACATAGGCGTCCACGCTCTCGCTGACCATGCGGATGGTGGCCCGGGCCATATCCCGCAGGGTGTCGCCAGCGCTGAGAGGCCGGCCGGCGCGGCAGAGCAGGATCTCGGCAATATCGTCGGCCTGGTCGCCGATACGCTCCATGTCCGTGATCATCTTCAGGGCAGCGGAGATCTGCCGCAGATCGCCGGCCACCGGCTGCTGCTGAAGCAGGAGCCGCAGGCAGAGGTTCTCGATGTCGCGCTCCTTGCGGTCGATCTCGTGGTCCAGGGGCGCGACCTTCTCCGCCAGGGCGGTATCGCGGTTGGTGAGGGCCTGAGAGGACAGAGCGATGACCTGCTCGCACAGGGCGCCCATCTCGATGAGCTCGCGGTGGAGCTGGGCCAGCTGTTTATCGAATTGACTACGCATTATCCAAACCTCCCGGTGATGTAATCCTCGGTGCGCTTTTCGCTGGGCGTGGAGAACATGGTCTCCGTGTCGCCGTACTCCACCAGCTCGCCCAGCAGGAAGAAGGCGGTGCGGTCCGAGATACGCAGTGCCTGCTGCATATTGTGGGTGACGATGACGATGGTATAGTGCCGCTTCAGCTCAACCGCCAGCTCCTCGATACGGGAGGTGGAGATGGGGTCCAGGGCCGAGGTGGGCTCATCCATCAGCAGCACGGTGGGCTCCACCGCCAGGGCACGGGCGATGCACAGACGCTGCTGCTGGCCGCCGGAGAGGCCCAGGGCATTCTTTTTCAGGCGGTCCTTTACCTCGTCCCAGATGGCGGCACGCCGCAGGGACTGCTCCACCAGCTCATCCAGCTTGGCTTTGTTGCGGATGCCGTGGGTACGGGGGCCGTAGGCCACGTTGTCGTAGATGCTCATGGGGAAGGGATTTGGCTTTTGGAACACCATGCCCACCTCACGGCGCAGCTGGCTGACGTCCACGCCGGGGGCGTAAATATCCTGTCCCTTGTAGAGCACCTGGCCCTCCACCTTTACGCCGGGGATCAGGTCGTTCATACGGTCCAGCGTTTTAAGAAATGTGGACTTGCCGCAGCCGGAGGGGCCGATGAGGGCAGTAATGCTGTGCTCCGGCACGGATATGGTGACGTGGTGCAGCGCCTGGGTGGGACCGTACCACAGGTTCAGATCGTTTACGGTGATGATATCGCTCATAGGCTCCTCCGTTTCTTGAAGTAACGCCCGGTCAGCATAGCCGCCAGGTTGATGAGCAGGGCCAGCGCCATGAGGATGGCGGCGATGGCGAAGGCCACATCGAACTCGCCCTGCTCCTTGGCGTAGACATACAGGGCCACGGACAGTGTGGCGCCGGAGCCCTCCAGCGTGGCGCGCAGGCCGTTGTACAGCGTGTGGGCAAAGCCCGCGGTGTACAGCAGGGCCGCCGTCTCGCCCAGGATACGGCCCACGGCCAGAATGCAGCCGGTGAGCACGCCGTCCACACAGCCGGGCAGCACCACCGTGCGAATGGTGCGCCACTTGCCGGCGCCCAGACCGAAGGCGCCCTCGCGGTAGGACTGGGGCACGGTCTTGAGGCTCTCCTGTGTAGTACGCATGATGGTGGGCAGGTTCATAATGACCAGGGTCATGGCGCCGGCGAGAAGGGATTTCTTCATCCCCAGGAACTGGCAGAAGAACATCTGGCCTACCAGGCCGTAGATAATAGAAGGGATACCGGACAGCGTCTCGGCGGCGTACTCGATAACGGCCACTACCCTCTTGTTGGCGGCATACTCCGTCAGGTACACGGCGGCGCAAACGCCCAGGGGCAGCACCACCAGCAGCGTGGTCAGCACCGTGCAGACGGTGGTGATGATATCCGGCAGGATACCGATGGAGCCGTCCAGATAGCTGGGCTTGGTGCTCAGCAGCTGCCAGCTCAGGTTGGGCACGCCCTTGACGAGCACATAGACGATGAGAAACACCGCCAGCGCGCAGGTAACGGCGGCGCAGAGGAGCATCAGGCCCCGCATGGTCCCGCCCCAGATACGGCGGCGGGCAGAGAATTCACGTTTATCCATGGTCACTTCTCCTTACTTCGCTTGAGGAAGAAATTGAGCGCGGCGTTGATGAGCATGATGAACAGAAACAGCACCAGCGCGATGGAAAACAGCGCCTGACGCTGCAGCCCCGCCGCCGCGTAGCCCATCTCGCTGGCCACGGCGGTGGTCAGGAACCGCACGCTCTGGAAAAGAGAGGGCATATTGGGCACGTTGCCGGAGACCATCATCACGGCCATGGCCTCGCCGATGGCGCGGCCTACGCCCAGCACCACCGCGGCGGCGATGCCGCTGCGGGCGGCAGGGACGGAAACGCGGAACCAGGTCTCCGTGGCGGTGGCGCCCAGCGCCAGAGAGGCGTCCTCGTACTCACGGGGCACCGCCTCCAGGGCCGTCATGGCCACATTGATAATGGAGGGCAGGATCATGATCGCCAGCACGATGATGGCCGCCAGCAGGCCGGAGCCGTCGGGAATATGGAAGACCTGACGGATGCCCGGCACCAGCACCAGCATACCCACCAGACCGTAGACCACGGAGGGGATGCCCGCCAGCAGGCTCACCGCGGCGGAGACGGCGGTCTTCAGCTTCGGCGGGGCCATTTTGGCCAGGAACACGGCGGTCATATAGCCCACGGGCACGCCCAGCAGGATCGCGCCCGCAGTACCGTAAATACTGGTAAGGATAAAGGGCAGGATGCCGAACTGAGGCTCCGCCGCGTTGGAATTCCACACGGGGCCAAAGAGGAACTTCACAAGGCCGATCTCACGGATAGCGGGGATGCCGGAGACGACAAGGTAGACGGAGATCAGCAGCACACAGCCCACCGTCACCAGACCCATCAGCAGAAAGAAGCCATGGATGGCGTTCTCCATAAATCGTTTTGCTTTCATATATGCACCTCAGCAGATACGGGGCAAGGCGGCACCCCGCGCGGGGATGTCGCCTGTGTCCGTGCCTTACTTGTTAACCTGCGACTGCCACAGCGCCGGCCTTGGCGATGATGGAAGCTGCGTCGGAGGAAACAGCGTAGTCAAAGAACGCCTGGGCCGCGGGAGAGAGGGCCTTGCCGTCCACAGTCACCAGCACGAAAGGACGCTGGACCTTGTAGCTGCCATCCTTGACGGTGGCTTCGCCGGGGGTGACGCCATCCACGTTCAGGGCCTTGACGGTGTCCTTGATGGAGGCCAGAGAGGCGTAGCCGATGGCATCGGGGTTCTGGCTGACGGCGGTGATCACATCACCGGTGGAGGTCAGCTCCTGACGATACTGGCACTTGTCCTTGGTGCCGGTGATGGACTCGAAGCCATCGCGGGTGCCGCTGGCGGCCTCGCGGCCGATGAGGACCACCTCGGCGTCATTGCCGCCCACGTCCTTCCAGTTGGTGATCTCGCCGGTGTACAGCTTGGCGATCTGCTCAACGGACAGGTCGCTGACGGGGTTGTCGGGGTGAACGATGATGGCGATGCCGTCATAGGCCAGCACAGTCTCCTTCAGGCCGGCGGACTTCTCCTCATCCTTCAGCGCACGGGAGGACAGGCCGATGTCGCAGGCGCCCTCCTGCACGGCGGTGATGCCGGAGCCGGAGCCGGTGGGGTTGTAGTTAACGGTGACACCGCCGTTCTGCGCCATGAAGGACTCGCTCAGGGCGCCGATGACCTTCTCCATGGAGGTGGAGCCGTCGGTGGAGACGGTGCCGGTCAGCTCGGTGGAGGTCTTGTCCTCGGTCTTGTCGGCGTCGTCGGTCTTGGTCTCGCTGCCGCAGGCCACCAGGCTCAGGGCCAGCAGGGCGGTCAGGACCAGTGCAATGATCTTTTTCATATGTATTACCTCATTTCTTTCGTCGTTTTGGATAACTCCCTTGTACGGTTTTTATTGTAAGTGCCCAATGTAAAGGGAAAAATCCCGCTGGTGTAAAATCCATGTAAAATAAAAACCGGGAAAAGCTTGCGTTCAGCCGTGGAATACGGTACAATGGCCATACAGCAGGCGCAGAAAATGTGCAAAAACGCTGAAAGGAAGGAATAAGGAGTATGAAGAAAAAGCTGCTGTCTTTGCTGCTGGCCCTGGCCATGGTGTTCACCCTGGCGGCCTGCGGCGAAAAGAAACCCGACCCCGGCAAGGACGCCACCGCCACGGAGCCGGTGGTCATCCTGCACACCAACGATGTGCACGGCGCTGTTTCCAATTACGCCAAGGTAGCGGCGCTGGCCAGCCAGTATGAGTCTGAGGGCGCGTATGTGCTGATCCTGGACGCCGGCGACTTCAGTCAGGGCGACACCGCTGTGAGTGTGTCTGAGGGTGCAACGGCTGTGGAGCTGATGAACATGGTGGGCTACGACGCTGTGGCGCTGGGCAACCACGAGTTCGACTACGGCTTTGAGGCGCTGAAGAAGAACATGGAGAACGCCCAGTTCCCCGTGCTGGCCGCCAACGTGAAGTACAACGGCGAGCTGGCCTTTGACGATGCGGCCGTGTTCACCACCCCCGGCGGCACCAAGATCGGCGTGTTCGGTCTGGACACCCCGGAGACCGCCACAAAGGCCCACCCCGGTAAGATCCAGGGCGTGACCTTCGCCGGCGGTGAGGAGCTGTATCAGATCGCGCAGGATATGGTGAAGATGCTGCGTGAGGACGAGGGCTGCAACTACGTCATCTGCCTGGGCCACCTGGGCATCGACGATGAGACCGCTGCCACCGGCAACCGCTCTATCGACCTGCTGAACAAGGTCACCGGCATCGACGTGTTCATCGACGGTCACTCCCATTCCACTGAGGAGGAGATCGTTGAGAAGACCAACACAGACCGCAAGGTAGGCGACACTATCCTGACCTCTACCGGCACGAAGCTGGAGAACATCGGCGTTGTGACCATCAAGGACAGCACCATCACCACCACGTGCTTGTCCACCGAGGACATGGGGGCGGCCGACGACGCCATCGCCGCCCGCGCCGCCGCCATCATCGCCGAGATCGAGGCCGACTACGGCACGGTGTTCGCCAAGACCGAGGTGACGCTGAACGGCGAGAAGGACCCCGGCAACCGCACGCAGGAGACCAATCTGGGCGACCTGATCACCGACGCGCTGGTATGGGGCGCCGAGCAGCAGGGCGAGACTGTTGACGCGGCCATCACCAACGGCGGCGGCATCCGCGCCACCATCG
>OLNQ01001995.1_pt1 | contig 18408 bp, 17 predicted proteins | sample 1672821 | NCBI WGS metagenome assembly OLNQ01 (sample SAMEA3136727, study PRJEB25190) | human gut metagenome | biome: human gut; feature: human-associated habitat; material: faeces | place: Austria | collected 2013 | reverse complement strand
CTCTGTATGCAGCAGAGGACGGTGACATGAACAAACTGGAACAGAAGTTGATTGTAGAGTTGACCGCCCTGCCGAATGTCCGCTGGTGGCACAGAAATATTGCACGTCAAGGCTTTGCAATTAACGGCTTTATCAAGCACTACCCCGATATTCTGATTATGACCCAGAGCGGCAAGCTCATCTGTGCGGAAACTAAGGGCGAACATCTGAAAAATGATGACAGCCGGGAGAAAATCGCACTCGGTCAAGCGTGGCGCACAGCAGCGGGCAAGAATTTCCGCTATTACATGGTGTTTGAGAATGAGGAAAACCTCTTGCCGGGTGCGGTGAGCATGAGCCAGTTTATCGACACGGTTAAGGCATTGTAAATCAAATAACCATATATCCGTCACTTGCAGGGGGCGATAAAATCTACCCCCGATAAGAAGCAGTGCCGATTCGGGCAGCAGGAGCAATTCTGCTGCTCGTTTTCTTTTGTGTGACCCCCTGGCTCATGCGCCGCAGGGTAGTCATAAATAACAATCAGCAAGGAGGTTAATTGTCCAATGAAAAACAGTAAGCGAGGAGGTGCGCCGCCTATGAACCACATCGGGAATATCCGTATATCTGCAAGGGAGGGCTTATATGGCAAAGAAACTTGACCCTCAAGAGATAGAGCAGTCCCGCCGAAAAAAGACTCGCGCCGATAATCGGGAGGAACGCAAGGAGCGCATACATGACGGAATCCGCAAGAATCGGGAAAGCGGCGGTGTAATTATAATACCGCCACCCCCAGCCGTACAAGCGCAAGGGCAGACTCCCCGAAAAATGCGTGTTGCAGCTTATGTCCGTGTCAGCACACAGGAAGAACAGCAAGTAGGCAGTTTTGAGATGCAAATTGTCTATTTCAAATCCAAAATTGAGAGCAATCCCGATTGGGAGTTAGTAAAAATCTATCAAGATTACGGCGTAAGCGGCACTTCCACGAACAAGCGGCAGGGATTTAAGGACATGATTGATGACGCAAAAGCAGGCAAGATTGACCTAATTTTGACAAAGGGCATAAATCGCTTTGGTAGAAATACGGTTGATATTTTGAACAATTTGCGTACTCTGAACGCCTTGACTCCACCTGTCCCGGTGCGATTTGAAAGCGAAGGGCTGTCCTCTATCGGGGATGGCAGCAACAATCTACTGATAGCGGTCTTGTCAGCACTTGCAGAATTGGAATCACAGCAAAAGAGCGAAGCCATCAAAAACGGTATTCGCTGGCGCATGGCAGAGGGTATCTACCAATTCTCGGTGATAAACACGCTTGGCTACTATTGGGACCACTTCGGACGATTGCTGATCGAGCCAACAGAAGCAAAGATTGTTGAGTACATCTACGAAAGCTGTTTGGAAGGTGCAACCCCCGCAGAAATTGCCGCCGCGCTGACCGAGCAAGGCATCAAATCGCCTAAAGGGAAAGATTTTTGGCGGGCTGCTACTATTCGCGGTATTCTCCGGAACGAGAAATATTGCGGGGACGCACTCATGCAGAAAACTTGTACGATTGATTTTCGGGAGCATAAGTCAGTGAAAAACACTATGCTCAACAAGTATTTCAAAGAGGAACACCACACAGCAATCATAAAAAAATCCGATTGGCAGAAGGTGCAACAGATTTTAGATGAAAAGCCACTACCCGGCAAATCGGCAAGGCTACACGCTATGCCAAAGCGGTTCACGGTCACACGTTCTAAAGACAAGTATTTCAGAGGGTATATCATTTTAGACCCGCGCTGGACAGCTTCGGAACGCCGCGAACTGCTGAAAGAGCTGAAAAATCTCTAATACCGAAAGGAAAATCCATTATGAAATTTGATTTTAACGCACTGAACTTTGAGATCCTTGATGCGAACACCAACGCATACCCCGACATTTTCATTAACCAGAACGGTGTCACCTTTACGAAAAAGGTACTTGATGACCTGAACTATCCTGCTTTTGTCCTGTGCCAGCTTGACGCAAAAAACAAGGTTTTTGCGGTTCGTATGTGTAAGAGTAGTGAGCAGAGGGGCTACAAGTTCTCCAAGCCGAAGGGTGAGCAGAAGGCCACGGTCAGCATCACCAACAAGAATCTGGTTGACCCCATTCGTGCCGCTATGGAGGGCGTTTGGCAAAGCGATAAACGCTATCGTGTGCGTGGCTTTTGGGTCGCAGACGCAAAAACGATGTGTTTTGACCTCTCCGAGGGTGTGCAGGAGGATTATAGAAATGCCGCCAGCGATAATGAAAGCGAGGAATAAATCGGTGAACGGATTGTTCACCGTCTGAACTTCCGAATGACAGTGGGGCAAGCTCATTATGGGCTTGCCCCTTGCTTAAATAAAGGCGGGTATTTGCAGATTGTAACGCACAAGGGGCAGATAAGTGAAATGTAGGGTGGTAATATGGCAGAGAAAAATAAACGGCGCACAAGCGATAATATCCCCGATATTTGCCCCGAAGGACAACAAAAAAACAGGCGTGGGAGTTGTTAGCGTCCCACACCTGTTGGAAAACTGATTTGTAGCAGCGGCGTACCTATATCCCTCGTGTAAGTTTTCTCTACGCCATTTTTACGCCATTTTCGTATAGAGTAGCATAGGAAAACATGAAGTTATATATGGTTGGTTTGTTCCAAAATCCGCTTCAAATCAAGTAATATTCGTATTTATTGAGGATTATTGAGATATAAAATCAGGTAGCGGTCCTCCAATACCTAATTTCATATCTTCATCTTCTCCTTTATTTTCGAGGAAGAAAGTTGCAGAATAACAGTTTAATCTTGCGATTTTCGGAACTTTCTTCAATTATAAACTTTTTGACGGGTGATTTACTCACCTTTTACTCACCTTTTTACGCGCTTTTGGCTTCTTCAAATTGACGCACAGCTTGAAACAGGGAGTCATCGGTCACATGGACGTATTTGTCCATTGTAGTCTTGATGCTGGCGTGACCCAACAGCTTTTGCAATACCTTGGGCGGCATCCCGCGCTCGATTGCCCGCGTAGCATAGGTGTGGCGCAGGGCGTGCATACAGAAATGCTCTATACCTGCCCGGTCACACAGCTTATACAGGTGCGTATCATAGCTGCTGTTCTTTGCGGGCATTCCGGTACGGAAGTTGATAAAGACAAGGTCACGCATATTCATCTTTGCCTTTTCCGCTGTCCGCCGGTCAACATAGGTCAGCACTTTGTCCAGTTCGGTGGCCTCTTTTCGGTACTCCCGTACTTGATACAAGTCCCACAGGATTTGATAGGCAGTATCCGTTAACGGTATCGTGCGGTAGCTTTTCTTGGTTTTCGGAGGCCCTGCCCGCCACTCCTGTTGCTTATAGCGGAACTCCAGCGTCTTGTTAACCGTCAGCGTGTGCCGTTCCCAGTCAATAGCGTCCCATGTCAGACCAATCATTTCGCCGGTACGCAAGCCTGTCTCCAAAATCAAGGCGTACTGCGCGTAGTTGTGGGAACGCTTTGCCGCCTCCATGAACTTCGCCTGCTCCGCGACCGTCAGAAAGTGAATTTCGTCCGGGGCTTTTACAGAGGCTTCAAACCGTACCCCATCCAACGGGTGTGTGTCAATCAGCCCGTTTTCCTTGGCAGCCTTGAACATCGTCCCCATCGTGATATACGTCTGTCGGATAGTAGAACCGGCATAGGAGGCGGTCATGCTGTTAAGTACAGTTTTGCAGTGCATGGGCTTCACGTCCGTCAGCAGCATATCGCCTAATACGGGCTTTACATTCTTTTCATAACGTTCCCGATAGTTCCGTATGGTGTTCGCAGCCAAGCCGGTGAGCAGATTTTCTCGCCAAAATGTTTCCCACGCGTTTACCGTCATAGGGACAGGCTTCGGCTTTACCGACGGGTACAGTTGATGATACAGCTGCTCTTTCTGCCAATTTTGGGCATCCCTCAAATTCTGAAAGCACTTTTCCAAACGCCTTCCCGCTTTGTCTGTGCATCGTGCGTAGTACAGGCCATCTTTTCTTTGACCTATACCTTTTCCAAGCTCTTTTCCTTTCAAACTTTTTCCCATATTTAGCTCCTCTCTGCCACAGAGAAATGAGCCATGTAACGCGATAATTGTACCACGGTAGCTTCACTTTCTCAATAGATAAACGGTATTTTTCTTAACTGCAAGGTGCAGAAATGCCCTGCCACACAGCGGCGACAGGGCATCCCGCGCCCATCAAACGACGAAGCGGCTGGAAATGTATTCCTCAAACTCTTTTCGCTTGACCAGTTTCCGACTGCCCACATACAGTACGAAGGGACAACCTTCCTCCCGCAACATGGCGTCAATACGATTGATGCCGATATTGGAGTATGCAGCGGCTTCCTTGATAGTAAGCAACAGCTTTTTGTCAATAGGGACACGTGACTCTGAGTCCATGGCGTTCACCTTTAGAGCGTTTTATCGTCAAAAAGAAACGCCTGAAATACCGTCCCGTCATGGAGCAAAAAACGCCCACGCGACGTTTTGGGAATGCGGTCAGCGGCATCCGTACTGTCAAGGATGATTTGAGAAAGAACGTTATCTGCCCGCCCGCAAATGCGACAATCGATGTTGTTTTTGATTTGACCCGCAAGGATGTTGGCATCAGGCCGTTGTGTTGCCAAAATCAAATGGATACCAAAAGCGCGCCCCTGCCGTGCGATGGTTGCCAGCCTGCTCTCCACCTGCGCGACCTGTTCTTTCTGTTCTTTGCTCAAGCCGGTCTTATCCAGCACCTCTGCCACCTCATCGCAAGCGAAGATATAGCGGGGCAGATTTTCATCTGTGGTCGCATTATATTCGCCCAAATTGGCGCAGCCAGCATTCTTGAAAAGCCGCTTGCGTTCCTCCAAGATAGCAAGAAGTTCGTCCAGCAGCGGCACCAACTCCTCCAAGGTAAAGCAAAAGCGGCAATGTTCGTGCCAAACGGCGGGGTAATCCACGCCGCCCTTAAAGTCCGCCACGCAGACCACCGCGCCCTTTTTGATGGACTCCATCACGAGCAGCTTGAGCAGGACGCTTTTCCCACTCCCGGTAGAACCTCCGAGGAGAATGTGCGGTGTTGTTGCCAAGTTTACAGTCACAAGCCCAGCAAGGCCGCGTCCCAGTACCAGCACAAAATCCTCGCGGCTTAGATAGCGATTTGTCCATGGAAGTATAGCAGGCAGCGCACCGCTGGCAGGGACAACTCTCAGCTGCACGGTACGGTTATTTTTGCCCTGTTCGATGGAAATAATGTTAATATCCAATGCGCTTTCCAGTTTTTCGCGGTGATCCTCAAATTGCGTGAGGTGTACGCCGTGACTGAGAAAAGTCAGCACCTCCACTGTTTCATCTTCCTTGTGTCGGTCTATGAGAACAGGATGCTCTCCTGCTGCGTTTTTAAGCCCAATGCGTTGAATGTCCTGCGCGATGGAAAGAAAACCACGCGGCAGTCCCGCCGCAGCCGTTCCAAAAGCCGCCAGCATTACGCCGAAGATGGCGAATGCCATCCCGTACAAGCCACGCTCAAACGTGGCCAATGCGCCATCTGGCACAGTCAGCATCGCCAGCAGGAGCAACAGCACGAAAGCAACCACGGCAATGATTGCCCGCGTCCGCGTCTGACGGTCTGAGCGAATATTTTTCGTTCCTTTTTTTATAAAAAGCCACAGTACTGTAAGCTTAAAATCTGATGTCATAGACTTCTCCTTATGAATTTGCATTTTGTAACTGTAACGAAGACGGGTGGGGTAATACTGCCCCACCCGTCTTGCTAATCAGCATAGGAATTGGGGTATTTATTCCGACAGGGGTGTCCGTTCCAACGCTTCGGCTTGCAACTCATTGTAGCCCACATATTCTGTCATTGATTGTGTGTATCGATGATAACTATCACCATCGCGAAAGCAATATGTTATATCCGTCAGGCGGCGAAAAAACTGCTCAATTGGGTCAGATTTTTGCAAACTTGGTGGAACCATTAACGCATATAGTGCTTCCGGCGGGAAGATTGAAGCGATGTAAACCTCATCCCAGAGGGCAAAAATATTGGTGTAGCGGGCGTGAATCTGGGATTTGTACTCATCTAAAATTGAGAGAAGTACTCCATAGGGGATGGTTCCTTTGAACTCATCCAAGAACAGTATAGGCTGGCCACGATACAAATCGAACCCGCCATTCAGATAATCCGTAACGTGGTAAAGCTTGTTTTCACCGTACTTCTCACAAAGCTCTACATATTTGTAAGATTTCCCCGTACCGGAATCGCCTACCAAATAATGGGATTTTATTTCCCGCACCACAGGCGTTTCGCGACGCCTCCTGTCCATGTATTCAGCCGTAATCATACGTTCATACCGGCGGAAACGGAACTCCTGTTGAAATATCTCCTCAGGCGTCAGACCGGCATCCAGCAAAGAAGCGATTTCGTCCAAGTCACTGCGCTTGCCCTGCGCTGCTTTGATCTCGCCGTGACGGACGATACAAATGACCTTCTCACCCTTCTCATCAAAAGGTGGCCGTTTCTCAATATAAGCCTCTGCCTGAGCCTTACTGCCCTTAGTAGCTTCAAAGTGCATCCCTGCGGCATAGCTTGATTTAACCGCGGAGAATCTCATGGATTTAGTGTCTTCCAGCACCATGTGAATATGGGGCAGGCCATCCGCCGAAACGCAGTAAGCCCACGCCCCCGTCCGTTCTGTGCCGCCAGCCAGCCATTCGTCACGCAGGCGGTAACATACTTCCTCAGGTGTGCCCTCATAACCGTGTTCGGCAGGATTGTTTAGAACTGCAAACCACGATTTTGTGACGGTATCTTTCACCGTTCTTCTCCTTTCCCAGCCAAGAAAGCATTGCTCTCTTGGCTGGTTTTCATTATAAGTTCTCCTTTCTTGACCGCCCCGAATGCACGGGTCTGCGGTGTCCTTGAGAGGCCTCCACAGCCCCCAAAAGTGGGCGGTCGAATCACGGCTTTATGACATGAATATCCTCTGCCGTGATAGAAACTACCATTTTCTTGTTGATGTAATAGAGGCGTATATTCAAGCCATCAAATGTAATCTTAGGGTTTTTCGCAATGTCCTCCGGAGGAATCTTAATTCCGCCGGAAATCGCAACCCTTGTGGTCATATATCCTCTGTCTGCACAGAGGATGGAGTAGTATGTTCCTTCTACCCTTTCAGTTCGTTCTCCGTTCACGTACGCGTATTTGGGTGACACTTCAGTTAATACAAAAGTCTCTCCCAACGTACCAAATTCATCAATTACAAGATCTTTGATCTTCATTTTAAAACTCCTAACTTTCAGTCATCATTTTAGTTGTCGCGTCGATCGATCGTGTCCTCATTCTAACTCAAATCTTTTGAAATTGCCTTGCCTATGAGGCAAGACATTTATCATTACAATCCGAGATAGTGCGTAAGAGGCGCAACCCCATATTTATAGAGCAGGTCGTTCGTTTCCTCTACACTAAGCCCGCGAGCTCGCGCGTTACGCGTAATATATCTCCACGGCTCAAAAGCCAAACGCCACAGGTCTTCGTCTTCCTGTGAAACTTTCAGTGCGATAAGTAGTGCTTCAAAACTCCTGCTGCTGAGTCGCCTCCCTGTAGAAATTATCCGGCTAACAGACGATTCGGAAATGTTCATCTCCGCCGCCAATTCGGCATTGGTCATATCCAAGTCGCACTGACGACGACGAATTAAATCGCCAATAGACGGAATCTTTTTGAATTCCTCCTCAGAAAACACGTCGATCAGGTCGGCCTTGCGATTTATGCTCAAGACTTCCTCAATCAACTAAAAACTACTGTCACTCCGACGGTTGTGCCGATAGTTTCAAAAATCATAACCAGCACCTCCTTTTGGGGAGTGATTGTTTTTTATAACTGCTAAAATTTACTTTCAATTTCTTTTTATACCCGACTTTTACAAGGCTCTACGCCTTTACATATTTGAGAAAGTGCAAGGGCAAAGAACTGAAAGAAAATGTAAGGGGCTTCTGCTTTTGGGATGAGGTCGGTGTGACAAATAGAGTAACAACGGAAAATTGTGAGAATCGCCATAAACAAGCAAAATTCCATGCAATTAAATATGTTTCTCCTTTCAAGATAAAAACGCAAAAAAAGACAGCTATCCCTTAAAAGGGATAACTGTCTAATGTATTATGGTGACCTGAAAACGGCACTTTTGCGCCTTATATAAAAATATCTTCGTAATTATAATTCTATACTACCACACATTGTGCAGATGTCAAGTGAAATTCTCAATAAATTGTGTTTCACGCCCTATACGACCGCATGACTTGCAGAACGGCGGCCTTTTGCGTGTCGGTCAGCACTTTCCATTCCTTCAGCAGTTCCCGCACCTCCGGCGATACCTCCACCATTTCGTCTTGCGCGAAGAACTGCGCCACGGTGATACCGAACGCGCCGCATAAGGCCTCCAATGTGGACACACTCGGAAGTGTACCACGGCGGAAAATATTAGAAACCGTATTGGGCGACAGCTTCGCCTCTTTTGCGATTCGATAGTCCGACCAACCGCGCTCCTGCTGAAGCTGCCTTAATTTCTGCAAAACGTCCATACAGCACCTCACTTGTTGGATATATTATATCCTCAAGCATGGTGGTATAAAAATAGCATAGTTGTGACTTGCATAGCGCACAGAATGGTGATACACTAAGCACATCAATGCAACAGAAAGGGAGGACCTTCCATGAAAAGAATCGGTATACTCTTGCTGACACTGGCGATGCTGCTTTCCCTCGCTGCCTGTGGGGCGAAAGATACACAGACCATCAAGGCCGAGGAGAAGCAGGGCACAGAACAGACTGCCTCAGGTACGGCAGCGAACGAAAACCAGCCCGCCGCTGATCTGCAAAAGCCGGAGGACAAAACGATTACGCCGGGCGCGGGTGATGGCGGTGATAAGCAGGAAGAAACCAAGACCGATGATACCAAGAAGGACGAGCAGAAACCCGACACATCCAAGAAGGACGATGTAAAGCAGGATGAGCAGAAGCCCGCTGACACTGCCAAGGACACCACGCCTGAGAGCAAAGCCGAAACGCCCAACTACGGCAACGGCAGTCTGACCACCAGCCAAGTCAAGGAAATGCAGCGGTGGTATGGTGTCAGCGCAGATGGTCAGTGGGGTGCAGGCTCTGCCAAGGCTGCCGGTGGACGCACCGCCGATGAAGCATGGGCGTACTACCAGAGCAACAAGCAGATTACCACCCCCGAAACTCCTTCTGGCGGCAACACTGGCAACACTGGCAACACTGGCTCCACGGGCGGTGGTTCCAGCGACCGGGCGGATTGGGAAAACGTTGAGGTTATAGTTCCCACTCCTACCGGCAAGGCGGACATTGATTGCGCCGCCGCTGTTGCGGCAGGAAATGCTTACGCTGAAAGTATTGGTTTCGAGATTTGGAGTGGATGCCGAAGCTATTTCCCTCCTGTTTTTCTGGAGCGCGATTGCCCTGAGTCTTGCTGGAATCAGGAATGGGTCGAGTCTGCAATAAAGCAGAATGTGGATTATGTTAAGGAAACTGCCATCCGCCTTGGACGTTGGAGTCCTGTTGATGAAGTTCCTGAGGGTTGCGCTTCCGCCGTCAACTGTGTGGTTCGTTGGAATGCCTCTGCTGGATACCATGAGATTTACGTATATTATGCCGCATGAAAAGAGGAAGCTCTCAGCTTTTGCTGAGGGCTTCCTGCTTTTTATATGTGTTACATGGCTCGTCCTTGGCACTCACCTTTTACTCACCTTTTTGCTGGGGAGATACATTGATTTACATGGACTTATGTGAGCCAAAAAGTTTTGAATTTCTCAAAACATGGAGATATATGGATATTTATGAAGATACTTTGCCGATGGGAGCACCCTCGATACCCAGCTTCATAAGGTGAGCCTCCTTTGTATTTCTGTCCGGCGCAGGGGGCCGGGGAAGTTGTTTCTCAACTTGATATAATACCATTTTTTGCGTGGAAACGCAAGGGCGGGCGCAAAAAAGTGCGCCGCCTTTCGCACGAAAGGCGGCGCAGCCATATGTGTTATGCCAGGAAGCCCTTGAGGATCGTCTCCTCCGCCTGTTCGGGGGTCAGGCCGAGGGTCTCCAGCTTCAGCAGCTGGTCGCCGGCGATCTTGCCGATGGCGGCCTCGTGGATCAGTTGGGCGTCGGGACAGTTGGCGGTGATGGCCGGGACGGACTCGATGCGGGCGTCGCCCATGATGATGCTGTCGCACTGAACGTGGCCGAAGCACTGGGCGTTGCCCACCATCACCGGGTGGAAGATCTGGTGGGAACGGTCCTGGGCCACACTGCGGGAGATGACGCGGCCGCGGGCGTCGTGGCCGTTGAGCTCGATACGCATATCGCTCTCGGCCTCCTGAGCGCCGTGGGTCAGCAGGCGCTCGGTGACCACCACCTCGCTGCCGGCTTCGCAGAAGAAGTCCGTCTCGCGCTTGGTGGAGTCGATGCCGCGGATCTGGATCGTCTCCATCTGCATGGTGGCGTTCTCGCCCAGGTAGACCACGGTCTTGGGGTTCATGATGTTGCCGCCGGTCTGGCCGGGGTCTTTCTCGCCGAAGTGCTTTTCCACATAGCGGACCTTGGAATTTTTGCCGATGTGGAAGGTGTGGATGCCGTCGTGGCGGCTTTCGTCACAGCCGGAGTTGTGGATGCCGCAGCCGGCGATAATGTCCACGTCGCAGTCGTCGCCCACGTAGAAGTCGTTATAGACCAGCTCGCTGAGGCCGCTGTGGCTGATGATGACGGGGATGTAGCATTTCTCACCCTTGGTGCCGGGCTTGATGCGGATGTCAATGCCGGACTTTCCGTCGCTGCGGGGATCGATAGCAATGTGCTCGGTGGACTGACGGGCCTCGCAGCCGGAGTCCTTGCGGATATTGAAGGCGCCCACGGGCTTGCCGGTCAGATCGGCGATCTTTTCCAGCAAAGCGGCGTCGATATCGGTGATCATTGCGCGCCCTCCTTTCTCTCCAGTACGGGACAGCTGCCCAGCGTGTCGGCCAGGATCAGGGGGAAGATCTCCTCCGTGGTGCCGCGGTGTGCGATCTGGCCGCCGGCGATGACGACGATCTCGTCGGCCAGCTTGATGATGCGCTCCTGATGGGAGATGATGACCATGGTGGCCGCGCCCTCCCGGTGGATCTGCTCGAAGGTCTCGGTCAGCCGGGCGAAGGACCACAGGTCGATGCCGGCCTCCGGCTCATCGAAGATCATCAGCTGGCCGCGGCGGGCCAGGATGGTGGCGATCTCGATGCGCTTGACCTCGCCGCCGGACAGAGACACATCCACCTCGCGGTCCAGGTAGTCGTTGGCGCAGAGGCCAACCTTGGTAAGATAGGCGCAGCACTTGTCCTTGCTGAGCTTGTCCTCGCCCGCCGCCAGAAGCAGCAGGTCATGGACGGTGATGCCCTTGAAGCGGGGCGGCTGCTGGAAGCCGTAGCTGATGCCGCGCTTGGCGCGCTCGGTGATGGACAGGTCCGTCACGTCCTCGCCGTTGTACAGCACGCGGCCGGAGGTGGGCTGCACCAGGCCCATGATGACCTTGGCCAGGGTGGTCTTGCCGCCGCCGTTGGGGCCGGTGAAGACGACCAGCTTATGGTCGGGGATGGTGATGGATACGTTTTTCAGGATGTCCTGCTCCCCCTCGGGGGTGGACACCCGGTAGCAGATATTCTGCAATTCCAGCATGGGATGGTTCTCCCTTCTCTGAACGTTTGTATTGTGGCTGTTCACACCATCAAAGTGGTGGGCAGGTTCCGTAACCATATCAGTGTAACAGATTTCGGCAGGAAATGCAATATGTTTCCGCCCATGGCGCACATCGGGCCGCGGCACCACATAGTATAGACAGAAAAGGAGGCGTTCAGTATGGAGCCATCACCGTTGGTATACGATACCGTCGCCGCGGCGGCGGTGTGGCAGAGGGTGGGGCCGGCGCTGCCGGCCTATGACGCGGCACCGTGTCCCGCGGGGGCATGCTGCCCGCTGCCGCGGCGGGAGACGGACAGCGAGGCGATGCTGGGCGGGCTGATCGCCGAGGGCGCGGCGTTGTATGCCTGCTGCCGCCGGTGTGCCGTCCGTGCGCCCCGGCAGAGCCGGCAGGCGCTGGAACAGCTGGCCCGGGAGGAGCAGCGGGCGGTGCGGGCCCTGCTGGCGGCATATTTTCTGCATACGGGCCGATGGCGGCAGCCGCCCGCGCCGGCGGCAGGGGTACGGGAGACGTGGCTGGCGGCCCTGCGGCGGGTGTATGTGGGCGAGGCGGTGGTGCAGCGGGGCTGCGCCGATCTGGCGGCGCGCATGGAGGACGGCTGCCTGCGGCAGCTGCTGGCGGCGGAGGCGGATCGCGCGGCGGAACGGGGAAAACGGCTGGCAAACTTGTTGGAAAAAGCCTTGACAACGGAGAATAACCTGCTAAAATGGTAGGCAAATAGGAGAAGGGGCGCGCCGCACCGGGCGCGCCAAATTCCGGAAGAGCATCAAGGGGGCGGGCGGCGCCCGTCTCTGGTATACAAAGGAGGCTTTACCCATGAAAGAATGTATCTCCCGCGAGGCGGCGCTGGCGGCGCTGAAAACGTACAACAAGGAGCCGTTCCACATTCTCCACGGTTTGACGGTGGAGGGCGTTATGCGCTGGTACGCCAATGAGCTGGGCTATGGCGAGGACGCGGATTTCTGGGCCACGGTGGGTCTGCTGCACGACATCGACTTTGAGATGTGGCCGGAGCAGCACTGCCGGAAGGCACCGGAACTGCTGAAGAAGGCGGGGTGCTCCGACGAGTTTATCCACGCGGTCTGTTCCCACGGCTACGGCCTGTGCTGCGATGTGGAGCCCACCCACGAGATGGAGAAGGTGCTGTTTGCCGCCGACGAGCTGACGGGCTTGGTCGGCGCGGCCGCCCGTATGCGCCCCAGCAAGAGCGTGATGGACATGGAGGTCAGCAGCCTGAAGAAGAAGTATAAGGACAAGAAGTTTGCCGCCGGCTGCTCCCGGGATGTGATCAACACCGGTGCGGAGCGCTTGGGCTGGACCATCGAGGAGCTGATGGAAAAGACCATCCTGGCTATGCGCAGCTGCGAGGAGAGCGTCAACAAGGAGATGGAGACGCTGGCCTGAGCACATACATCGAAAAGAACACCCTGCGTGAATACACGGGGTGTTCTTTTTTACGAATTATACGGAGAGTTGTGGGATATCGTGGAGGGGCGGAGGGGTTTTACGCCGCTGCGCAGCTACACCTCATCCGCCCCCTTCGGGGGCACCTGTCTCCCTGCGGGTCGGTCGGTCCGCGGATCTGACAGGCCACCGGCCTGTCATTCAACACCGCGGACCCCTCAAGGGGAAGGCTTACGGGGGTGCGCCCTCGGGGGGGAAGGCTGACGGGGTGCAGGGGGAGAAAAAAGGGAAGCACCCGGGCGGGTGCTTCCCTGTATGTTATTCGATGGCGATGATGTAGTAGTACACCGGCTGGCCGCCGGGAAGGGCGGCGACCTCGGCATCGGGGCAGATCGTCTCGAACACCTCGGCGGCGCGGGCGGCGTCATCCTCGGTGACACCCTGGCCGGAGTAGACGGTGACGAACTCGGCGTTCTTATCAGCGGCTACGTGAGCCAGCTTATCCAGCAGCACGTCCAGGCTGCGGTCGGTGCCCAGGAGCTTGCCGTCGCACAGGGCCAGATAGTCGCCCTCGTTGATGGCGAAGCCGTCAAAGTCGGAGTTGCGGGCGGCGTAGGTGATCTGGGCGGTGGTGACGTTGGCGGCGGCCTCGGTCATGGCGGCCAGGATAGCCTGGGGGTCGTCGTTGTCCGGGTCCACGGCCATCATGGCGGAGATGCCCTGGGGCACGGTGGCGGTGGGCACCACGATGACCTGCTTTTCCGTCAGGCCCACGCACTGCTGGGCGGCCATGATGATATTCTTATTGTTGGGCAGGATGAACACGATCTCGCTGGGGGTGCGGTTGACCTCCTGCAGGATGGCTTCGGTGGAGGGGTTCATGGTCTGCCCGCCGGAGACGATGCGGTCCACGGTCAGGTCGCGGAACACGGCCTCGAGACCCTCGCCGGCGCAGACGGCCAGGAAGCCGTAGCGCTTTTCCGGCGCGGCCACAGCGGTCTCGCCGCGCTCCAGCTCGGCCTCGACGGCGTCCAGATCGTCGGTGGACTGGGCCTTCTTGCCGGCGGCCAGGTCGGCGGCCTGGGTACGCATATTCTCGATCTTGGCCAGCTCCAGCGTGCCGTATTTCTGGGCCTCGTTCAGGGCGTCGCCGGGGGTGTCGGTGTGGACGTGGACCTTGAAGGCCTCGTCATCCTCACCAATGACCAGGCTGTCGCCGATGCTGTTCAGATAGGTACGCAGGCCGTCCAGGGGCTTGTCGGAGGTCTTGCGGACGATGAACACGGTGTCGAAGGCGAAGGTAATGTCCTCGTCGCCGATGGCGGCGAAGTCCGCCTTCTCCTCGGCAGTATCGGCCACCTCAGGCACGGGCTCACCCCGCAGGGCGCGGAGCATACCCTCCAGAATGATGAGGTAGCCCTTGCCGCCGGCGTCCACTACGCCGGCCTTTTTCAGCACGGGGTTCATCTCGATGGTCTCCGCCAGGGTGGTGTAGCCGGTCTTGATGGCCTCGTCCAGTACGAACTCGGCGTCGTTCTTCTCGCCGGCGGCCTCCAGCGCACGCTGGGCGGCCAGGCGGGAGACGGTGAGGACCGTGCCCTCGGCGGGCTTCATCACCGCGCCGTAGGCAGTGGAAACGCCCTCCTGCATGGCCTCGGCCAGCAGGGCGCCGTCGGCGGTGTCATGGCCCTTGAGGACCTTGCTCATGCCGCGGAACAGCAGGGACAAAATGACGCCGGAGTTGCCCCGGGCACCCCGGAGCAGGCCGGAGGCCGTCAGCTTGGCGGCCTCGTCCACGGTGGCGGGCTCGGCCTTGCGGAGCTCGTTCACCGCCGTCTGGATGGTCAGGGACATATTGGTGCCGGTGTCGCCGTCGGGCACCGGAAATACGTTCAGGTCGTTGATGGCCTGTTTCTGCGCGGTGATGCAGGCGGCGCCGAAGGCGACCATCTGCTTGAAGGCGCCGCCGCTGATCTTATCTGTCATGTCTGTTCTCCTTCCGGGCGCGTCACACGGTGACGGAATCCACGCAGACATTCACCGCTTTGACGGTGACGCCGGTGTTGAGGTTGACCACATACTTGACCTCGCCCATAATGGATCGGCAGACTGTGGCGATGTTGACGCCGTTTTCCACGACGATGTGCAGCTCGATGGACACGGTGCCGTCGTCATTGTACGTGACCTTGACGCCCTTGCTCATGGCCTCGGGCCGCAGGAGATGCACCAGCCCGTCAGTCATGCTGCGCTGGGCCATGCCCTTGACGCCGAAGCAGTTGGTGGCGGCCGCGCCGGTGATGGTGGTGAACACGGCGTCGCTGATGGTGATCTCGCCGTTTTCGGTGGGGACTTTTATCATAGCGGACTTCCTTTCTGCGGAAATGGCATAATAACACACGATAATATGGAGTATTATATACTACTTTCTCCGGGATTACAATAGAGATTTTACCGGGGCGGCATATGGGCAGGTTTCCCGCGCGGCTTTGGAGGCGCGGCGAAGAAAGGGAGCGCCCCGCGGGGCGCTCCCTTGTGCGTTACTGCTTGTAGGGCACGTGCCAGATGGTGTCGGCGTACTGGGAGATGGCCCGGTCGGCAGCGAAGACGCCGCTGCGGGCGATGTTGGTGAGGCTCATGCGGTTCCACGTCTCCCGGTCGCGGTAGGTGTGGCGCATCCGGGATTCGGCCTCGCAGTAGGCGGCGAAGTCGGCCAGGACCATGTACTGGTCCGCCTGACCGTCCATGCCGGTGACAAGGCGCTGGAACAGGTCCTCGTAGGTAACGCCGTCCCGGAAGCCTACCTTCAGCTGGTCCAGCACGCGGCGCAGCACCGGGTCGCGCTGGTAGAGCAGGTTGGGGTCGTAGGTGTGGCGCAGGTGCTCCACCTCATCGGCATGAAGGCCGAAGAGGAACATATTGTCGTCGCCCAGCAGGTCGTGCATTTCCACGTTGGCACCGTCCAGGGTGCCGACGGTCAGCGCGCCGTTCATCATGAACTTCATGTTGCCGGTGCCGCTGGCCTCCTTGCCGGCGGTGGAGATCTGCTGACTGACCTCGCTGGCGGGCATGAGGACCTCGGCCAGGGAGACGCGGTAGTTCTCCAGGAACACCACCTGGAGCCGATCTTTGCACAGCGGGTCGCTGTTGATCTGGTCGGCCAGGGAGTTGATGAGGTGGATGATGCGCTTGGCCACGGCGTAGCCCGGGGCGGCCTTGGCACCGAACAGGAACGTCTGGGGCGGTAGGTCCAGGCTGGGGTCATCCTGCAGGCGCTGGTACAGGTAGATGATCTGCAGGGCGTTCAGCAGCTGGCGCTTGTACTCATGAAGGCGCTTTACCTGCACATCGAAGATGGCGTCGGTGTTCAGCACCACACCCTGGTGCTTCCTGGCGAAGGCGGCAAAGGCAAGCTTGTTCTGATGCTTGATGTCCTCCAGACGCTGAAGGACCGCCTTGTCACCGGCGTAGGCCTCCAGCTTTTTCAGTTCCTGCGGATGGGTGAGATAGCCCTCGCCGATCAGGTCACGGAGCAGTCCGTCCAGACCGGGGTTGATCTGGGGCACCCAGCGACGGTGGTCGATGCCGTTGGTGACGTTCTTGAACTTGTCCGGCATCATCTGGCAGGCGTCCTTGAACAGGTCCTTCCGCAAAATCTCGGAGTGCAGGGCGCTGACGCCGTTGACGGCCATGCTGCCGGCGATGCACAGGTTGGCCATGCGGACGCCGCCGTCCCAGATAATGGCCAGCTTGGCGGTCTTGGCGGGATCGTGGAAGAAGTCCTCCACCTGCTGCTGCCAGCGGCGGGAGATCTCCTGCAATATCTGCCACACGCGGGGCAGCAGCGTTTCGAACAGCTGCTGCGGCCAGACCTCAAGGGCCTCGGAAAGCACGGTGTGATTGGTGTAGGCCACGCAGTGGGTGGTGATGTGCCAGGCCTCGTCCCAGCCCATGCCGGCATCGTCGATGAGGATACGCATCAGCTCCGGGATCACCAGCGTGGGGTGGGTGTCGTTGATCTGGATGACGTTCTTCTCGTGGAAGTTCTTCAGGGTGCCGTACTGCTGGATGTGCTTGCGGGTGATGGACTGAATGGTGGCGGACACGAAGAAATACTGCTGCTTCAGCCGCAGGGACTTGCCCTCGTAGTGGTTGTCCTCGGGGTAGAGCACCTGACTGATGGCGTCAGCCATGGCGCGCTCCTCGGCGGCGTGGAGGTACTGGCCCTCGCTGAAGAGCTTCATGTCGATGGGCTTGGGGCTGCGGGCCTGCCACAGACGCAGGGTGTTCACATGGTCGGTGTCGTAGCCGGCGATCTCCATGTCGCAGGGGATGGCCAGCACACGGGTGTAGTCCTCATGGACCACCATCAGGTGGTTGTTGTCCCAGCGGGTGCGGACCTTGCCGCCGAAGCGGACCTCCTCGGCCTCCTGCAGCTTGGGCAGCAGCCACGCGTCGCCCAGCTGCATCCAGTCGTCGGGAAGCTCCACCTGCTGGCCCTCCACGATCTTCTGCTTGAAAATGCCCAGCTCATAGCAGATGGAGTAGCCCGTCGCCGGGATCTCCAGGGTGGTCATGCTGTCCAGATAGCAGGCGGCCAGGCGGCCCAGACCGCCGTTGCCCAGACCGGCGTCCGGCTCCATGTCGAAGATGTCCGCCGCTTTGAAGCCCAGCTCGCCGATGGCGGCGGTCAGAGGCTCCAGCAGCGCCAGATTGAAGGCGTTTTTCATCAGGCTGCGGCCCATCAGGAACTCCAGCGACAGGTAGTGGACCTTGCGCTTTTCCTCGTGAGCCGTCTCCTCGCGGGTCTGTACGCCGTGCTCGGCCATGATGTCCCGCAGGACCATGGCGCAGGCCTTCATCATCTCGCCGTCGGTGGCCTGCTGCTCGGTGCAGCCGTAGTTGAGGCGCAGCTTCTGCACGATGGCCTCTTTCAGGGTCTCTTTGTTGTAGGTCATATCGGGTAACTCCTCCTTGGGTCAAAGATTCTCATAAATGTGCCGGTAGGCCGCCGCACTGCGGCCCCAGCTGAAGTCCGCGGTCATGCCACGGTATCGAACGGTGTCGAAGCCTGTCCGGTCGCCCCGGTACAGGCCGGTGGCCTGACCGATGACGGAGAGCATGGCCCCGGTGTCATAGTCGCCGAACAGGTAGCCGGTGCCGTCCTCCTGCCCCACCTGGCAGGAGCGCACGGTGTCCGCCAGACCGCCGGTGCTCCGCACGATGGGCACCGCGCCGTAGCGCATGGCGATCATCTGGCTCAGGCCGCAGGGCT
>OLNQ01001986.1_pt1 | contig 18496 bp, 17 predicted proteins | sample 1672821 | NCBI WGS metagenome assembly OLNQ01 (sample SAMEA3136727, study PRJEB25190) | human gut metagenome | biome: human gut; feature: human-associated habitat; material: faeces | place: Austria | collected 2013 | reverse complement strand
AACGTTTTTCAGTTAAAAACATCATCATGCTCCTGCCTTCCATCTTAGGAGCCTTTTCAACAACGGCTATATCACTCAGCTTCTCAGCGAAATCTGTAAGAATGTGTTTGCTGCTCTCTACATGAGCCATCTCACGTCCTCTGAATCTCAATGTAACTTTTACTTTGTTACCCTTCTCAAGGAACTTTCTTGCAGCGTTGCTCTTTGTATTAAGATCATTGACATCAATATTTGGAGAAAGTCTTACTTCCTTCGTCTCTATTGTCTTCTGTTTCTTCTTAGCTTCTTTCTCTTTTCTGATTAATTCGTACTTATATTTGCCATAATCAATCAGCTTACATACAGGTGGCGTTGCAGATGGTGCAATCTTAACAAGATCAACATCAGCCTCTCTTGCAAGTTTCATGGCATCCTTTGCTGACATAATTCCAAGCTGTTCTCCGTCAGCTCCGATTAATCGGATTTCTTTGTCCCTGATTTGTTCGTTAATCATTAAATCGCTAATAACAGTGCACCTCCATAAAAAAAGTGGATAGCAGCAGCCATCCACATACATCACAAAATAAAGACCTGTTATAAGTCATATATTCATAAAGTATAAACCCGAGTCGCCCTTGCGCTAAGGTGAGAGTGGACACTCTGCTTCATTAAAATTCACATCTTTTGTATCTTATCACCATTTGACAGATGTGTCAATAGGATAAATGAAAATATTTTTAATTTACACATTCGCCTATATAGTGATATTATATATATGAATATAAAATATTGCAAGCATTTTTATGTTACAAAACAAGGAGGATTTTATGCGTCAATATCTAATTTCAACCGACACAACAGCGGATCTTACTGATGATTTCGTCCGCGAAAATTCTATCGACATACATACTCTTTTTTATGCTTTCGGTGAGCAGCTCTACGGACCCGGAAACGAAATGCCAGTAAAAGAATTCTATACACGCATGCGTAATGGAGAAATGCCTACTACAATGGCATGTAATCCCGAAGACGTTGCAAAAATTTTCAAAAAAAGAGTTGCGGAAGGCTATGACATCCTTCATATTGCTTTTTCTTCAGCACTCTCCAGCAGCTACAACAACTGCTGCATAGCTGCCAGAGAAGTAATGGAAGAATATCCCGAATCAAAAATTATTGTAATTGATTCTCTTGCTGCTTCAATGGGAGAAGGGCTTACTGTATATCGTGCTATCCAATTAAAAAACGAAGGAAAATCCATTGACGAAGTAGCTGATTACATTAATGCACACCGCCGCAATTTTGTTCATTTCTTCACAGTTGATGACCTTCATCACCTCTACCGTGGAGGACGTGTTTCAAAGACAACAGCTATTGTAGGAAGTCTTGCCGGTATCAAACCTATTCTTCATGTAAATGATGCAGGTCAGCTTATACCTGTAGGCAAGGTCAGAGGAAGAAAAAAATCTCTTCTCACACTTGTATCAAAAATTGATGAACTCATGGGTTCATATAAAGACGAGACAGATGCAATTTTTATCGGTCATGGCGACTGCCTTGAAGATGCAGAATTTGTAGCATCTAAAATAAGGGAAAAATACAATCACAAAATTGTAATAAACACAATCTGCCCGACTATCGGAGCACACTCAGGTCCGGGAACACTTGCCTTGTTCTTCATGGGTGAATCAAGGATTTAATTCCGCAATACCTGAAAGTGCAACATATTTTCCGGAAATCTGGTACCATGTTGCAAAATCAACAACACCAGTCTGAGGCATATCAAATATTTTCTGGAATTTTCTTACTGCTTCCGCCGTTTGCTCGCCGTATATTCCATCCGGCTCAACCGGCGGAATTGCATTATAAAACTCACCGATAAGATTAAGCTGCTCCTGAAGCTGGCGGACTTTTTGTCCTGAAGAACCAATGTCAAGATTGTATCCCGGCCATGATGCAGGAATCCCGCTTATCTCCTCAGCCGTGTTAATATACATTGAATCACCATAATAATATTTTAATATATCTATCGCACTATAATTCTGGTCTCCAAGATATTTGCTTCCCCACTGGCTCATCCAGTCCGGACAGCTCACTTTCTTCCCATCGCAATACTGAGTAAGAATCGGCTGTTTTACATTTGGTCTTGAAAGATACTGGTTAAATATGTCATCAACAATATTCGATATGCTTGTAAATATATTTCTTCCGTAAATCCATTTATGGTCAAATGCCGTAGATGAAGTGATTGTAAATTCATATCCTTTATTTCTGTAAAACTCTGTATACACCCTGTTTAATGTAAACGACATAATTGCAAGCACGTTAGCTTTTATCGTTTCAACCGGCCACGTTGAATATATCTCACTGCTTGCCACATTCTTAATATAATCAGAGTATCTCACATAATAATCTGAAGCTGTCGGGTCAGCTGGCACACCATCGTGGACAACAACTGTTTCAGGAACAACAACTTTACTAAGCACAATCTCACCGCTCGTATTTACGGGCTGTATCTCATTTTCAGGTATCTTTGGAGGATACGTTCCAAAAAGAGTATTTGCCGGAATCACAACTACATCTGACGCGGCATCGCTTTCCGTCTGTCCTCCGAGTGATGCCTGCTGTGTACTGCTCTCTCCTGAAAATATTTCAGAACCCGATATAAGCATATCAACATATCCTGATGCGGTAATTTTTACATTATACTCTGAATATGGCTGTGAATCCTGTGGCTCCATGCTATATTCAACCGGAGGTGCAGGAAGTGCTATTGTCGGTGTAAGTCCACTGTCATCAGTAACCAGTTCCTCAATAACACTGTCCGGCCGGCCTGTATATGAAATTTCCACTCTCGCATTCATAACAGGTCTTTTTGTCCGTCTGTCAATTACATTTACTTTGAGATTACCTCTGTCAACCGCATTTTCCGGCCTTTCAAATGTATGCACATAATTAATATTCATAATATTTTCCCATTTATTTTTTATCATTCTATGCTTATTTTTGTCCTACAATGAATCATTTAATCCGATTTGAATATAATAATGTGAATATTGTTTTGTAATAAAAGGGGAAACCATGTCTGATATAACTATTGCACTTGATGCAGGCCACGGTGGAAGTGATCCCGGTGCCACCTATAACGGACGTGCTGAAAAAGATGATACTCTCCGCCTTACCCGGGCTGTCGGAAAGATACTTGAAATGAATGGCATTAATGTATATTATGTGCGGGACAATGATGAATATGAAACTCCATTCAAAAAAGCAACCGATGCCAATAATTCAGGTGCCGACTATTTTATTTCAATACACCGCAATTCATCCGAAAAAAACAACCAGTATAGCGGCATTGAATCTCTTGTATACAAAGATTCCGGAATACGCCACACTCTTGCAAAAAATATCAACAAAGAACTTGCCGATGCCGGTTTTGAAGACCTCGGAATAACAGAACGTCCTAATCTCGTTGTCTTAAAAAGGACCCAGATGCCTGCTGTTCTTGTAGAGGTTGGATTTATCAATAGCGATACAGACAATAAGATTTTTGATGAAAATTTCAATGAAATTGCAAGGGCAATTGCCGACGGCATTCTTGAAACAGTCTATTCACAAACTACAAAAACTGATGCCCCCGGCACCGGCTCTTCTCCTGACATTCCGGCAAATTACAGTATGCCTGCAAGTCCCGGTATTTCTGAGAATCCCGGCATGCCCGCATGCCGTTGTGACGAAGAGGGAACAAAACTTTACAGAATCCAGACAGGTGCTTACCGCAACAAAGAAAATGCCGACAGAATGCTTGATTCTCTTTTAATAGAAGGTTTCCCTGCATTCATTATATCCGATGACGGTTATTATAAAGTACAGGTCGGTGCTTTTCTTTACCTTACAAATGCAATAAAAATGGAACAGCGTTTACGGCGTTTCCGATATAATACCTATATCGTATATGACTGAAAAACACGCCATCGGGTTAATTTCCCGGTGGCGTGTCTGCCGCATCATCAAATTTTATATCAGCCGATACGGTAAAATCATACTCTGTTCCGTCATAATCAAAATCAAGCTGGTAATTATCAATTTTTATTCTTTTGAGATTATCATTTTCACCAATATGGATATCGGCCTGTGCATATGTAAACCGTGCAAGCTGTCTGTCCGTATATCTTTTTAATTTTTCACGGCTAACAACTCCGTATGCCGAAAACATTCCCATATAAACTGACGTATCACTGTTGTCATACAACGCATCTATCGTGCCGGATGCCGCCTTTTTAAGATTTGCCTTTTCAAGTAAAACACTGTATACAGATACATGCGAGCCATTCAGCTCATAACCTTCACCAGGCTTATTTTCATACTTCATACTGTCAGCAAGTGATGCATAATTCTCATAAATGCTGTCCAATGCGGTATTTATAGACTTTGAATACTTTTCAAAATCATATTTTTTAATAAATTCCGGCTTTAATAACTCTGAACTTTCAACCTTGTAAATCTTTCCTTTTTCCTGCGTTGTCTCATAATACAGAATTCCATTATAAAAATAAAAATCTATTCCTGTATTTTCATACACACCTTTATTGTCTGAAACATATACTGTTCCACTTATCTTTTTTCTTATAAGGCTTTCAACAGACTGCTTATCTATATAATCCCTTATAATATCCGCAGCCTCTTTTCCCTCATTTTTCAATGCAGCCGCCGCATCTGGATTGTTTTGTTTTCCTTTTAAAAAAGGTGTTGCAAAATAAGTTCCGGCATAAACTGCCGAAATAAGCAGTGAAAGTGCTGCCAATATAAATATTATTTTTCTGTTTTTATTACTTTTTCTTTTCATACTTCACAAACTCATATACAATATCAAAATACGTTTTTTCTTCACTGTTTGCCGTTATGTGCCACTCACTGTTTTTATCAAGATTTTCAAGATATGTGTCGGCATCATACTTATAATCAATCTTTGTTATATGTGCCACATCGCAGTATGGGAGAAATTCTTTATAGATTTCACCACCGCCTATTACATATATATCATTATCATCATAATCTTTTACTGCATCAAGCACCTCTTCAACACTTGCACAAACAACTGCTCCTTTTGCATCATACGACTTATTTGTTGTAAGCACAATATTTTTTCTGCCATATAAAGGGGATTTTTCTTTAAGGCTTTCAAATGTTTTTCTTCCCATAATGACAACTTTTCCGTTTGTCTCCTGTCTGAAAAGCTGCATATCCTCCGGAATATTTACAAGAAGCCTGTTATTTCTTCCTATTCCCCAGTTTTTATCTACTGCTGCTATAAGTTTCATTTTTCTGCCCCTTTCACTAAAAAATATTATAATTTGTCATATATTTCTTTAGGAACATATGCTTCAACTTCTATTCTGTCCTGCGTATACTCTTCTGAAATAAGTGTACCAAATTCACGTATAAGCTGTATTCTTCCAGCATCCTGATATTTGAAGCATCTGTTAATGTGAATTCTGTTTTCACGAAGAATTTTTCCAAGTTCATCAAGAAATTCATCTATTCCTTCACCTGTTTTTGCTGAAACCCTCATGCTGCATTTTGCACGCATATCCTTTATTGTCTCAGCATTTCCGGCAAGATCTGTTTTATTAAAAAGAGTTATAACCGGCTTATCTCCAACCTGAAGCTCATCAAGTGTCTCATAAACCGCCGCAATCTGCCTGTCCATATCAGGATGAACGCTGTCAACAACATGTATTATTATATCTGCATATTTTGCCTCTTCAAGCGTGCTTTTAAACGCCTCAATAAGATTATGCGGAAGTTTTCTTATAAATCCTACTGTATCAGTAAGAAGAACCTTATCCGTGTTAGGAAGCTTTAACACTCTTGTTGTAGGGTCAAGTGTCGCAAAAAGTTTATCTTCAGATAAAACCCCTGCATTGGTAAGTTTATTTAAAAGTGTTGACTTGCCTGCATTTGTATATCCCACAATCGCTGCAACAGAAATTGTTGAATCACTCCTTTTTTGTCTCTGGATTTCCCTGTGATTCTCAATTTCTTTGAGCTGGACGTTAAGTCTTGATATCCTGTCCCTTATGAGTCGTCTGTCAGTCTCTATCTTCTTCTCTCCTGGACCTCTTGTTCCTATTCCGCCGCCAAGCCTTGAAAGTGTTGTTCCAAGACCTGAAAGTCTTGTCATCCTGTACTTGAGCTGTGCCATCTCAACCTGAATCTTACCCTCGCTGGTGTTCGCTCTTGATGCAAATATATCAAGAATAACCATTGTCCTGTCCATTATTTTAAGATTAAGAACATCTTCAAGATTCCTAAGCTGAGCCGGTGTAAGTTCATCATCACATATAATGCCTGTAGCATCAAGTTCATCAGCCATCAGGCGTACTTCCTCAAGTTTTCCTTTACCTATATAAGTTGCCGGGTGAAAGTATTCTCTCGGCTGTATCAGCCTGCCCACAGTTACAGCTCCTGCTGTCTTTGCAAGCTCTGCAAGCTCATCAAGTGAGCTTTCCGCTTCATCATTATCATCAAGTGCAACTCCTATAAGAAGCACTCTTTCTATCTCTTCATCAGTCTCATAAATCTGAGCCATCATATCCTCCTTGTTTGCGAAGCAAATCCACTGCGTTGTTCTTTTGCTGCAATATAGTCACTAAGGTAATTTGCCACTTCTTTTTCAGTACACATTGCCATTACACTTGTCGTAACCTCATCGGCTTCCCTTATGCTCCATGATGCAATGTTTTTTCTTGTCTCAAGCACATTGGATGGAGAAACCGAAAATTCATCAAGCCCAAAACTTAAGAGCAGTGGTATCATACATGGATTTCCTGCCGCCTCTCCACACATTCCGGCTTCTATCCCCGCTTTTTTTGCATTTTCAATAATATATTTAATTATTCTTAATACCGACGGATGAAACACAGAGTAAAGATATGCAACATTTTCATTTCCTCTGTCAACTGCCATCGTATACTGTGTCAGATCATTCGTTCCTATCGAAAAGAAATCCACTTCCTTTGCAAGCAAATCTGATATAAGTGCTGCGGCCGGCGTCTCAATCATAATGCCAAGTTTAATATCTTTATCATATGGTATCTTTTGCTTGTCAAGACTTTCTTTTACTTTTTTCAGAAGTGTCTTTACTCTCAGGACTTCTTCAAGCGATGTTACAAGCGGTATCATTATCCTTACTTTGCCAAATGCACTTGCTCTTAATATTGCTCTTAGCTGCGTTGTAAAGACATCAACTCTTCCAAGACAGAATCTTATTGCACGATACCCGAGAAACGGATTAGTTTCTTTTGCAAGTCCCATATACGGAATATTTTTATCGCCGCCTACATCAAGCGTTCTTATCGTAAGTGTTTTTCCTTTTAAAACTATTGCTGCCTTTTTATATGCCTCAAACTGTTTTTCCTCATCCGGCATTGAAACACCATTCATAAACAGAAATTCTGTCCTGAATAGTCCAACACCCTCAGCACCGCTTTTCATACCTTTTACGGCATCATCTTCATTTCCTATATTGGCCGCAAGGCACACCTTATATCCATCAGATGTAACAGTTTCCCTATCAATATATTTTTTTAATTCTTTTACTTTTTTCTGATATTCTTTTTTCTTTTTAGTATATATCTGAACCGTCTTCTCAATAGGTTTTAAGAAAACTTCCCCATATTCGCCATCTACAATAACGCTTTCATTATCGGCAATCTTTGAACATGCATCCTTCACACTTAAAACTGCCGGAATTTCCAGTGCTCTTGCAAGGATAGCCGCATGTGATGTCTCACCGCCTTTTTCCGCAATTATACCCACAACATGTTTCGTATCCATCGCTGCAGTGACAGAAGGATGAAGCTGCTTTGCAACTATTATTGTATCAGGTTCAAGATTTGATAAATCTACTGTGACATTGCCTGACAACATCAATAATATCCTGTGCTTCAGATCTTCTATATCTGCCACACGCTGATTCATAACTTCGCTGTCGAGCGAGGCAAATATATCCGCATAAAGCGAACATGTTCTGTCAACTGCGGCATCTGCACAAAGGTGCTCATTTTCAATAAATCCGATTATCTGCTGGTTCATCTCAATATCTTCTATAAGATAAATCTGATTCTGAAGAACAAGAGACGTCTTATCATTTTTTTTTAACTTTTTCTTTAATTCTTCTATTATATTTTGTGTATCTGCAATAAACTTCTTTTTTACATTTTCATATCTTCTTAATTCAGCCGCCGTGTCACTCACAATCTCAGTCTTCGCCTCTATCTGAGGTTCATCTATTATAAGTGCATGTCCTATTCCTATACCTTTTGAAGTTCCAATACCCCTTATCATACACGTCTCCATTCCGGACATTATGTCTCACTGATTAAATACATATTTTGCCATATTTACAAGTGTCTCACTCGTATCTCTCGAATATATCGTTTCCCTTGCAAGAACCGGGTCATCAGTAATAATATTATCAACGCCTTTATTCGTAAGATTCTTTATCGATGTTGCATTATTAACAGTCCATGCATATACTTGTTTTCCAGAATTATGAATTGCATCTACTATCTGTTTTGAAAGGAATGACGCATTCATACTGAAGAAATCCACATCATCCATACTGTAAAAATCACCATATGCTATAGATAAAATGTAGCCCACCTGTATATCATCCGTAAGTTCTTTTACTCTTTTTAACATATTATAGTCAAATGATGTAATAACGCAATCATTCTGCATATCATATTTTTGTATAAGTTCTGCCACTTTATCAGCCGTATATACCGTATCTCCGCTTTTTAATTCAATATTAAGCCGTGCTTTTCCTTTTACAAATCTTAATACTTCTTCCAGCGAAGGCACTTTTTCGCCTGCAAATTCTTTTCCAAAATATGAGCCTGCATCAAGTTCCCTTATCTGGCTGTAAGTAAGTTCTGAAACCTTTGCATTAACACCGGTTGTTCTGTAAAGGCTGCGGTCATGCATAATAACCGGCACATTATCTGATGTCAGCTGGACATCCAGCTCAATAAAATCTGTCATATTTTCAACTGCAAGTTCAAATGCAGCCATTGTATTCTCCGGTGCTTTTATTGATGAACCCCTGTGTGCCGTGATTTTTGTTTCATGGAATATCGCAATACTCTCAAACGGATTTTTGTTAAACGTCCTGACAACATAAAAACTGTTAAGACCTATTGACATTATAAGTATCAGAAAATATATCATTCTTTGAAGCCTGAAAAACTTTGATTTTATCCTTATAACAACATAATCAATTTCTTTAGGGTCAGAATAATAATAATACATTCTTGATATCATAGTATATGATATTGGTACAGCAAGGTATAAAAGCAGTATTCTTATGCCAATTCTTATATTTTTTAATACTGACAGATATATGGCACTTCCCATATAAGCCATATTAAGAATTTTCACTCCGGCAAACAAAACAGCCGTAATTATTACATAAAACAATATTATAACTGCAAGTATTGCCAGATTATATAATATAAGTGACATTAATGTAGGCAGGAAATGTTTTCTTACTGTTGATGCACTCTGCCTGTATGACGTCCTGAAATTATCACCCTCAAGCACACATATATTAAATGAGTAAACACCCATTATTACAATTGTATAAACCACTATTACAGCTGCAGCCAGCCCAGCCTTTACAATTGCAGGTCCATTAATTACATATATTCTGAAAGCAGTTATTGTTTTTTCTGACAATACAAGGCTGCCAAGCATCGTTACATTAATTGCGAGTATTGAAATAAAATAGAAGAAAATAAGCGGTAGATTCCGGATATTAATAAGCCTTTTCATCCTTTTTAAAGATGTAAATGCTATCTCAAGAACAGATGCTTTACACTGCTGCCGTTTCAATTCAAAGCACGCTGCAAGAAAAGACATCTCATATATACAATAAAATACAAAAATAACAACAGCCGCAAGCATAACTATCCACGAAACAGGATTCTTGAAAATCCGTATTATATACTCATTCGTAAGATACTTTGCTCCGGCTGCTTTCATAACAAGATTTATTATTAAAATTGCAATAGGATAAAATACTGCCGTTGCCGCAAGTTTATATGTAAGTTCAAATACTAAAATGTTTCTTCCACTTCTTCTTAACATCCAGAAGTCATCTTTAATTTTTCTAAACATAAACTGCTCCCAAATTCATAATCATACGGCAGCACATTTTTATGTGTGACACCGGTTATCTTCTTAGAAAACCTTTTAAAACCCCATCATTATTTTCACCTGCAATCTGATGTGCAAACTGCCATGTGAAATCAATAAGATAAGTTATAACAATTATAGTTCCGGCTGCATATGCAACTCTTACATCAAGCATCTTAACCGCACCTTCTACATAACGATTAAAAACACCAAATATAAACAATGCAAGCACGCCCATGCCAATGTGCTTTCGAGGCACAAAATTCCTTTATAGTTAAAAGGAAGATGTTCATAATTCCACCATACCGAACCAAAAAGTTTTAACATAAGTCTGGCTGTAAGATACTCAAAAATCGTTGCACATACGCATCCTGCAAAATAAAGTGCCACATAATTATGCTCAATCGGAGCAAAAATATTATACGCAATAAATGTGCCAAATCCATATATAACACAGAAAGGCAACCTGGCAAAACCTCTGTTCTCCCATCTTTTGAGCTGGATGCGTATAACAACGCACTCCATTGCCCATCCAAAAAAACTATACGCAAAAAACCATAAAGCAAATTGTCCGAAATTCATTCCGTGAAAAGTATAACCCATAATTTTCCTCATTCAAATATCCATATAAACTGCATATGGTCTTTATATTTTAATATAATATTTTTTCGTTTCTGCCATTTCTGGCGTCAACAATCATTATAATGTATAGTCTTACATACATTACAAATGCAAGCATAAGTGCTCCGGCACATACAAGAAGAAGAATATCCTGAACATGAACCTCCATCTGAGGAAATGCGACAAGTGCAAGCATAACAACATATAAAATTGCAGTACACACTTTGCCGTACCACTTTGCTCCATTAAGTCTCTTTTTCGCAAATTTCATCACAAAAAAACCTGTAACTGCTGATATTACCTCTTTCAAAACAAGAAATATAACCAAAAGGTACATATATTTTACTCTTACAGTAAGTGCAACAAGCATTGCAAGCTGCATAAGCTTATCTGCAAGCGGGTCTATTATTCTTCCCAAATCTGTAATCATATTGCATCTTCTTGCAATCTGTCCATCAAAAAAATCAGTCAGCCCCGACAGCATGACCACAAGTGTTGCAAGATAAAAATCCTGTGGTCTTTCTGCCGTAAAATAAATATGAAGAAAGAGCGGAACCATAAGTATTCTCAAATAACATAATATATTTGGTATTTTAATTAAGTCTCCAAGCTCAAATTTAAATTTCATAACTCATCCTCATAAATCAGACACATGATTATGCCATAAGGCTGTCAAGTGTAGCACGTACTGCCTTTATGAAATCCTGTGTATTTAATGTCTTTGGATTTGGAAGTGTTGTAATAAGTGCCAAATCCTTTGTCATCTCACCATTCTCAATTGTCTTGATACAAGCCTCTTCGAGCTTATCTGCAAATTCACCGAGTGCAGGAATATTATCAAGTTCGCCTCTTTTTCTCAATGCACCTGTCCATGCATAGATAGTTGCAATTGGGTTTGTAGATGTCTCTTCACCCTTGAGATGCTTGTAGTAATGTCTCTGAACAGTACCATGTGCTGCCTCGTATTCAAAATATCCGTGAGGTGATACAAGCACTGAAGTCATCATTGAAAGTGAACCGAATGCCGTAGCAAGAAGATCACTCATAACATCACCGTCATAATTCTTGCATGCCCAGATATAACCGCCCTCAGAACGGATAACTCTTGCAACCGCATCATCAATAAGTGTATAGAAATACTCGATTCCAAGTTCTTTGAACTTATCAGCGTATTCCTTATCATATATATCCTGGAATATATCCTTGAATGTATGGTCATATTTCTTAGAGATAGTATCCTTGCTTGCAAACCATAAATCCTGCTTTGTGGCAACAGCAAATTCAAAACAGCTTCTTGCAAAACTTTCAATACTGTCATTTAAGTTGTGCATACCCTGAATGATACCGTCACCCTTAAAGTCATGTATAAGTTCTCTTGTCTCGTTACCGTTAGCATCTGTATATACAAGTTCAGCCTTTCCAGGTCCTTTCACCTTCATCTCTGTTGCCTTGTATACATCACCATATGCATGTCTTGCAATAGTAATAGGCTTCTTCCATGTCTTAACATATGGCTCAATACCTTTTACAATAATTGGTGCCCTGAATACTGTTCCGTCAAGCATGGCACGTATTGTACCGTTAGGACTCTTATACATCTCTTTTAAGTTATATTCTTTTACTCTTGCTGCATTAGGTGTAATTGTAGCACACTTAACAGCAACACCATACTTCTTAGTTGCCTCTGCCGAATCAATAGTAACCTGGTCATTAGTCTCATTTCTATGTACAAGACCCAAATCATAATATTCTGTATTCAAATCAATATAAGGAGTGAGGAGTTCATCCTTAATCAACTGCCAGAGAACTCTTGTCATCTCGTCTCCATCCATCTCAACCAGCGGTGTTGTCATCTTAATCTTTTCCATGCCACAATTCCCTTTCTTCCCTATTAACATATAACCATATAAAGTGAAATCGCTTTTACAGTTAAATTGTTACATTTTTTGTGAACATTATACTTTATTTTAAAATTTTTGTAAACCCTGCGTGCTCTATTGCTTGTATTTACTTCATTTGTCTGCTATAATTCTCTTCAATGCAAATATTTCGGAAAAACAAGGAGGATTACACATGTGTGGTTTTGCTGGATTTACTGGTTACCTTGAAAACGGTAAAGATGTTCTTACTAATATGATGAACAGAATCGTACACAGAGGTCCGGACAGTGCCGGACAATATATAGATGATAAAGCATATATGGGATTCCGCCGTCTAAGCATTATTGACCTGGACAACGGAAGCCAGCCTATGTTTAATGAAGATAAAAAGATTGTAATAACATTCAACGGTGAGATTTACAATCATCAGGAATTAAGAAAAGAGCTTATTGAAAAAGGACATATTTTTGCAAATAATTCTGACACAGAAGTGCTTATACACGCTTACGAAGAATACGGTGAAGACATGTTAAACAAGCTGCGTGGCATGTTTGCTTTTGTAATCTGGGACAGTGCAAAAGAAACTATTTTCGCTGCAAGGGATTATTTCGGAATCAAACCATTTTACTATGCCGTTGTTGACGGCAATCTCGTATACGCATCAGAAATTAAAAGTATTCTTGAATATCCGGGATATAAAAAGGAAGTAAATGAAGTCGCTCTCGAAAATTACCTCACATTCCAGTATTCTGTGCTTGAAGAAACATTTTTCAAGGGCATATACAAACTCATGCCTTCACACTGCCTTACTTTCCACAACAAAGAACTCAATATCAAAAGATACTGGGAGCCGGAATTTGATGCAGATGAATCAAAGACTCTTGACGACTGGATTAACGAAATCGACGATGCAATGCACGATTCTGTTGAACACCACAAAATCAGTGATGTTGAAGTCGGCTCTTTCCTTTCAAGCGGCGTAGATTCAAGCTATGTTGCCGCAACATTTAATGGCGACAAGACATTTACGGTTGGATTCGATTATGAAAAATATAACGAAATCAACTATGCAAAAGCTTTATCAGACAAGATTAAGATTGATAATTACAGCAAGCTTGTATCAAGTGAAGAATACTGGGCCGCAATTCCAAAAATCCAGTACCACATGGACGAACCGCTTGCAGACCCTGCAGCAATTGCTTTGTATTTTGTAAGTCAGACAGCATCAAAGCATGTAAAAGTTGCTCTTTCCGGTGAAGGTGCCGATGAATTCTTCGGCGGCTATAACATTTACCGCGAACCTCACGACCTTGCAGGATTCCAGAAGCTTCCTCTTGGTCTGAGAAAAGGACTTGCTGCATGTGCAAAGCATATTCCTTTCAAATTCAAAGGCAAAAACTTCTTAATAAGAGCAAGCAAGCCTGTAGAAGAAAGATTTATAGGCAACGCATTTATGTTTAACGAAGAAGAAAGAAGCCGTGTATTAAAGAATCCTACAGGAAAATATAATCACACAGAGCTTACAAAGCCTTTCTACGATAAGGTAAAAGACAAAGACGACGTCACAAAAATGCAGTATATCGACATTAACTTCTGGCTTATCGGCGATATTCTTCTGAAAGCCGACAAGATGAGCATGGCTCACTCACTTGAAGTGCGTGTTCCGTTCCTTGACAGAGAAGTATTTGATGTTGCAAGACACATTCCTACAAAATATAAGGTAAATGCACAAAATACGAAATACGCCATGAGAATGGCAGCACACCGCTATCTTCCTGATATGGTAGCAGAGAAAAAGAAACTAGGTTTCCCTGTCCCTATCAGAATATGGCTTAAAGATGAAAAATATTACAATATCATCAAGAAAGCATTTACAAGCGATGCCGCAAAGAAATACTTTAACACAGACACGCTTATCAATTACCTTGATGAGCATAAAGAAGGCAAAGCAGACAATTCAAGAAAAATCTGGACAGTATACATGTTCCTTGTATGGTACAACGATTACTTCGGCGACGGATACAACCCTGAACTGCCGGCGGCATAAGACAGTAAATTCACAGAGCATATCATTGATATATTAAGTTCAATGATATGCTCTGTTTTTTTGCTTGTTTTTTACACTTTAATACCACATATCCACAACATCGAATTGATTATTTTGACATTTCAACAAAACTTTAATTGTTTTAAGATTCACGTTTTCTTTACTCATCTCATTAGTGGCAAATGTTACTTTTATAAAATATTCTCCTTCATATTCAACCACAGCAGAATCAAATAACGAAATTGAAGATTCTGCAAACGGAAATTCTGTAATATTATTTTCCTTCATGAATCCTTGGGCTTCCCATTCCTTCATTGTCTGTACTATTACAGCTTCCTGTTCATGTGTGAATGAGATTTTATGGTTATCAACAACAAATGTTGTCATTTTTTCCTGTGAATCTTTTTTGTATATATCTGTCATTTTTTGTATTGACGCGGTTCCCGTCGTTACGATATATTCAACTGCCAGTTCTTTAATCCCGTCATTATCAATATCAACTTCCGCAAATCTGACATCTGCTTCTCTTCCTTTGGCAACACTTAACCTTGCATTGTCTATTGTGCAGCTTTCGCATGCATATGTAAAATAATCCTGTTCTTCACCAATTTTTAAAACAGCCTTTATATCATTTTTTGCCCACTCTATCATATCTGTTTCTTTTTTTGATATGTCAGATGACTTTAATGTATAATCAACTTTTTGGACATTGGGATTTTTATCCCATACCCTGGCATAACTTTCTGTTTCATTATTTTGAATATTATCACCGACGTTATTGGCATTACCGCAACCTGCAAGTCCCAATAAAATAAATGCCGCCATAAAATATACTATTGTTTTTTTCATAAACTCTTTACCCTCTCTAATGTTGCCATTTGCTCACCATCCGTGTAATTATAAATGTCACCGAAAATGTCACTGTACTTATAATAAGCTTAAAAACAATGAGCAGCAAAAGCCATCCTATAACCGACACGTTGATTTTTACGTCACCCATAAATGTAAGACTCTGCACGGGTGCCTGAAAATATGTAACTTTGTAATATCTTATCAGGTTTGTATATTCGATAATATTTACCGCCAGAGTCAGCAATAAAGTTATCAATTCCCCGGAAATCAGCTTCTTTTTGTTGACATACTTAAATCCGCCTGAACTTGAATTAATCAGTTTATCCATTGATGACTTTTTTTCAATATAAACACTTGCAAATGCTATAAGCATAACCGCAAACTGCGTTGACATTAAAAGAATAATTTCACGCACTGTACTTTGTTTACCGAATATCTGCTCATATCCTCTGTCAGACATTATATATCCGTCAATTCCCGTTTCTTTTTTTAACTTTGCAAGATATGATAATTTTTCCATCGGTTCTGCTATTTCAACAGACGAATTTGATACACTGTTATAATTGCTTACCGCAGCAAAATATTCTTCAAAATCGATTTCACCGTTATCATATTTTTTCTGTGCTTCAATTCGTTCCTTATTGGCATTGTCCGTTTTTTCAAGCACAGAATCAACATAATTTTTTATATAGGTATAATCTTTTCCTCCGTGTTCTTTATATAATTTGTCATTCTGAATCTGCAAATCATTGAAAGTAACATATCCTGTCGTACTGAAATAAACGGCGGCAAATATTGCAGCCGCAATAAGCCATATTCCCTTTGACGTAAGAAGTGTCTTATGAATTTCCTTAAATAAATTGTTATAATTATTAAAAATTTTCTGATATTCCACATTTATCTTATCAGAAATTTTTGCCATAATTCCTTTTTCGGTGTTTGGATACCTTTTAACATAAACAAGTACCGAAATCATAAACATCATAACTGACAGTATAATTACCGCTGTAATCAGCACGTATCTTAATGACACAACATGCGAAAACACATTGACATTGATGTACTCCATGTATATAGTATTAATTCTGAATAAATTACATATATTTATATATTTTAATAATCTATATATACTCTGGGATTCCGTATTTATATATATAAAATATTCAATTATTACAAATACACCTGTTCCGATAAATACATTTTTTCTGTTTCTAAACACATTCATCAACATATATATAATCGATGTTGCGACAACTACAGATAAATAAGTCAATAAAAAATCAGCAATCAGATACTCTGCTTTATTAATGACAAGCGTACACTGTCCGAATTCTGATATATTCTGTATCGGATTGTACAAGTCACCAAGCCCGCCAAATAAAATAAATGCTGTAAAAGCGACAGTAATATAAAGCAAAAAATGCTGTATTAATGAAATAATAAATATATCTGCAATTCTCACAAGTCCAAGATAAGCACGTCCGTTTTTTGACATATATGTAAGCTGCCACATATTGTTATCCCGTTCTTTAAAAAGATTATTCATAAGAAGCAGTGTCAAAATTGCCGATATTCCTATAAACATCGAATACTTTGATATAGCACGGACTGCTTTGCTGTTATCTGCCGACAAATTAATATTAATCAGCTTCTCATAATCTTTTCCTGTTTTTATTATATTTTTATAAGAAAAAGATTCCGGATTGGAAAACAATCTCTGTTTTTTTAATTTTTCAGCACGGTCCACGATATTCTGTATATTTGATTTATAATTTTCTATATACTCTGTCCTGATTCTTAAATCTCTTTTGCTGTCTTCATTTATTTTATTTCCGCCGTTGCCTGAAACATAAATAAAATAATATTAAGAACTAATGCTGCACAAACAATAATTATATATTTAATATTAAGTAATCTTTTTAATTCCATAGGCAACCTCACAAAATATTACTTGACATTAATAACAGGCTCATCCACCTTATCTACATAAGCATTAATGTATATCTTATTCTCATCGTAACTTGCTTCTATATACATTCTTTTTGGAAATTCCATTACATAATCATAGTAATCCTGGTCGGAACTTGTATGAATTTTTTTACCTGTAAACCAGGCATATAAGCTTTCTCTGAAATCATTAAGCGTTACCGTATCATTCTGATATTCACCAAAAGCCTCTTTTAATGATAATCTGTCACCTTTTTCAAAAGTTTTTCCGTTAATATAACTTGTAAATGTCTCACAAAAACCATCTTCACGCGTCATATTACTGCTTCTTCTGTTCATTATGTGATATCCTGCCGATTTTGTTTCCAGCTCTTGTTCTTCGTTTTTTTCACTGCCACATCCCACTGTAAAAATTAGAGCCAATACCATAAATGCCACTATCATTAATCTTTTTTTCATAAAACCACCCCTTTTATATTACTTCTGCCATTCAGATTCACTCCACGTGTCGGCAGTATTAATTTCTGATTTCTTTATATATGTGAGTTTGTACAGGCTTGCATACTTTACTTCTTTTTTCTTTCCTACTTCAAATAGCTTATATCTGTCATCACCAAAAAGTACTCTTCCCCTTGTTTCTATTGTATTTATTACGTTTCCGTCCTTATCAAGAACATATAATGTTCTCGTTAAATCTGCAGTCCTTGTAAACAGACACCATCTTGTATTATCAAGATATATATAATCTTCGTCAAAAGATATATAACATAATGTCGAATTTCTTTCTGCTTTATATATAAGATTTTCTTCTTTATCTTTGATTTTATATTTATATAACCCTTCGTTTATTACATAATAATAAATTATATTATCAGAGGTATCAATTATATAATCGCTTATGTTTTTATCTATTAATTTTGTTGTTTTTCCTGTCGATTCATTGTAACAGTATAAGCCATCACCCGTCATAACA
>OLNQ01001985.1_pt1 | contig 18496 bp, 7 predicted proteins | sample 1672821 | NCBI WGS metagenome assembly OLNQ01 (sample SAMEA3136727, study PRJEB25190) | human gut metagenome | biome: human gut; feature: human-associated habitat; material: faeces | place: Austria | collected 2013 | reverse complement strand
CTCCGAACTTGGAGACGCCCAGCAGATTGGCGGCGCAGATGACCACTAGGAATACGGCTGCCGACACCCAGGTCGGAATCGCCGGGAACCAGTAGTTTACGAATTTGCCCACCACGGACAGCTCCACCATCGAGACGAGGATGTAGTTGAACCAGTAGTTCCAGCCGGAGATGAAGCCGGCGCGCTTGGACCAGTAGCGAGTGGCATAGTAGCTGAACGCGCCCGCCTTCGGATCCTCGACGGACATCTCGCTCAGCGCGCGCACGATCATGAAGATCGCGAGGCCGCCGATCAGGTAGGCCAGCAGAATCGAGGGGCCGGCCAGCGCGATGGATTCGCTGGAACCATAGAACAGGCCGGTTCCGATAGCGCCGCCCAGTGCAATCAGCTGGATGTGACGGTTCTTCAGTGACTTGCGCAGCGTGGCCGGCACCGGCACATCGTCGGTTTCGCGCGACTTCTTAGGCGCATCAGCAGTACTCATTGTGCCCTTCTCTCACATTTCTTGGGTTTTGGCGCACGCGGGGCTTGCCGCGATGCGCAACGTTCGTTATTCTATGCCGCCGTATCGTCTCAGAAATGGTCAATCGTCTATTTGTGCGCTATCGCAAGCGCGGGCGTGGGCGCGGCCGGTGAGCAGGCGAAGCTATAGCGAGCGATGCTTATGAAACCGCACGCTTCACTGAGTTCACTGAATTCACCGTGTTCACTGCGTGGCAGGCATACACATGGTGAAGATGGTGTGGGACACCGATTCGGGAGAGGCCGCGAGATCGGTGGCGAGCCAATATTGCAAAAGCCCAATGCTGCCGGACACGGCGAATCGCATACGCATCTGCGCCTCGGCTGGGTAACCCGCCGAAGATTGCAACTGTTCGCCTACGCCGCGCTGGCTGTAAATCAATCCCAGCAGCTGCTGCTGGAAGCCGATATCCGCTTTCGGGCTCATCAATACCTGCAGATGCTTGCGATTGTCGGCAATGTACTGGCAGATGCGCTCAATAACATGCTCGATGCCGGCAGAATCTGGCTGGGCGAGTAGCTGTTCGAGTGCGGTGGTGACCCAGGCCATGGTTTCGTCTTCAATGTCGTGCAGCAGTTCCTCGATGCTCGCATAATGCGCGTAAAACGTGGAACGATTCACATCGGCCCGCTCGCACAACGCTTTAACGGTGATGGAGCCGAGCGGCTGATTGCGCAGCAACTCGATAAGCGCGTCCTGCATGGCACGTCTCGTGTAGCGGGTGCGGCGGCTTTCCGTCAATTCTTTGGCCATGGCCTTCTCCCCAAATTCCGACAACCCACAATCCAACTGTTGGTTGCAGAACCGACACAGTGTTGTTTTACTTGAGTATAGCAGGAAGTTTTGGCGGGGCCTATGGGGCTAGGTGGCTGCCACGAGCGCGTTGGAGGTGTGCGATGGCGTATATCGAATTCGACCATGTGGTCAAGGAATATCCTTCTGGTAGCAGTGTGATTCGCGCGCTCGACGAGGCCAGCTTTACCGCCGAACAAGGCGAATTAAGCGTGATTCTGGGACAGTCCGGTGCCGGCAAAACCACGGCATTGAACATTCTGGGCGGCATGGATACCGCCACAACCGGCCGCGTAGTGGTCGGCGGGCGCGATATTACGGGCCTGCGGAAAAAGGGACTGGTGACCTACCGGCGCAACGACATCGGCTTTGTCTTCCAGTTCTACAATCTTGTGCCGAACCTGACCGCGCTGGAGAACGTGGAACTTGCCTCACAGATTTGCCCCGATCATTTCGACCCGGCGGAAACCCTGTACAAGGTCGGACTGGGGGAGCGCATGGGGAATTTCCCGGCACAACTGTCCGGCGGCGAACAACAGCGTGTATCCATCGCCCGCGCGATTGCCAAAAAGCCGAAGCTGCTGTTGTGCGACGAACCGACCGGTGCGCTCGATTACGAGACCGGCAAGGAAGTGCTGCAGTTGCTGCAGGATATTTGCCAAACACAAGGCATGACCGTAATGATCATCACGCATAATTCCGCGCTTGCGCCGATGGCTCATAAAGTGATTCGCTTCCGCTCCGGCAAGGTGACCAGCGAGGAGGTCAACGCAACGCCGCAGCCCATCGCCGATATCGAATGGTAGGTGATTGGCGATGCTCGCTGCAAGACACTCTGTGAAACGTCCCGTGAAACAAGCGAGGCGATCCGTGAAACAGTCTGTGAAACGGCCGAACCTCGACGATAACGGCGGTCGAGGAGCGGGCGTTTCTGCGGTATTTGCCAAAGACACGTTGCGGTGCTGGCTGCGCAGCTGGAAGCGGTTCGTCTCGATCGCCGTCATTACGCTGCTTGGCGTGGCCGTGCTGACCGGCATCTACGCCGGATGCCGCGATGCTTTTCTGGCGGCCGGTCGTTTTTACGATCAGCAGGGACTGCATGACCTGCAGGTGCTATCCACATACGGCCTGACCGATGATGATGCGGCGGCACTGCGCCGAATCGACGGTGTGCAAACCGTGCAGCCCGAACGTTCTCAGACGGTGACCACGTTGGTGGACGGCACCAAGAAAACCGTGACCATGCAGGAAATCGGTACCGAAGGGCTTGATCAGCCGTACCTGCAACAAGGCAAACTGCCGAACAAGGCCGGCGAAGTGGCGGTGACTCAGCAGTTCCTGAACGATAGCGGACTCAAGATTGGCGGCACCATTACTGTGACGCCACAAGACACCTCTTCATCCGTCATATCGGTAGCGGCCACGGAGACTGACGATTCCAATAATGCCGATACGGTAGGTGTCGCCGCCAATGCCTCGGCATCCGATGCGAAGTCCGCCGCCAATACGGACGCCGACGCCGAGCAATCCCCGCAGTTCCCCACGAAACTCACCATCACCGGCGTCGTACTTGACCCGCGCGACCTCAACAATCCAGACGGCTATTCGGGCATGACCTCCTTCCGGTCCACCTCATCCGAGGACTATACGTTCTTTGCACCCAGCGACGGCGTGACCGGCAATATATACACTGCGATATCGGTTGCCGTCACTGGTGCGTCCGATTTTGACACGTTTTCCGATGCCTACGATGAAGCCGTCAAAACCGTGGCCGACCGTATCGAACATCAGATACAGACCACACGCCAGAAAGCCCGTCGTCAACAGATCGTCTCCAGCGCGCAGCGCAAACTGGACGATGCCCAAGACGAGGCCAACGAGCAGCTGGACGAAGCCCAGAAGCAGATCGACGACAACTGGGCCGAGCTGGAAGCCAACGAAACGACATTGCAAGATAGCCGTACCGAATTGGAGAACAACAGGACAACCATTACCGATGGCGAACGGCAGCTCGCCGATGGACGTGCGCAGATTGCAACGGCCCGTCAACAGATCGCGCAAGGTCGCCAGCAGATAGCCGAAGCGCGCACCCAGCTCGAATCAGGCAAAACGCAGCTCACTTCGGCTCGCAAACAGCTCGATGCGGCGCAAACGGAACTGACCGCCAATCGCACGAAAATCGAACAGGGCATTACCCAAATCGACCAAGGCATGGCGCAAATTGATCAGATGCTGCCCATGATTCAACAGGCCAACAATCTACTGGCGCAACTTGACCCGAACATCGACCTCAACTCACCCACATGGCAGGCCATCAAGCAACTGCTCGCGCGCCTTGGCATTACCCTGCCTGAAGTGCCGTCAATCAGTGAGCTGCGGCAACAGCTGACCGCCAAGCAAACGGAACTGCAAACGCAGCGAGACAGTCTGGCCCAGCAGAAAGCCGATTTGCAGCGCACATTAAACGAAACCATTGCCCCCGCACAATCCACCTTGGACCAGCAGAACGCGCAACTGACCGCCAAGGAACAGGAAGCGGCTGCAGGAGAGGCACAGCTCAATACCAAATCCGCGGAACTCGAAGCGAATGCCGCAACCCTCGAAACCCAGTCGGCGCAACTTGAAGCGCAGGCCGCCCAACTGGCCAGCGGCAAGCGGCAGCTTGAAGAAGGCGAGCGGCAGCTGAAAGAAGGCGAACAACAGCTCGCGGACGGCAAGGCGAAACTGGATGATGCGCAGTCTGCACTCGATGCGATGCGAAGCGAAGCGGAAAGCGAATTCGCCAAGCAGCAACGGCGCATCGACGATGTGGCCAACGCACGTTGGTATGTGCAGACGCGCGCTTCGATCGACGGATTCAGCTCGCTCAAATCAGATGTCAGTTCCATCGAATCCATCGGCCGCGCATTCCCGATTGTGTTCCTGCTGGTCGCCGTGCTCATGAGCCTGACCACCATGACCCGCATGGTCGAGGAAGATCGCGGACTTATCGGCACCTACCTTGGACTCGGCTATGGCGGACTCGCCGTGTCCAGCCGGTATCTGCTGTTCGCGTTGCTCGCCTGCTTGGTCGGCGGCGGCATCGGTCTGCTGGTCGGATTCCTCGGCATCCCGGCATTCCTGATGGTGGTGATTGAGGGACTGTATATATTGCCCGGTGTGCGACTTGAATACGACTGGCTGTACGGCTCGGCCGGCATCGTGCTGTTCGTGGTCGGTGTGGGCGTGGTCACCGCGCTCGCCTGCCGCGAGGAGATACGGCACACGCCCGCCGCGCTGATGCGCCCGAAGGCGCCGAAGGCGGGCGCTCGCATATTGTTGGAGCGGATTCGCCCGGTATGGAGCCGGCTGAACTTCCTCGGCAAAGTCACTGCGCGCAATATCTTCCGATTCAAGTCGCGTTTGATTATGACCGTGGGCGGCGTGGCTGGTTGCACAGCGCTGATTATCTGCGGATTTGCGATTAACGACACCGTCGACACGACTGGCGTCAAGCAATATGAGCAGATCTACCAGTATGACTTGATGGTGGTGGCCAATGACGATGACGCCGCCGCGATGCGCAAGCAGGTGGCACAAGATGGCCGGGCCACCGAAACGCTGAATCTGCGCGTGGATAGCGGCGAGATGAGCAATGCGGCGCAGGAAAGCGAAACCGTGCAGCTGATGACGGTGCCCAACAATTCGTTGAACAAACTGAACGACATGGTCACGCTGGAAGAGGCCGGTGACGATGGGTGGTTCGAGCTGCCCAATATCTTCGGCAAAGCGGGTGGCGGCACTGTAGCGCTGGACGATAGTGGTGTGATTGTGGCGAAGTCCGCAGCCAATTCGTTGGATATTCATGCGGGCGACACCGTCACGTTGAGCAATGGCGGCAGCGGGCGGGCCAAGGTGAAGGTTGCGGCGGTGACGCGCAACCTCATCGGCTCTGATGTGTACATCAGTGAGCGACTGTACGACCAGAAGTTTGCGGCCGACGGTGTGACGTCTTCGGCTTCGGGAGATGGCACTGCCTCGACCTTGACGTGGAACGCGATGCTCGCCAAGCTGAAAGGTTCCGAGACCGAACAGGCCGAATATGCGGATCGGTTGGGCGAGGAATCGTCGGTGCTCAAGGCCGTGAGCTGTGCGCATCTGGCCGCCACGTTTAAGTTCGATTTGATGGGTGCCGTGGTGGCGCTGATTGTGGGGCTCGCCGGCGGCCTGGCGCTGGTGGTGCTGTTTACGTTGGCCAATACGAACGTGTCCGAACGCATCCGCGAGATGGCCACACTGAAGGTGCTGGGCTTCTATGACCGCGAGGTGCACAACTACGTGAACCGCGAGATGATGATATTGACCGGTATGGGTGTGGTGGTTGGTCTGCCGCTTGGCAGGTGGATAGGCGGATTACTGACTGCTGCGTTGAATATGCCGTCGCTGTATTTCGAAGTGGAAGTGCACTGGTACAGCTATGCGATTGCCGTGGTGGCGACGCTGGCGTTCGCGCTGCTGGTGCAGCTGTTCACCAACCCAGTGCTCGATCGCGTAGACCCGGTCAGCTCGCTCAAGTCCGTGGAATAGAGGTAGAAGTTCAATTTGGTGTTGATGAATTGAACTTTTTGGCGGAATATTTACAGTATCATCGCATGTATTCTTGAGCTGAGCGGTTTTCGTGACATATTTCGGTGATACAGTTTGAACTTGTTTTGAACGAGTATCGCGTCTGGTGCGTAACAATCGGGCGGCAGAGAAGAGAAATGAAATCAGTATGGCCGATACGAATGTGAATGGTGGTACACGGCAGGCTACGGGCAAACTCAAGTCTGTCGAAAGCCTGGACCAGACCAACGAGATGGAGCGTGGCCTGAGCAATCGCCACGTGCAGTTCATCGCCATTGGCGGCACCATCGGCACCGGCCTGTTCCTGGGCTCGGGCAAGTCAATCTCGCTAACCGGCCCCTCGATCATCTTCGTGTACATTCTGGTCGGTGTCATCATGTTCTTCCTGATGCGCGCCATCGGCGAAATGATGTACCGTGACCCCAGCCAGCACACCTTCATCAATTTCATCACCCGTTACCTTGGCAACGGGTGGGGGCATTTCGCCGGCTGGACGTATTGGGCCGCGCTCGTGCTGCTGGGCATGACCGAGATCACGGCCGTCTCCACGTACTTCATCACCTTCTTCGACACGTTCGGCATCGACCTGACCCATTGGAAATGGCTGATCGAGCTGTGTTTCCTGGTGTCGCTGGTCTCCATCAACCTGATTGCCGTCAAGGTGTTCGGCGAGGTGGAATTCTGGTTCTCGATGATCAAGATCACGCTGATTTGCGCGATGATCGCCACCGCCGTGGTCATGATCGTGATCGGCTACCATTACCCAGCCGTGCAGATTCACGGCGTGGACCACGTGAGCCCGGCCGGCCACGCCGGATTCGACAACCTGTTCGCCAACTTCTCGTTCGCGCCGAACGGTTGGATGGCCTTCCTCATGAGCTTCCAGATGGTGTTCTTCGCCTACGAGATGATTGAATTCGTGGGCGTCACCGTCTCCGAGACCAAGAATCCGCGCAAGGTGCTGCCCAAGGCCATCAACGAGATTATCGTGCGCGTGCTCATCTTCTATGTGGGCGCACTGGTGGCCATCATGTGCATTGTGCCGTGGACCTCGTTCAAGCCGAACAAGGACGGCTCCTTCGCATCCCCGTTCATTATGATGTTCCAGTATGCCGGTTTGAACTGGGCGTCCGCCCTGGTGTTCTTCGTGGTGATCACCGCCGCGTCCTCGTCGCTCAATTCGCTGTTGTATTCCGCCGGCCGCCACCTGTACCAGCTGTCCGAGGTGTCGCCGAACCCGACGCTCAACAAGCTCGGTCAGGTGTCCGATCGCAAGGTGCCGGCCCGCGCCATCCTGGTGTCCGCGGCGCTGATACTGCTGTCGCCGATCGTCAACGCCATCCCCGGCGTGTCCGGAGCGTTCGTGCTGTTCTCGTCCGCCAGCTCCGCGGTGTTCCTGTTCATCTACATCCTGACGCTGCTGGCGCATCGCAGGTATCGCCGTTCCGCTGATTTCATTCCGGACGGGTTCGTCATGCCCGCTTGGAAGGTGCTCAATACGGTGGCAATCGTGTTCTTCGTGTTCATCTACCTGACGTTGTTCCTTGCGGACGATACGCGCAATTCCGCGATTGCCGGCCTGGTGTGGCTTGTGGGCTTCGGTGGATTCTCTATGCTGCGCGAACGCTACCGTAGCCGCGATTTGAAGGCCGCACTGGAACACAAGGAGTGATTGGACGGGCTGATTGGCTGGCGGCTATTAGTTGGGTGGCTGTTGGCTGTTGGCGGCTGACTGGCTAGCGGCCGATAGCCAATGACTGGGCTGATCGTCAGCCAATCGGCTGCCTATAGGTCTCATTGATACATTCGGTCATCCGATTAGTGCATTTGCGCGGACAATTAGTGCATTCGATCATCGGATTAGTACATCAGTGTGCAATTATTAGTACAATTAGCCGCCTAATTAGTACATTAGGACATAAAACAATGTCCTAATGTACTAATTAGATGCTAAAATACGATAAGTGCCATGTCCTAATGTATGAATTATCGCTATGAAGGGCGGAATGCGATGACGCAGGATGAACTTATGCAAGTGCTGCAGGCCGGTGAATCATCTATGGTCGAGTTCAAGCGCTGCAGCGAATTGCCTCATACGGATACTTTTGAGACTGTATGCTCATTCGCCAATCGTTCTGGTGGCAGCATTTATCTTGGCGTTGACGATGACGGTCAAGTGCTCGGCGTCGATTCTAAGCGCGTTAGTGAGATAGAGCGCAACGTTGTCAACGTAGTGTCTAATCGTAAGATGTTCGAACCGGCTCCAATGGTGGAAACGGAACATATCGAGTACGACGAACGGATTATTGTTCGTATTTGGGTAGCTCCGAGTTCTTCGGTTGTGCGGTTCAAGGGCGCAGTGTTTGATCGCATTGCTGATGTGGATACACACATCGAAAGCGATATCCAGATTAGTCAAATGTATATTCGCAAGCAGAACTACTATTCCGAACGGCGAATTTTCCGTTACGTGACTCCGTTTGATTTGCGTCCTGAGCTGATTGCGCGAATGCGGCAGCTGGCGGTCGCTCAGCGAGCTGGGCACCCTTGGGGAACTATGTCTGACGAAGAACTGTTCCGCAGCGCCAAGCTATACGATCGTGATTACACGACCGGCGAAGAGGGCTTTAATCTTGCTGCAGTGCTGCTCTTGGGCAAGGATGAAGTCATTTCCTCGGTTTGCCCAGCGTATATTACTGATGCCGTGGTTCGGCGAGACAATATTGACCGATACGATGACCGACTTATGGTGCGGACCAACTTGTTCGATTCGTACGAGCAACTCCGTGAATTTACTGAGCGGAATCTGCCTGACCGCTTTGTGTTAAAGGGCGATAAGCGAGTGAGCCCGCGTACGATGATCGCCCGTGAATTGGTGGCAAACAGCCTCATGCATCGGGAGTATTCCAGTCCGGTGGTGGCGCGTGTCACCATTGATAATGAATCCATCCGGACGGTTAATGCTTCGCGCTCATTCTTTGAAGGTCGAATGAAGCTGGGCGAGTTCACGCCAATGCCAAAGAATCCGATTATCGCTAATGTGTTTGTGCAGACCGGCATAGCCGAGCAGCTGGGTAGCGGACTGCGGAATCTGATAAGAGCGTCCCGGCAATATACTGAGCGAGAGCCTGAGTTCCGCGATGGTGACATATTCGAGGCGACGATTCCTATTGTTCCTGCGCTGAAGACCGTGGATGGTTCTGGTTTTGCTAGCGTGAGATCTGTAGTTGAGAAAGATGCCGAAGAGGGTGCGAGGCTCATTGGCGGGGAACGTGTGGATGGTAAGAAAGCAGATGCAACCGCATCGGGTGAAATTGATTCGCGGGCAGCGATGCTGTCGGCGATGAATCGACGCTTGACAGAGGTTGACTATGTGACTGTACCTGAACTCGCCAAGATAACAGAGCTCGATAACAGAACAGTCCGCAAATTCCTAAACGGTTTAGTTGCGCAAGGAAAGCTGATTGCTGAAGGCAACACGCGTGGTCGGCGTTATCGGAAGGGATAGCGGGCGCGATATCTCGATGCAGTGGGATTCACTTAAGGGCTACGGCAAATATGATTCGTAGCGATTGGGCCAGCGCAATTCGAATGGCTCATGACTTTGTGCGTCGTTTGTGGTCTCTGAAGTTGTTTGCTGGGTGACGGTTTTGTGATAAAATCGCTCATATCAAAATGTTTGCGTAAACATTTTGGCTGCGCCGAAAGAAGGAGTCGACGTAGGTCATGTATCAGGCAAAGAGGCTGGCTCAGTGAAGCAAAGGCCGATTTTTCCGGTATAAGGCGGACAGCAGGAACACTAAGGAGACCAATGAAGGTACTGAGCAAATCGCTTGCTGCAATGGTTGCGGCGGCAACACTAGTGGGAGGAGGGGCGTTTGCGGTTGCCGGCACTGCGTATGCGGCTGATAACGATGCCATTACCGTGACCCCGAACCCGTGGTATGCCAACAGTTTCGATGGCTGGGGCACCTCGCTGGCTTGGTTCGCCAACGCCACCGGCAGCCTCGGCGAGGAATCAGCCATCACCACCAATCTCGGCGATGACGCTTCCAAGGCTAAGGCTGTGGAATACGGCAAGCAGCTGCGCGAACAGTTCTACCAGTCCATCTTCGGTGATGAAGGACTGGACCTGAACATGGCCCGCTACAACGTGGGCGGCGGCAATGCCTCCGATGTTGCCTACGGCTACCCATTCATGCGCCAAGGCGCTGCCGTGCCTGGCACGTGGAAAGATGACGCCACCGGCTCCGGCACGTATGGCAATGGCGTAACCACCAAGCAGGCCGACAAAGACAAGCTGGCTGCGGCATTCGACCCGACTGACGACAACCAGTATGACTTCTCCAAGTCCGCCGCCCAAGACTGGTGGATTGAGCGCGGTGCCACCGGCGATAACCCCGACATCACCGATGTAGAGGCCTTCGCCAACTCCGCTCCGTGGTTCCTGACCAACAGCGGTTACGCCACTGGTGGATACAACTCTGGTAGCAATAATCTTGCAAACCCTGAGAAATTCGCTCAGTACATGACCAAGAACGTCGAGCACCTCGAAAGCCTTGGCGCAAACGTTGACACGGTCGAGCCGTTCAACGAGTCCGAGACCAGTTACTGGGGCACTCCGGGCGACATGGCTTCGAAGTACACCGATGAGAGCGATGACAACACCAAGCTCATTAACAACTACTGGGATAAGTACTACTCCGACAAAGATAAGTCCGTCACCCCATACTCCAACGCGCTGAAGAAGCCGCAGGAGGGTATGCATGTCAATAACGCCCAGCAGCAGCAGACGATTACCGCACTCGCTGAGGCGCTCAAGGACAATGATGACACCATCATCGCAGCCACCGATGCCACGAACTCCGCCGACTTCGTCAAGTCGTACAACCAGTACCCGCAGGCGATCAAGGACCTTATCGGCCAGTACAACGTTCACGCCTACTCCGACAGCAACCAGATGCAATCGCGCGATATCGCTCAGGCAGACGGCAAGAAGCTGTCGATGAGCGAGGTGGACGGCTCCTGGCAGTCCGGCTCCTACAACCCGTACGGTTTCGACAACGCGCTGGGCATGATGAGCAAGATCAGCTCCAACGTCACCCGCCTGCAGTCCAAGGACTTCACCTTCTGGCAGGTGGTCGAGGACCTCTACAACATGCAGATGGGCTCGAACGTGAACCCGGCCGGTGAAAACACCAACTGGGGCACCGTGCTGATTGACTTCGACTGCACCGTGGCCGGTAAGGACGGCAAGCTCTACTCCGAGCGTCGCGTGAACAACAACGGCGGTACCGCCGATGGACTTGAACCGTGCACGGTTATTGCCAACGCCAAGTACAACGGCGTCAAGGCCATCACCCACTTCATCCACGCGGGCGACAAGGTCATCGCCAACAACGATGAAGACAACAACATGACTGCCACCTCCGCCGATGGCAAGACGCAGACCGTCATCCACCGCAACTCCGGCACCTCTGACCAGACCTTCGTCATCGACCTGTCGAAGTACGGCGAGATTGCCGACAACGCTTACGGTGAGCTCTATCTGACCACCGAAACCTCTGCCGAAGACAAGAACGTGGGTGTCGATTCCGCCACTCCGGAAGTCTTCGCCAAGACCAGCAACGTCAAGCAAGCTGAAGGCTCTGTGGTGATTGACAAGGCTGCCAAGACCGCTACGGTCACTGTGCCCGCCCGTTCTATCGCCTCCATCCAGCTCACTGGCGTGACCGGCTACGCTAAGGATGCTGCCGTCGAGACCGGCGACACTTACCAGCTCGTTGGTAAGCAGTCCGGCAAGGCCGTGGCTGATACCACTTCTGGTGATTCCGCGCTGTCCCTGGCCAACGTCGCTTCCGATGCCGAGAACGCCAAGAAGCAGACTTGGACCTTTACCCAGATCGAGCAGCCCGCCGACTCCGAGCGCCCTGATCTCAAGGCTTATGTGATTACTAACGCCGAAGGCAAGGTGCTGGTGTCCAAGGATGGCACGAACGCGCTTTCCAACGAAACGGTTGGGGCCGCTAAGTCCGACCCGGCTGCCAAGTGGATTCTCAACACTTCCGATGGTTCGACCTACCAGCTGCTCAATGCCGCGACTAAGACGAACCTTGATGTGGATAACTCTGGTACCACAGTCGGCACGAAGGTTGGCTTGTGGCAGTCACCGAGCGGCACTTCGCCGTCCGCCAACCAGACATGGACTCTGCGCAATGTAACGCCGACCAGCCAGAAGACCGTGAACGTGCAGACCGCCGTTAACGAGAAGGCCGCGCTGCCGACCGAAGTCACGCTCTACTACACCTGGGGCGAAGGCAAGGCCACGGTTGCCAACTGGGATACTTCCAAGGTCGATGTGGCCAAGGAAGGCGCCTACGAAGCCACCGCTACCGCCACCGATGTGTACGGCAACGAGTTCAATGTCGCCGCTACGGTCTACGTTGGCGCGCTCACCGTTTCCGATCCGGTATCGGCTACAGTGCTGGCCGGCACCAGTGCGAGCGAGGCGAAGGCCGCGCTTGAGGCTGCGCCGGTGTATCTGCACGTCAAGGCATCGCCTGCATTCGAGGGCGATGCGGCTAAGGTTACGTGGAACTTCGATGGGCTTGATACCAAGCTCGCCGATGCCAAGGCTGGCGACAACATTGCCGTGACCGGTACGTACCAGCTGGACGACGCGACCACGATTGCGCTGAAGGGCACGATCTATGTCACCGCCGCCACGCCTGAGAATGTGGCCGACACTGCTTCCAGCCTGACCGTGACCAACCAGCAGACGGAATACAGCAAGGGCGATCAGTGGAAGAAGCTCACCGATGGTGACACGTCAGCTGAAGCCTGGGTGACGTGGAACTCTGCTGGTGACTATTCCGCCAGCCCGACCGCCACGATTGACTTCGGCTCTGAGTGTGAGCTTAGCAGCGTGACCATTACGTATGGTGACAAGGCTCCGGCTTCCGCCAAGGCCGAGTACACCACTGATGGCGAGACGTGGATGCAATTCGGTAGCGATGTTAAGCCTGCCGCAGGCCAGACGGTGACGTTCAAGGCCGATAAGGGCACAGTGAATGCCACGAAGATGCGCATTGTGAACACCGTGAACAACGACTACATGAACGCCACCGAAATTCAGGCATTCGTGACGCCGGTTCAGGGTGCTGCGAAGAACATCGCCGCGGCCTCTGGCACGAACTTCTCGGTGAACTTCCAGGAGGGTGCCTCCGCTTCCAAGGCCATCGATGGTGACACTACGTCAAAGGGTTGGTCCACTTGGGCTTCCACCGCCTCGACGGTGGACCCGGTCGCCACGTTCACCTTCGACGAAGCTCAGACCATCACCGAAGTGAAGACCTTCTTCTACTACGATGGTCGTGCGTCTTGGCCGAAGAGCCAGACGCTGGAATACCAGGATGAGGCTGGCGAATGGCATGGAGTCGGTACCAAGGATGGCTGGAAGATACAGGCCGGCGATGCCGGCTCTGGCTCCGACGGCATCACCGCCGCCGACACCCCGACCGTTGACTTCGTGCTCGGCACCCCGGTAAAGGCCAAGGCCATCCGCCTGACTAACACATTGCAGGACACCAAGGTGTACATCAACGTGGCTGAGATCCAGGTGTTCGCACAAGACAGCACGGTACTCACCCCGCAGCCGGCATCCGATGCCACGCTGGGCGACCTGCGTCTTGACGGCGAGACCATCAAGGGCTTCGCTGCTGATAAGACCGACTACACAGTTGATCTTCCGTTCGGTGCTGAGGCAAACCCGGTGCTGCAGGCCTTCGCCGCCGACAATGCCGCCGCCGTCAAGGTGACTGGCGACGCGGTTGAGAATGGCAAGCTTGGCGGCAAGGCCACCATTACGGTGACCTCAGCCGACGAGTCTGAGACGAAGACCTACACGGTGACCTTCAAAGCCTTCACTTTGGCTTCGCTCAAGGTGACCGGACCCACGAAGATCGAGTACGCCATCGGCGACAAGCTCGATACCGCCGGTCTGAAGGTTACTGCCGTCTATCAGAGTGGCGACAAGACCAAGGAAGTGCCGGTCGCTCTTGACGACCCGCAGCTTGCGATTGGCTCGTTCGACTCCACCGCCGCAGGCAAGAAGGCGATTACCGTCTCCTACCGTGGTGTGACCGCGACCTTCAACGTCACGGTCAAGGCCAACGCAGTCGCCCCTGGCCCTGAAGAACAGAAGCCCGGCAGCACCAACAAGCCCGGTGCCACCGGCAACGGCAACAAGAACACGGTGGCCAACACCGGTTCCAGTGTTGCCGCCATCGCTGGCGCTGTCGCTCTGCTGGCCGCTGCCGCGGGTGCATTGTTCATGCTGCGCAAGCGTGCATAGCACCCTCGCGCAGTAATGGGTGAAGGAACAAGCCGGCAATATTGACTATTGCCGGCCGGTTCCTCCGCTCTTTGAGCATAATTGGTCCGACAAGTTGAATACTGAGTTTTCAGTATCGGTATATTGATTTGTCGGCCCTTTTCTGACTTCGCGGATAGCGACATAACTGTTTGTTCAAAAAACCGTTATCATCAATCAAGGAACCAAATCAATGAAGATAAACAATAAGGGCAAGGGCGCTCTTATCGCGGCAATTACCGCCGCGGCAACGCTATTGTCATGCGGGCTGGCCGCTGCAAGTGCCAGTGCGGCAGGTGTGGATTACCTGCCTACCATCGGCCAAGTGCCGACATACACCAAGTTCCAGCCCACAGCCGATCCGGGCAAGAACGCTAGCGATTACTTCCAGCCATATTGGTATGCCAAGAACGCCAATGATAATGGCGGCACACACATCCAAGCGCACGGTGGCCAAGTGGTCAAGGTTGGCGACGCCTACTACTGGTATGGCGAAGACCGTTCTAACGGTTACGACAACAGCCCCGGTGTTCATGCTTATATGTCGACAGATCTATACAACTGGACCGATCTTGGTGTGGCGCTGCGTGCGGTGACCAGCAAATCTCAGTTGACGGATAAGAGCAATGCCGATTACGCCTACTTCGACAAGGCCTACAACCTGACCAAGTCCGACGGCAGTGTGGACGCTGCCAAGGCCGACGCAATCTTCCCGTACCTCAACACCAACCCCGATCAGGATGGTGATGGCGCGGTTGATTCCGTACAGGGCATTTTCGAGCGTCCGAAGATCATCTACAACAAGAAGAACAAGCAATACGTGCTGTGGTGGCATTCCGATGGAAGCACCACGCCGGGCGGTTCCAACTATGCACGTGCACTTGCGGGCGTGGCTGTTTCCGACAATCCGGCGGGCCCGTTCACTATGGTGGGTGCCTATCGTTTGCCTAACCAGAACAATTGGAAAGAAGCCGCAGGTAACCCCAGCTGGGGTGAGAACGGTGACAGCCGCGATATGACTGTGTTCGTGGATCCGAAGGACGACAGTGCCTATGTACTGTATTCTTCCGAAGCCAATGCCACGCTGTATATCGCCAAGCTTAACGATGATTACACCAATGTAGTCAAGACCACGAATGTGGACCAGTCCGAGGGACAAAAGCAGTACTCTGCTGACGGGCAGTACCCATACATTCTTGCAGACGCTACTACGGATGCCCCGGTGCGTGGCGAAGATTTCCAAATCGTCAAACAAAATGGTTCGCTGGAAGCTCCTGCCGTATTCCAATATGACGGGCGTTACAACATCATCGCATCTGGTGCAACCGGCTGGGACCCGAACAAGCAGACCTACTACACCGCCGACTCCATGCTGGGAAGCTGGACCCGTGGCGTGGAAAAGGACGATATCAACGAGAACACGTGGTACAACAACATGCCGGAAGGCGCGGATGGTCTGTTGTCCGTGGGCGATACCCGCGGCACCACATTCGGTTCGCAGTCGGCTAGTGTGCTCGCAGTAGACCAGGAGAAAGGTCACTTCATCTACCTTGGTGACCGTTGGGATTCCGGTAAAGCCGATTCCACCTATGTTTGGCTGCCGCTGACCATCGGTGAGAACGGCACCATCGAAATGCATAATCCTGCTCAAGAAGGCGAGCCCGACGGTTGGGATCTGAGCTATTGGGGCAACCATGGTAGCGCCAAGGGCAAGCTGGTCAACTGGACTGTGGAAACCGGCGATGATCTCCCGAAGACCGTGAACACGGGCGGAACCGTTACTCTGCCGGACACCGTCAACGTCAAGGAAGGCGACGATACCATTGCTACCAAGGTGACATGGAATGTGGAAGGCGGTACGGCAGTCAGCAAGTCGACCAAGGCTGCCGGCAGCACCTACGCATTCAATGTGCCGGGAACCTACACCATTACGGGCACTCTTGCCGAGAGCAGCAACTTCAACCCGGGCCGCACATTCCGCAGAACCATCGACGTTTCCTGCTCCAACCCGATTTCCGGAAGTTGGAAGGAAGCCCATTGGAAGGGCGGCAGCGCGTGCCAGGTCGCCGCATCCGGCGGTACCTATGACTTCACCGTTACGGACAACGCCAATCGTGGTGTCTGGACGGATCGCAACGAGGGCAGTGCGGTGTACCAGCCTGATGCTCTGGACGTGAACGAAACGCTGGAAACCACGGTCAAGCCGCTCGACTTGGGCGGTAATGGCGATCCGCGTGCCGGCCTGGTGGTTCGTAACGGTCTTGCTGACGCTAACGGCGGCAAGGGATATGCCACGTTACTTGCCAGCCCAAGCGGCGTTTACATGCAGTACGATTCCAATGCCGATGGCTACATCGATAAGGAAACATCGCATGTTGGTGCCGGCTTCGGCGACCAAGTGCAACTCAAGCTGGAGCGCGCCGCAACCGATACCCTGAAAGGCTACTGGCGTGCTTCCGCGAACGATGAATGGCAGGATGTCGCTACGGTAACGCTGACCGGTGCGGACGTAACCGGGCTCGATGCCGGTGCTTTCGCCACGTCGAACAGCAATGCCGGCGCATTCACCGTGGCCTTCAACGGCACTGCGTTCGGTTCGCAGACTGCTGCTGTGGAGTCCATCGCGGCTAAGGACCCTGAAGCCACTATCGCCAAGGGGCAGATGCTCGCGCTTCGGGACGTGACGGTTACCGCCACGCTCACCAATGGCAAAACGCGTGTGCTGGAGCCAAGCGAATACACGCTGGAAGGCTTCGACACCACCAAATTGGGCGAGCAAACCGTGACGGTGCGTCTTGTCGCTGATTCTTCAGTAACCGCCACGTTCACCGTGACTGTGGAAAGCAACCTTGCCCGGTTGTTCTGCTCGTCCGCTGCGGCCTCGAAGTATGAGCCGGCCAGCAGCTGGGCCTCCGCTTCTACGGCCGACCTGACTTGCGACAACAATCTGAGCACCAACTGGTCGAACTGGGGCACCGGCGACACCTCGCCGTGGCTCAGCTACACCTTCGATAAGGCATATCAGCTGGGCAAGCTCAGCGTTGCGGTGGATAAGGCCAAGGGCGAGGCCGCTCCGAAGAGCTTCACTGTATCGTACCTAGCTGAAGACAGCGCCACGTGGACTGATGCCACGCTGCCGGCAGTCACTGTGAATGGTGCTGCTGGAGCCGTGACGGAAGCCGATGTGAGCGCTCTGCCCGCCACCAAGGGCATTCGCCTCAACTTCACCTACGCCGATGGCAATGACTATGCCAAGATCGCTGAAGTACGCATCGCCGAAGGTGAAGCGACACCAGAGCCGCAGCCGTCTAGTAACGCCAATCTTGCTGATCTGACTGTGGATGGCAAGACGGTTGACGGATTCTCCGCGGATACCACTAAATATGCCGGTGCGCTGGCTGGAGATGCTGCTTCCTACCCGACGGTGGAGGCGACTGCTGCTGACGCAAAGGCTACGGTGCAAGTGGAGCAGGCTTCGGCCGAGAACAACGGCGTGGCCACGGTGACTGTAACTGCTGAGGATGGCACGGCGAAAACCTACACAGTGACATTCGGCGAACTGCCTCAGTTGGCCGAGCTTGCTGTGGAAGCGACCAAGGATTCCTATCAGGTAGGCGATAAGTTCAACGCTGCCGATGTGAAGGTATCCGCCATTTACAAAGTCGGCGATACCGAAACGCTGCGCAAGCTGATTGATCCAACTGATGGTGATCTGAAGTTCACTGGCTTTGATTCTGCCACCGCAGGCACGAAGACCATCACCGTCTCTTATCGTGGCGTGAACGCGACGTTCGAAGTCACGGTCACGGCCACGGAGGTCACTCCCGGCCCTGGAGAGCAGAAGCCCGGCGATACCAACAATCCTGGCAACATTGCTAAGCCCGGTAACACTGCCACGAATAAGCCGGCTGCTAATGGCGCTGCGCCCCTTTCGAATACGGGTGTTGCCGTGGCTGCCATTGCGGTCGTGGTTGTGGTGCTGACAGCTGCGGCTGGTGCCTTGCTCGTCATCCGCAAACGCCGCGCATAACCATGGCAACTGCTGAGTGGCGTGGATTGCGTTGCTATTGAGCAATCTGCGATTCACGCCACTCAGCGAGCGCACCCGAGTGCGCCCGAGCTTGCGCAATGCAGGCGCAATACAGTGCAAACAGTACAAAGCAACAATAATGGCCGGTCTGAGCCAGCTGCTCCATGCGAGGGCA
>OLNQ01001978.1_pt1 | contig 18536 bp, 17 predicted proteins | sample 1672821 | NCBI WGS metagenome assembly OLNQ01 (sample SAMEA3136727, study PRJEB25190) | human gut metagenome | biome: human gut; feature: human-associated habitat; material: faeces | place: Austria | collected 2013 | reverse complement strand
GGCGAGGAAGCAGTGCGTCAGGTTGTTCTGCGTGGCGGGATTGGCGCAGAGGGTCGTCAGCAGCCGCCACTGGCCGCCGCCGTAGCCGGTCTCTTCGAGCAGTTCGCGCTGCGCCGCGGCGAGCATCGTCTCGTCCGAGGGTTCCGCCACGCCGGCCGGGATTTCGTAGGAGGTCTCGCCCAGCCCGTGACGGTACTGGTCGATCATCACGAAGCGTCCCTCGCGGTCGATGGCCGTGATATTGACCCAGTCGGGGTATTCGAACACGTAGTAGTCGGGGATCGTGCGCCCGTCGGGCAGCGAGATCGTTTCGTGGCGCACGGTGAACCACGGCTTGCGGGCGAAGTATTCGCTCCGCACGACCCGCCATTTGCGGTTTTTCGGATTTTCCATCGCTGTTGTCGTTCGTTCGGAGCAAAAATAGCGAAAAATCGTTATCTTTGTTTCGCAATCGGATACTCCGCCGTACCGACGGCCGCCGTTTCCGGCGGTGTCTGCCGGTCGGGGCCGTCGGGACCCGGGAAGGGGACGGCCGGAATGCGGGAAGTGGGCGGTTGTCATTTGTTTTCCAAAACGAACCGGAATTTTTATGGAATCCCCTGCAATGCCCCGGGAAGAACGGGCGCGGATCGTCGCCCTGATGAACCGGGAGGTCGTACCCGCCATCGGGTGCACCGAACCGATCGCCGTGGCGCTCTGTACGGCGCGCGCCGCCGAGACGCTGGGCGTGCGGCCCGAGCGGATCGACGTGCGGCTGAGTGCCAATATCCTGAAAAACGCGATGGGCGTGGGCATTCCCGGCACGGGGATGATCGGCCTGCCGATCGCCGTGGCCCTCGGAGCGCTCGTGGGCCGTTCGGAGTACCGGCTCGAGGTGTTGCGCGACGTGACGCCCGAGGCCGTGGAACAGGGGCGGCGCTATATCGACGAGCGGCGCATCGCGATCGCACTGAAGGAGGCGATCGGCGAAAAACTCTATATCGAGGTCGAGGTCGCGGCGGCGGGCCATTCGGCTGCGGCGGTCATAGCCGGAGGCCATACGCGTTTCGTCAGCGTGACCCGCGACGGCGAGACGCTGCTCGACCGCCGCACGCCGTCCGCGGACGCCGCGGGCGAGGAGGAAGTTCCGCTGACGTTCCGCCGGGTCTGGGATTTCGCCATGACCGCGCCGGCGGAGGAGCTGCGCTTCATTCTCGAGACGAGCCGCGTGAACAAGGCCGCCGCCGAGCGTTCGCTCGCGGGCGAGTTCGGTCATTGCGTGGGACGGACGCTCCGCTGCGACCGCGAACGCCGCGTGATGGGCGACAGCATCTTCACCCGCGTCCTCTCCTACACCTCGGCGGCGTGCGACGCCCGCATGGCCGGGGCCATGATTCCGGTGATGAGCAACTCGGGCAGCGGCAACCAGGGCATTGCCGCGACGCTGCCCGTGGCGGTCTATGCCGAGGAGACGCACGCTTCGGAGGAGCGGATGATCCGCGCGCTGACGCTGAGCCACCTGACGGTGATTTACATCAAGCAGAGCCTCGGACGGCTGTCGGCCCTCTGCGGCTGCGTGGCCGCCGCGACGGGTTCGAGCTGCGGCGTGACCTACCTGATGGGCGGCGGATACGCCGAGGCGGCCGCCGCGGTGAAGAACATGATCGCCAACCTGACGGGCATGATCTGCGACGGTGCGAAGCCGAGCTGCGCGATGAAGCTCACGAGCGGCGTCTCGACGGCTCTGCTCTCGGCGATGATGGCCATGGACGGTCACTGCGTGACACCGGTGGAGGGGATCATCGAGGAGGACGTGGACAAGTGCATCCGCAATCTGACGGCCATCGGCCGCGACGGCATGAATGAAACCGACCGGCTCGTGCTGGGAATAATGACGCATAAATCGTGAAAGGAAACCGTTTTTCATCGAAGCTCCTCGCTTCGGCATTGTGTGTGCTGACTGCGGGCGCCGCGGCCGCGCAGACCGCGCCGGAGGAAATCGCCGACTGCCCCGAACGGGCCGCCGGCGTCTATCATTCGTACGAATACCGTCCCGCGGAGGCCGAGCCCGTTCCGGAGGGATACGTACCGTTCTATATCAGCCATTACGGCCGCCACGGCAGCCGCTACCACTCCTCCGAAGCGCATTACACGGCGCCGCTCGTCCCGCTGCGCGAGGCTGCGGCGGCGGGGACGCTGACGGCGGCGGGCCGTGCCGTCCTGGCGAAGGGCGAGGCGCTGGCCGCCGATGCCGCAGGGCGCTACGGCGACCTGTCGCCGCGCGGGGTGCGCGAACACCGGGCGATCGCCGAACGCATGTATGCGGCCTATCCCGAGGTATTCTCGACGGCGGACGGCCGCGAATGCCGGGTGGAGAGCCGTTCGACGCTCGTGCCGCGCTGCATCCTGAGCATGGCCGCCTTCAACGAGCGGCTCAAGGAGCTCGATCCCCGGATCCGCATGGTCCGTACGGCGAGCGCCCGCGACCTGAGCTATCTGGCCAACGGGGAGCGGGACAAAGATATGGACAAGGCGGCGCGCGAGGTGGCGGACAGCGCCAAGCGGGCCTGGCTGCATCCCGAGCGGCTTCTTTCGGCGCTCTTTACGGACGAAGCCCCGCAGGTCGCCGATCCGCAGCGGTTCATGTGGGACCTCTTCATGCTGACCTCCATCGCGCAGGACATCGACCGTCCCGAGTGGGCGTTCTACGATATTTTCACGCCCGGGGAGCTCTATGCGCTCTGGGAGAGTCTGAACGCCTACTGTTACCTGACGATGGGGCCTTCGCTGCGTTTCGGCGATCCGGTCGTGGCCTCGGCCCGGCCGCTGCTCCGCGATTTCGTGGAGACGGCCCGGCGGGTGATCGACGGGAAGGAGCCGCTGGCGGCCTCGCTGCGTTTCGGGCACGACGTCTATCTGACGCCCCTCGCCGCTCTGTTGCAGGTGGAGGGCGCCTCGGCGCGGGTGGGCTCCGTGGACGAGGTGCGCTCCTGCTGGAGCATCGAGAAGGTTTCGCCGATGGCGGGCAACGTACAGTTCGTCTTCTTCCGCAATGCCGCGGGCGATGTCCGGGTGCGGGTGCTTTACAACGAGCGCGACGCCCGGCTGCCGCTCGACGGCGGTCCCTATTACGAGTGGGAGGCGCTGAAACGCTATTGCGAGCGGCTGTACGAGTGATTTGACGGTGCGAGCCCCGTGCGTTCCGATACGACCGGCCCCTGCGGCACATTCGGCTGTCGCAGGGGCCAGCCGTTTCTTTGCATCGCCGGACCCCGGGACCCGGCTTTTCATCCCGGAGGGCGACCCGCCCGGCTTTGCGCCTCTGCGGCGGCTGTCCTGTGTTCATGACGGCTCGCTGCGTCTGTCGGGGAGGGCCCGGCGCCGGGTTTGTGCTTTTTCCGAAGTCCGTCCCCGTGTGCGCAGGGAGGATGTGTTCGCCGGAATTGCCGTATTTGGCCGGGGGTGTGTCTCTCTGTCGGCGGGGCTGTGCCGCGGTTCGGGATGTCGTCGGGGCGGAGAGAAGCGCATTCGTGCCGGAGTTCCCGGACGACGCGCGTGCTATTGTTGGAAGATCGTCCGGACGATGATGCCCGTGGCGCCCTGATGGCGCGTGGTGTAGTCCTTGGCGATGCGGCTGGTGCGCTGGAGGAACTCCTCGTTGTCGCGCAGGGGGACGAACCAGGCGTTCAGTTCTTCGTAGTTGCCGACGGAGCGGGCCGCGCCGAGCGTCACCAGGTCGCGCGCCTCCTTGAATTTCCCGTAATTGGGCCCGAAGGCGACCGGCAGTCCGAAGGTCGCCGCTTCGAGCGTGTTGTGGATGCCGACGCCGAATCCGCCGCCCACATAGCTCCATGTCGCATAGCCGTAGACCGAGGCGAGCAGGCCCACGGTGTCGAGGATCATCACCTGCTTCGGCCCGAAAGCCGTGTGGGGCGTGCATTGCGTGTAGCGCAGCGCCCCGCCCCGCGTCTCGGCGATCAGCCGCGCGATGCGGCCCTCGTCCATTTCGTGGGGGGCGATGACGAACTTGATTTCGGGATTGTCGTTCGCGAGGCGGATGAGCAGCTCCTCGTCCGGACCCCATGTCGAACCGGCCACGAAGAGGCGTGCGTCGCCCTTGAAGCGGTCGATGAGGTCGATGCGTCTGGCGGCCCGGGCGATTTCGGCCACACGGTCGAAACGGGTGTCTCCGGCCACCAGCACGTTGTCGAATCCCAGCGTCGCCAGCAGTTTTTTCGACTCCTCGTTCTGCACGAACAGGACGTCGAACGATTCGAGCGCCTGCCGCCACATGCCGCCGTAGGGACGGAAAAAGACCGAATTGCGGCGGAAGATGGCCGAAACGATGAAGGTCCGCACATGCCGGCGGCGCAGTTCCGCGAGCAGGTTCAGCCAGAACTCGTATTTGACGAAGATGGCGATTTCGGGGTGCACGGCGTCGAGAAACCGGCGGGCGTTGCGCGGGGTGTCGATCGGCAGGTAGAAGATATGGTCGGCTCCGGCGTAGTTTTTCCGGATTTCGTAGCCCGAAGGCGAGAAGAAGGTGAGCAGGATTTTGTATTCGGGGTGTTTCCGGCGCAGCTCCTCGATGATCGGGCGGCCCTGTTCGAACTCGCCGAGCGACGCGACGTGCATCCAGACGATCCGCTCCCCGGGAGCGACCGCTTCGCGTATGCGGCGGAAGAGGTCCCTGCGTCCTTCGATCCAGAGCCGGGCCTTCGGATGGCGCGGCGCCACGAGCCGGATGGCCCATACATAGAGTGTCAGCCCGAGATTATAGAGCCACATCGCTGTTTGCCGGTATTGAGGTTTGTCGTTTCCGCCCGGACTTTTCACGCGCTTGGCGTTCAGTGTCAGGGAGTTTGTTTTCAGCCGGCAAAGATAGTATAATTTGCCGGATTTGCAAAAATTGCGGACGCTTCCTTCGTGTGCCGGCGGGGCTGCCCGCAGGTCACCAGTGGTGTTCCATCGCCCGCTCGATGAGCTCCACGTCGGCGCGACCGTCGTCCGACAGCGTGACGGCCGCCAGGTCGAACTGCACCTCGCCCTGCCATCCGGCGGTGCGCAGGTAGCGGGCCGCTGCGCGGGTCAGGGCGCGGAACTTGCGCTGCGTGGCGGCCGCTTCGGGCGGCGTGAGCGACCCGGCTCGACGGGTCTTGACCTCCACGAAATGCAGCACCTCCCCGCGCAGGGCCACGATGTCCAGTTCGTCCCGTCCCGCCCGCCAGTTCGTGTCGCGGATCTCGTATCCCGCCTGCCGCAGGTGTTCCGCCGCGGCGCGTTCGCCCGCGCGTCCCGTTTCGGCCGTCGTCGTCACCGGAGGATGCGCTGGATGGAGTTCGCGCGCTGCATCGCCTCGGTCAGCCCCTCGGCGTCGTCCCGCTCGATCATGCGCCGCATGATCTGCAACTGGTGGATGTGTTCGCGCAGGACGTCCAGCACGTTGTATTTGTTGCGCAGCAGGATCGGAACCCAGGTCCCTGCGGCGCTTTTTGCCAGCCGCACGGTGCTTTCGAAGCCTCCGCCCGCCAGGTCGAAGATATGCCGTTCCTCGCGCTCCTTTTCGAGTACGGTGAGCGCCAGGGCGAACGAAGTGACGTGCGAAATATGCGACACGTAGGCCGCGTGCAGGTCGTGTTCCTCGGGGTCCATATACACGAGCGGGCATTCCAGCGTCCGGAAGATCCGTTCCACGAGGGCCACCGCGTCGGCGTCGCTGCGCTCCGTGTCGCACAATACGGCGATCCGGCCCGAGAAGGCGCCCCGCTGTGCGGCCTTCGGACCGCTGTACTCCGTGCCCCACATCGGATGGGCGGCGACGAAACGTCCGCGGCGGGCGTGCATCGAGACGACCTCGCACAACTCGCCCTTGATCGACCCCATGTCCATGACCACCTGCCTGTCCGTCGCGCGGTTGAGCGCCTTGACGGCCATGATCGGAATGGTGTCCACGGGGGTGGCCAGCACCACCAGGTCGGCCTCGGCGATTCCCTCTTCGAATCCCACGATCCGGTCCGCGAGACCCAGCCGCATCGCCTCCTCGGCGATTTCCGGCGATTTCTCCACGCCGAGAATCTCTTCGGCGAGCGCACGGTCGCGCAGCGCCAGGGCGAACGAGCCTCCGATGAGGCCCAGGCCCGCTATCATCGCTTTCATACCTATTTATAATAAGAACGAAAGGTCTCCGCCCGGTTCCACTTCGAACGGTTCGACGCCCTTGCGGAACATCCGCATCGGCCGTCCTCCGATCAGTTCCAGCCGTCCGTCGTCGTAACGCAGCATGCACCCTTCGCGCAGCCCGGCCACCCAGCGGCGCGGGTTGGCCTTGATGTATTCGCGGATGCGCTGCTCGCGCGTCTCCCCGGCGTGTCCCGCGGGATTGGCGTCGAGGTAGTGGGGGTTGATCTGGAACTTCACCGCTCCGATGGCCCGGAACGATTCGGGCTGGACGATCGGCATGTCGTTCGTGGTCGAGATCGTCGGGCAGCAGACGTTGCTGCCGGCCGACCAGCCGACGTAGGGCACGCCTGCCCTGATCCGGCGCAGGATGGCCTGCATCAGCCCCTGCTGCTGCATCTTTCTGGCAAGCGCGAAGGTGTTGCCGCCGCCCACGCAGATCGCTTCGGCCCGGCGGACGAGCGCTGCGGGATCCCCGGCCCGGTGCACCGAGCGGACGCGGATGCCCAGCTCGGCGAAACGCGCCTGCACCCTGCGTTCGTATTCGGCGTAGGAGAAGGTGACCGCGGCGTAGGGCACGAAGACGATTTCGCGCACGCCCTGCAGGAAGCGTCCGATTTCGGGCAGCGGATAACGCAGGTATTCCTCCCCGGCGTTGGTCGAATTGGAGATGAGAAGTAATTTCATAATCGGTTGTTTCTGAATGTTTTTTGCGAATTTTTGTGCTAAATGTCGAAAAAATTGTGAACAAAAAATCGCAGCGTTTTGTCAAAAGTAATAAAAAAAGTGTTACTTTTGCGCAAAATTACGCTGGAAATGTGAGTTGCTATTTCCAAATAATTGTTTAACTAAAAACTTAAAATTATGGCAGATGTTCAATCAAAAGTTGTCGAGATCATCGTCGACAAGCTGGGTGTCAAGGAGTCGGAGGTAGTGCCCGGAGCAAGCTTCACCAACCACCTGGGTGCGGATTCGCTCGACACCGTGGAGCTGATCATGGAGTTCGAGAAGGCTTTCGACATCCAGATTCCGGACGAGGACGCCGAGAAGATCGCTACCGTCGGCGACGCTATCAAGTACATCGAGGAGCACAAGAAATAATTTCTACCATATTCGTTTCACGGCAAGAAGCCTTAAATTTATGACAGGAAGAAGAGTAGTTGTTACGGGTATCGGGACGATCAACCCGCTCGGCAATAGTATTGAGGAGTATTTTTCGAATTTGGAGAAGGGAGTCAGCGGTGCCGCGCCCATTACTCATTTCGACGCTGAGAAATTTAAGACACGCTTCGCTTGTGAAGTAAAGAATTACGACCCGACCCGGTATTTCGACCGGAAGGAAGTGCGCAAGTATGACCTTTTCACCCAGTACGCTCTGATCGCGGCCGAGCAGGCCGTGGCGGATTCGGCCCTCGATCTCGAGAAGGTCGATAAGGAGCAGGTGGGCGTCATCTGGAGTTCGGGTATCGGAGGACTCAAGTCGTTCTTCGATGAATGTCTGGGCTATGCCGCCGGGGATGGAACCCCGCGGTTTAGCCCGTTCTTTATTCCCCGCATGATCGCCGACATCGCGGCCGGTTTCATCTCCATGAAGTACGGCTTCATGGGACCGAACTACTGCACCGTGTCGGCCTGCGCTTCGTCCAACCACGGCATGATCGCCGCCATGGAGGCCATCCGCTACGGCAAGGCCGACGTGATGGTCACGGGCGGCTCGGAAGCCGCCGTGAACGAGCCTTCGGTGGGCGGTTTCAACTCCATGCAGGCGCTTTCGACGCGCAACGACGATCCAGTGCACGCTTCGCGTCCGTTCGACAAGGACCGCGACGGCTTCGTGATCGGCGAGGGCGCGGGCGCGCTGATTCTGGAGGAGTACGAGCACGCCAAGGCGCGCGGGGCGAAGATCTACTGCGAGATCGTGGGCGGAGGCGCTTCGGCCGACGCCTACCATTTCACGGCGCCCCATCCCGAGGGCAAGGGGGCCATGAAGGCGATGCGCGACGCCATCAAGGACGCCGGCATCACCCCCGGGGAGATCGACTATGTGAACGTGCACGGAACTTCGACCCCTGCGGGCGACATTCCCGAGCTGAAGGCCGTCGCTGGCGTATTGGGCGACCACGTGTACGACATCAACATCTCCTCGACCAAATCCATGACGGGACATCTGCTGGGTGCCGCCGGCGCCGTGGAGGCTCTGGCCTGCATCTTCGCGCTGACGCACGGCGTCGTGCCCCCGACGATCAACTGCGAGAACCTCGATCCCGAGATTGACTCGAAGCTGAACCTCACGCTCAACACGGCGCAGAAGCGCGACGTGAAGTGTGCGCTGAGCAATACGTTCGGCTTCGGCGGCCACAACTCGACGGTCATTTTCCGCAAGCTCTAACGCCCGAAGGGTCCCGCCGCCGTGATCGACTTTCTGCTGCGTCCGTGGAGACGGAATTTCGGGCCCGACAAGGCGTATTACAGGATTATCGACGATTTGTTCGGATTCGTTCCGCACAATATCGAACTCTACAAGCTGGCTTTGGTTCACAAGTCAGCTTCTTTGGTTTTGGAGGACGGCCGTTCGATCAACAACGAGCGGCTCGAATACCTGGGCGATGCCGTGATCGAGGCCGTCACTTCGGACTATATCTTCATCGAATACCCCGACCGCGACGAAGGGTTCATGACCAAGCTGCGCTCGAAGATCGTTTCGCGGCAGTCGCTCAACGGACTGGCGGTGAAGCTGGGACTCGACGCGCACGTGATTTCGGCCAACGGCGCCGGAATCGCCCAGAAGCATATCTACGGCGACGCTTTCGAGGCGATGATGGGGGCGGTCTATCTGGATCAGGGGTACGATTTCGTCAATCGGCTGCTGATCAACCGCATCTACTTCGGACTGCTCGACCTCGAGGAGCTCACCGAATCGGAGAACGACTTCAAGAGCCGCCTGATCGAGTGGTGTCAGAAGAACCGCCACAAGGTCTCGTTCCGCACGGGCTTCGACAAGGAGGCGGCTCCGAACCACCCGGTGTTCCACTGTACGGTGCTGGTGGACGGCATGGAGGTCGGCCACGGTGCGGGCGACTCGAAGAAGGAGGCCGAGCAGCATGCGGCCTTCTCCGTGTCGCAGTACATGACCGACGAGCAGTGCGCCTCGCTGCTCGACAAGGTGGACCGGCTGACGGGGACGAAATGACACGCTCTCCGGGCGAAGTCCCGGAACGGGCGTACGGAATACCTATGACGACGATTTCCGACAAGATGGCTGCGCGGGGAGTCGGGGCGCTTACCGACCGGGAACTGCTGACCCTGCTTACGGAGGACGGACAGCGGGCCGACGCGCTGCTGGCGGCCTGCGGGGATTCGCTGGCGCGTATCGCCGGCGAAGGGGAGGCGCGTCTGCGCATGATCGGCAGGTTGGGCCTGCGGCGGGCGCGGCTGTTGCTCGCCGCCGCCGAGTTCGGCCGCCGGGCCGTTGCGGAGCGTGCCGCGGAGGCCGACTGTATCGCCACGAGCGACGACGTGGTGCGGCTGTTCCGGCCGCAGCTCGAACAGTTGCCGCACGAGGAGTGCTGGGCGGTGTACCTCACCGCGTCGAACCGGATCATCGAGCGGCAGCGGGTGAGCCAGGGCGGTGTGACGGGAACGGTCGTCGATCACCGGATCGTGGTCAAGCGCGCCCTGGAGCTGCTCGCCACGCAGCTCATTCTCATTCACAACCATCCCTCCGGAACGGCCGAAGCCAGTCCGCAGGACCGGGCGCTGACCGAGCGGATCGCCCGTGCCGCGGCGCTGTTCGACATCCGCCTGCTGGACCACATCGTCATCGCCCGCGGCGGCGATTTCTCCTTCCTGCGCGCGGGGCTTCTCGGCTGACCCGTCCGGTTCCGGGGTCGTTTCCCCCGGGAAATAAATTCTCCGCCGGCGGGAGGGAATATCCATTTATTTTGTACTTTTGTAGTCCGGAAAATCAGTAAAATACCAAAATACGATGACGCAGGAAGAACTTTTCAAGAAGCTGGTCGCCCACTGCAAGGAGTACGGGTTCGTGTTTCCTTCGAGCGAGATCTACGACGGTCTGGCCGCCGTTTATGACTACGGGCAGAACGGCGTGGAGCTGAAGAACAATATCAAGCGCTACTGGTGGGATTCGATGGTCAAGCTGCACGAGAACATCGTGGGCATCGACGCCGCCATTTTCATGCATCCCAAAACCTGGGAGGCTTCGGGCCACGTGTCGGCGTTCAACGACCCGCTGATCGACAACAGGGATTCGAAGAAGCGCTACCGTGCCGACGTGCTCATCGAGGAGTGGATCGCCAAACAGGACGAGAAGGTGGAGAAGGAGGTCGAGAAGGCCCGCAAGCGTTTCGGCGAGGCGTTCGACGAGGCGAAGTACCGCGAGACCTCGCCCCGCGTGGCGGAGACGCTCGCCCGCCGGAATGCCGTGCACGGGCGTTTTGCCGAGGCGATGAACGCCAACGACCTTGCCGGGCTGCGGCAGATCATCCTCGACTGCGAGATCGCCTGCCCCGTTTCCGGGACGCGCAACTGGACCGACGTGCGGCAGTTCAACCTCATGTTCTCGACGCAGATGGGTTCGACGGCCGAAGGGGCCTCGACGATCTACCTGCGGCCCGAGACGGCGCAGGGCATTTTCGTCAATTTCCTCAATGTCCAGAAAACGGGCCGCATGAAGCTGCCGTTCGGTATCGCGCAGATCGGCAAGGCGTTCCGCAACGAGATCGTGGCCCGGCAGTTCATCTTCCGCATGCGCGAGTTCGAGCAGATGGAGATGCAGTTCTTCGTGCGCCCCGGGACCGAGATGGAGTGGTGGAACCGCTGGAAGGAGACGCGCATGGCATGGCACCGCGCGCTGGGCTTCGGCGACGACAACTACCGTTTCCACGACCACGAGAAACTGGCGCACTACGCCAATGCCGCCACGGACATCGAGTATAATTTCCCGTTCGGCTTCAAGGAGGTCGAGGGCATCCACTCGCGCACGGATTTCGACCTGGGTAACCACCAGAAGTTCTCGGGCCGGAAGATCCAGTACTTCGATCCGGAGACGGGCGAGAGCTACGTGCCCTATGTCGTGGAGACGTCGATCGGCGTGGACCGCATGTTCCTGCAGGTCATGTCGGCGGCCTATACCGAGGAGACGCTCGACGGCGGCGATTCGCGCGTCGTGCTGCGTCTGCCCGCCGCGCTGGCGCCGGTGAAGGTGGCCGTGCTGCCGCTGGTCAAAAAGGACGGCATGCCCGAGGTGGCGCAGCGGATCGTCGATGAGCTGAAATACGATTACAACGTCATCTACGACGAGAAGGACTCCGTGGGCAAGCGCTACCGCCGTCAGGACGCCATCGGCACGCCGTTCTGCGTGACCGTGGACGGGCAGACGCTCGAGGACGGAACGGTGACGGTCCGCCACCGCGATTCGATGGAGCAGGAGCGCGTGCAGATCGAGGTGCTGCCGTCGCTCGTCGAGAAGGAGTGCTCGTACCGCAGGCTGTTCGGAAAGCTGAATCTGTAAGGGGAATGGACTTTTTCTCCGGAGATCGTCGGAGCCGGAGCCGCCGGCGGGTGGCGCGGTTCTGTTTCGTGTCGGGGGCGCTGGCCGGCCTGCTGCTTTCGGGAGTGCGGTCGGAGCGCCGGACGGGAATCAATCTTTGAACCGTGGGACGCATCCTCGCCATAGACTACGGGACGAAGCGCACGGGAATCGCCGTGAGCGACCCCCTGCGCCTGATCGCCGGAGGACTGGAGACCGTGCCGACCCGGGAACTGGAGCGGTGGCTGGCGGACTATTTCGCCCGCGAGGAGGTCTCCACGATCGTCGTGGGCAAGCCTGCGCGGATGGACGGCACGCCTTCGGAGACGTGGCGTTTCATCGAGCCGCTGGCCGCGCGCCTGCGCCGGGCCTGGCCCGATAAGGAGGTGGTCTTCTACGACGAACGTTTCACGTCGGTGCTGGCGCATCGTGCGATGCGCGACAGCGGTATCGGCCGGATGGCCCGCCGCGACAAGGCGCTGGTGGACAAAATATCGGCGACGATCATCCTCCAGGGCTATATGGAATCCGTCGCCTCCCGCTGACGGGGCCGGTAGCTGCACGAGCTCCGGGCCGGAGCCGTAGCGCGGGCCGCCGCGGTTTTTTACGGGACGATACAATAAAATTAGGCAATATACGATTGTTTTTCAGATTATGATTTATCCGATTGTCATATACGGGGACGAGGTGCTGCGCAAGCGCTGCCGGGAGATCGGTCCCGACTACCCCGAAGTGAAGAAACTCGCCGAGGACATGTTCCTCACGCTCGAAGAGGCCGAAGGCGTCGGGCTGGCCGCGCCGCAGATCGGCAAGGACATCCGCCTGTTCATCGTGGACTGCACGCCGTGGGCCGAGGACGACCCTTCGTGCGCCGACTACAAACGGGCCTTTCTGAATCCCGAGATTTACGAGTACTCGGCCGAGAAGAAGACCTACAACGAGGGCTGCCTCTCGTTTCCCGGCATCCATGCCGACGTGCCGCGCTCGCTCTCGATCCGGATGCGCTACATGGATACCGATTTCGTGGAGCACGACGAGGAGTTCACGGGGCTGAAGGCGTGGGTCATCCAGCACGAGTACGACCATATCGAGGGTGTGGTCTTCACGGACCGCGTCGCGCCGCTGCGCCGTCAGTTGCTCAAGAGCAAGCTGCTCAATCTGGCCAAGGGCAAGTATCGCTGCGGATACAAGACCCGGTAGGAGACGGAGGATCCGGTGGGAGCCGGGGTGTTCGGCTCCGGGCGAAAACGGAAAAAGCAGAGACCGACGTCGGTCTCTGCTTTTTTATGCGGGGTTCGTCTCTCCGCTTTCTCCGTTCGGATCAGAAGCGGTAGGTGGCGCCGATGTTGATGATGATCGGGTTCTTGTGCCATTTGGCCGTCTGGATCATCCACTTGAATCCGGCCGAGAGGTCCCAGTTGCGGGCCACGTTGAAGTCCGTGCCTGCACCGAGGTTGATGCCGCACGACCAGCCGCCGATGTCGTTGGCGCTCAGACCGGCCTGCGGATAGACGTCCCACGAACTTGCGACCTCGAAGAGGTACTGCACGTCGGCCGCGATATCCACCGAGCAACCCGATTTGCAGAGGGCCGTGAGCGACGGCTGGATGCGCCACGTGTCGGTGAAGCTGTAACGTCCCGTGGCGCCGATGCCGAAGATGGCACCGTCGGCTCCCGTATTGGTGTAGATGCCGATTTGCGGCCCTACTCCCCAATTCCCCTTGTCCTGTGCTGAAACCGCGGTGAATGCGCACAGCGCGGCGATGGTCAGAAGAATGATCTTTTTCATATTTTTTGTGTTTAAGTTGTGAATACTCTCCCTCCGAATCATTTATCAAACAAATATACGTAAAATTCTCATCCCGGACAAATGAATTCAACGAATCCGGCGTTTTGAATCACAAAAAAGGAGGTCTGCAACACTCGTGCCGCAGACCCCTTTCCGTTGCGCCGGTCCGTGCCGGCGGCGTCTATTTCTGGTTGAGCGCTGCGTGGGCGGCTGCCAGGCGTGCGATGGGCACGCGGAAGGGCGAGCAGCTCACGTAGTTCAGTCCGGCGTAGTGGCAGAACTCCACCGACGAGGGTTCGCCGCCGTGTTCGCCGCAGATGCCGCACTTGAGGTTCTCGCGCGTGCCGCGGCCCTTGAACACCGCCTCGCGGATGAGCTGGCCCACGCCGTTGCGGTCGAGAATCTGGAACGGGTCGTTCTTGAGGATGCCCTTCTCGAGGTAGATGGGCAGGAACTTGCCGATGTCGTCGCGCGAGAATCCGAGCGTCATCTGCGTCAGGTCGTTCGTGCCGAACGAGAAGAACTCGGCGACCTCGGCGATCTGGTTGGCCGTGACGGCTGCGCGCGGCACTTCGATCATCGTGCCGACCATGTATTCGATCTTGTCGTTGCGCTCCGAGAAGACCTGTTCGGCCGTCGAGTCGATGATCTGCTTCTGGTAGCGCAGCTCCTTGTGGTTGCCCACCAGCGGAACCATGATCTCCACGTGTACGGGCATGCCCGAAGCCTTGACGTTCATCGCCGCCTCGATGATGGCGCGCGTCTGCATCTCCGTGATTTCGGGGTAGGTGTTGCCCAGACGGCAGCCGCGGTGGCCCAGCATGGGGTTGAACTCGGCCAGCGACTCGACCTTGGCGACGATCTTCTGAAGGGGTACGTTCATTTCGGCGGCCATCTCGCGCTGTCCTTTCTCGTCGTGGGGCACGAACTCGTGCAGAGGGGGATCGAGCAGGCGCACCGTCACGGGGAATCCGTTCATGGCCTTGAACAGCCCCTCGAAGTCGCCGCGCTGGATGGGCAGCAGCTTCGCCAGCGCCACGCGGCGGCCCGCCTCGTCGTCGGCCAGGATCATCTCGCGCACGGCCTTGATGCGGTCGCCCTCGAAGAACATGTGCTCCGTGCGGCACAGGCCGATGCCCTCCGCACCGAACGCGAACGCCTGCTCGGCATCCTTCGGCGAATCGGCGTTGGCGCGCACTTTCAGCACCGAATATTTACCGGCCAGCTCCATCAGCTTGCCGAAGTCGCCGCTCAGGTCGGCGTCGCGCGTGGCGACCTGGCCGAGGTAGACCTCGCCGGTCGAACCGTTGAGCGAAATCCAGTCGCCCTCCTTGATCGTATAGCCGTTGACCTCGATCGTGCGTGCCTTGTAGTCGATCTTCAACTCGCCGGCACCCGACACGCAGCACTTGCCCATACCGCGCGCAACGACCGCCGCGTGCGACGTCATACCGCCGCGTGCGGTGAGGATGCCCGCAGCGTCGAGCATCCCCTTCAAATCTTCGGGCGAAGTCTCGATACGCACCAGCACCGCCTTTTGACCCGTCTTGGCCAACACCTTTTCGGCATCGTCGGCGAAGAAGACCACCGGTCCCGTCGCGGCGCCCGGCGATGCGGGCAAACCCTTGACGATCACCTCGGCGTGCTTGATCGCCGTCTTGTCGAAGACGGGGTGCAGCAACTCGTCCAGCTTAGCAGGCTCGCAACGCAGCACGGCGGTTTTCTCGTCGATCAGCCCCTCGCGCAGCATGTCCATGGCGATTTTGACCATCGCAGCGCCCGTGCGCTTGCCGTTGCGACACTGCAACATCCACAGCTTGCCGTCCTGAATGGTGAACTCGATGTCCTGCATGTCGGTGAAGTACTTCTCCAAATGATGCTGAATCTCGTCGAGCTCCTTGTAGACGGCCGGCATCACCTCCTCCAACGAAGGATATTTCGCACGACGCTCCTCCTCCGAAATATTCTGCGCCTTGGCCCAACGCTTCGACCCCTCGACGGTGATCTGCTGCGGCGTGCGGATACCCGCCACCACGTCTTCGCCCTGCGCATTGATGAGGTACTCGCCGTTGAAGATGTTCTCGCCCGTGGCGGCATCGCGCGAGAAGGCTACGCCCGTCGCCGAATTTTCGCCCATGTTGCCGAAGACCATCGCCTGTACCGACACGGCCGTACCCCACTCGGCAGGGATGTTGTTGAGCTTGCGGTAGAGAATGGCACGCTCGTTCATCCACGAACCGAAAACGGCGCACACGGCACCCCACAGCTGATCCCACGGATCGGCGGGGAAATCCTCGCCCGTCTGCTTCTTGACGGCGGCCTTGAACGCAGCGACCAGTTCTTTCAGATCGTCGGTCGTCAGTTCGGTATCCTGCTTCACGCCGCGTTTGGCCTTCTGCTCCTCGATGAGCACCTCGAACGGATCGTGATCCTCCTTCGTCTGGGGCTTCATACCCAGCACCACGTCGCCGTACATCTGTACGAAGCGGCGATAGGAATCCCATGCAAAACGCGGATTGCCCGTGCGCTTGGCCACAGCCTCGACGGCCACGTCGTTCATGCCGAGGTTCAGAATCGTATCCATCATACCCGGCATCGACGCGCGGGCGCCCGAACGCACCGAGACCAGCAACGGCATGGTCTTGTCGCCGAAGCGCATGTTCGTGAGCTGCTCGATGTGTTTCACCGCACGCTCCACTTCGGGGCGCAGCAACTCGATGACCTTATCCTTTCCGTGAGCGTAATACTCCGTACATACCTCCGTCGTGATCGTAAAGCCCGGGGGAACGGGAATGCCGATGAGATTCATCTCGGCCAGATTGGCACCCTTACCGCCCAGCAGCTCGCGCATCTTGCCATTTCCCTCGGCGGCCTTGTTGCCGAAGGTATAAACACGTTTTACATCTGCCATAATTCCTAAAAAATTTAACTATCTTAAAGTTTATTCGTTGTTATTTTTAACTTCTTCCTACAAAGGGAGTGCGAATATAATATTTTTTTCGTGACGGGCCAAAGATTTTCACCGGAAATAACAGAATACCGGCAAATTAGCGCCCGGTCCGCCCTCGTACCGCCGGCGGGTATAGGTCGCCCACGGCGCTTCGCCCGACGGGTCGAACAGCCAACGGCGGGCGTACACATCGCCGCGAACTACACGGAACGCCGTATCGATCAACACGTTGCTGCGCATTTCCCAGCGATTCCCCGCACGGCGCGTACCCCGTCCGGCACGGCTTGCCGCCGCAAGGGGTTCCGACAGTCCGCAGCGCTGCGGCTCGGCACCCGCCGTGCGCCCCGCGACCAGCAGCCGTTCGTCGGGATGCTGCCGGCGGTGCTCCTCGATCTTGTAGCCGATATAGCGGTCGCTGGCGCTCATCAGCAGACACACGCGCCCTGCTCCGCGCAGTTCGCCCGCCGCCGTCATCCAGAAATGGCCCGCCTCCACCCTGTCCGGGAAGAAGCGGTCGCCGAAGTAAAACAGGGCGAAATCCAGTCCGTTATAGCTGTCGGTCGTGCGGAACAGGTAAGCGTAGTCGCCCTTGCAAGCCGCCGCCACGTCGCGCACCACCGATTCGTTCTCGACGCCGTACAACCCGACGAGCGGCAGTCCCAGCGAGTCGATCACGGCGGCCGTCTGCATCACTTTGCGACGGTAGCGTTCGCCCGTCCAGCGCATCTCTCCCTGCGGCAGATAGCGCGTATCGTTGCCGAACGGCGACGGCACCGTGTCGTAGAGGCAGTCCGCATCGTAAAAGGCCACGCCGTGCGGCGGCTGCGCGCGAACCCGAAGCCCTGCGGCCAGCAGGCTGAAACCCGCCATACATCCCACTATGATCCGTAACTTCGGCACGTTCGACGATTTAGCGTAGGTAAAGATAGTAAAAAACGGGAATCCCGCAAGCGACGGCTCAAAAAAATCGCGCCGGCTTTCGTGTCCGACCGCGGCCGCACCGCCCTCCGCACGCGGCAACGGAGGCGAACGCCGGACATCGGCCCGACAAATATCCCCGCACGATTTGCCGTTCCGGAAATTAAACCTATCTTTGACGCAAATAAACACGCCGGATGTACGATACGTTTTTCAAACCGGATTCGGTTTCATAGGAATCCGCCACCGTCGCGGATTCCGACACATCGGGTTCCCGGACATTGCGTCCGGGGAGATTTTTCATGTTATCCATTCATTCGCATCCGAAGGATCCGTTCGGCGGCTCCCCGCAGATGCACAAATACAAACAACGACAATGAGCAAAGAGTATAATCTGATTTCCGACTTCGACTACCGAATCATCGCAGCGTTTTTCGCCGGTCTCGACCGGCAAGGCCCGGGCGACGACGCCCAGACACGCCGCGCGCTGAGCTTCATCGACGGACTGCCGCCCCGTCCCCGCATAGCCGACATCGGCTGCGGCACCGGACGCCAGACGGCGGTGCTCGCATCGGCGCTCGACGGTCCCGTCACGGCCGTCGACCTGCTGCCCGAAATGATCGAGGGATTGCACCGGCGAATGGAGACCGAAGGCCGGACGGAGCAAGTCACGGGCATCGTCGCCTCGATGCTGTCGCTGCCCTTCGCCGAGGCGTCGTTCGACCTGCTGTGGGCCGAAGGTTCCATTTACAACATCGGCTTCGAGAAGGGGCTGACCCAGTGGCGGCAGTTCCTCAAACCCGACGGGTTCATCGCCGTCACGGAGTGTTCGTGGCTATCGTCCGCACGGCCCGACGAAATGGGATTCTTCCGCGACAACTTCCCTGAAATCGACGACATTTCGGGCAAAATCCGCTGCATGGAACGGGCCGGATACCGTCCCGTCGCCCACTTCATCCTGCCCGATTCCTGCTGGACGGAAAACTACTACGCACCGGCAGCCGCCCGCGCACGGGAATTTCTCGCAACCTACGACGACGCCCCTCTCGCCCGACATTTCGTCGAACGATTGGAAGAGGAGATCGAGCAGTACCGTCGCTACGGCCGTCGTTACGGCTATGTCTTCTACATCGGGCAACGGACAGAGTGATCATCCGTATGCACACGCACAGCGA
>OLNQ01001964.1_pt1 | contig 18617 bp, 9 predicted proteins | sample 1672821 | NCBI WGS metagenome assembly OLNQ01 (sample SAMEA3136727, study PRJEB25190) | human gut metagenome | biome: human gut; feature: human-associated habitat; material: faeces | place: Austria | collected 2013 | reverse complement strand
AGCCGCCGGAGCGGTGCTTGAGCCGTTAGGCGGGAATTGTGCGGTATTGCCTTAGAACCCCCAGTGCAGAAAATCAGCATCTTGCACGATTATTTGAAATATTTTTTGTGAATACTCTTGACAGAGCGTGGTTTATCCGCTATTATAATAAATGCGTGAGTTAAGGGGTCAAGTGCGGCCAAAATGGAAGCACAACCCCCGCAAAAAACTGCGCGGAATAATCAAGAAAGGAGAAAAGAAATGCCTACTTTTAACCAGCTCGTACGCAAAGGCCGTGAGGTCCTGGTAACCAAGAGCACTGCTCCTGCCCTTCAGAAGAGCTACAACTCCCAGAAGAAGCAGTACACCACCATGAACAGCCCCCAGAAGCGTGGTGTTTGCACCGCTGTTCGTACCATGACCCCCAAAAAGCCCAACTCTGCTCTGCGTAAAGTTGCCCGTGTCCGCCTGACGAATGGTATCGAGGTCACCTCCTACATTCCTGGTATCGGCCATAACCTGCAGGAGCACAGCGTTGTCCTGATCCGTGGCGGTCGTGTTAAGGACCTGCCCGGTGTCCGTTACCACATCATCCGTGGTACTCTGGATACTCAGGGTGTTGCAAACCGTAACCAGGCTCGCAGCAAATACGGCGCAAAGCGTCCCAAGGCCGGTGCCAAGAAGTAAGGAAACATCTTTTCGCCATAAAATGGTCAGCTGACCCTTTTGTGGCATAACGGGAGTTTTCTTTAACTTTCGAGTACCGATGATATCATTAATGTGAAGGAGGGAAGAAAGATGCCCAGAAGAGGTAAAATCGCAAAGCGCGAAGTTCTGGCTGATCCTATTTACAATTCCAAGCTCGTCACCCGTCTGGTCAACAGCATCATGCTGGATGGCAAGAAGGGCGTCGCTCAGAAGATCGTTTACGAAGCTTTTGAGACTGTCAAAGAGAAGACCGGCAACGATCCTCTCGAAATGTTCGAGAAGGCCATGGAAAACATCATGCCCAGCCTCGAAGTTAAGGCCCGCCGTGTCGGCGGCTCCACCTACCAGGTCCCCCTGGAGGTCAGCCCCGCCCGCCGCGAGACCCTCGGCCTGCGCTGGCTGACTCTGTACAGCCGCAGCCGTGGTGAAAAGACCATGTCCGCTCGCCTGGCCGCCGAGATCATTGACGCTACCAACAACGTTGGCGGCGCCGTCAAGAAGCGCGAAGATACCCACAAGATGGCAGAAGCCAACAAGGCTTTCGCGCATTACCGTTATTGATCTGCTTACTGAGGAGGTTTAAGCCATGGCAACGCCGAGAGACGTATCCCTGCAAATGACCCGAAATATCGGTATCATGGCCCACATCGACGCAGGCAAGACCACCACCACCGAGCGCATTCTGTACTACACCGGTATTAACCATAAGATCGGCGAAGTTCATGACGGCGCTGCTACGATGGACTGGATGGAGCAGGAACAGGAACGTGGTATTACCATCACTTCCGCTGCAACCACCTGCTACTGGAGCCACACCGAGACCCAGCACGATCCGGCTCTGTTCAAAAAGAACCGTCATCGTATCAACATCATCGACACCCCGGGCCACGTTGACTTTACTGTTGAAGTTCAGCGTTCTCTGCGTGTTCTGGACGGTTCTGTTACCGTTCTGGCCGCAAAGGGTGGCGTTGAGCCTCAGTCTGAAACCGTTTGGCGCCAGGCTGACGAGTACAAGGTTCCCCGCATGGTTTACGTCAACAAGATGGATACCATGGGTGCTGACTTCTTCCGCTGCGTACAGATGATGCATGATCGTCTGCATGCCAACGGTGTGCCTATCCAGCTGCCTGTCGGCCAGGAAGACACTTTCCGCGGCATCATCGATCTGATCGACATGAAAGCCGATATCTACTATGATGATATGGGCAATGATGTGCGCGTTGAGGAAATTCCTGAAGACCTGAAAGAACAGGCTCAGGAATATCATGACAAGCTGATCGAAGCTGTTGCTGAGACCGACGAAGAGCTGATGATGAAGTACCTGGAAGGCGAAGAGCTGACCAAGGGAGAAATCAAGGCTGCTCTGCGTAAGGCTACTATTTCCAACGAGATCGTTCCTGTTGTCTGCGGCTCTTCTTACAAGAACCGTGGCGTTCAGAAACTGTTGGATGCAATCGTTGATTATATGCCCGCTCCGACCGATGTTGCGGCCATCAAGGGCACCAACCCGGAGACTGGCGAGGAAGAAGATCGCACTTCTTCCGATGATCAGCCGTTCTCTGCACTGGCATTCAAGATTATGACTGACCCGTATGTCGGTAAGCTGTGCTTCTTCCGCGTGTACTCTGGTACCGTTGAGGCTGGCACCACTGTTTACAACTCTGTTAAGGATCAGGACGAGCGTATCGGCCGTATCCTGCAGATGCATGCAAACAACCGTAAGGATATCGACATCTGCTACGCTGGCGATATCGCCGCTGCTGTTGGTCTGAAGAACACCACCACTGGTGATACCCTGTGCGATGAGAAGCATCCCATCATTCTCGAGTCCATGAACTTCCCCGAGCCGGTTATCCGCGTTGCCATCGAGCCCAAGACCAAGGCTGGCAGCGAGAAGATGGGTATTGCCCTGTCTAAGCTGGCTGAAGAGGACCCGACTTTCCGTACCTGGACCGATGAAGAAACCGGTCAGACCATCATCGCCGGCATGGGCGAGCTCCACCTGGAAATCATCGTGGACCGTCTGCTCCGCGAGTTTAAGGTCGAAGCTAACGTTGGCGCACCTCAGGTTGCCTACCGTGAAACCATCCGCAAGGATGCTAACCAGGAAACCAAGTACGCACGTCAGTCCGGTGGTAAGGGCCAGTATGGTCACGTTAAGATCAAGATTGAGCCCAACCCGGGTAAGGGTTATGAGTTTGTCAACGGTATTGTTGGCGGCGCTATCCCGAAGGAATACATCCCCGCTGTTGACAACGGTATCCAGGGCGCGATGAAGTCCGGCATTCTGGCTGGCTATCCCGTCGTGGATGTCAAGGTCACTCTGTGGGATGGCTCCTATCATGAAGTTGACTCCTCTGAAATGGCGTTCTCCATCGCCGGCTCCATGGCATTCAAGGATGCTATGAAGAAGGCTGATCCCGTCATTATGGAGCCCATCATGAAGGTTGACGTTGTTGTTCCTGACGAGTATATGGGCAACGTCATTGGCGACTTGAACAGCCGCCGCGGCGCGATCCAGAACCAGGAATCCACCGATGGCACTGCCCGTGTCACCGCTATGGTTCCTCTGTCCGAGATGTTCGGTTACGCTACTGACCTGCGTTCCAAGACCCAGGGCCGTGGCCAGTACTCCATGGAGCCGGCTGATTACCAGCAGGTTCCCAAGAGTGTTGCAGATAAGATCATGACCGAGCGCAATAAGGGCTGATTCTGCACAAATTCGCGCAAAATACTTGATTTTTCTTGAAAAATCTAGTATGATAGCCTTATAACAGGCTATTTTATCTGTTTGAATTAAAGGAGGATACTTCCAATGGCTGAAAAGGAAAAATTTGACCGCTCTTTGGAGCATGTCAACATCGGTACCATCGGTCACGTTGACCACGGCAAGACCACTCTGACTGCCGCTATCACCAAGGTTCTGGCTCTGAAGGGCGACGCCGATTTCATGGATTACTCCAGCATCGATAAGGCTCCTGAAGAGAAGGCTCGTGGTATCACGATCAATACCGCTCACGTTGAGTACCACACCGCGAAGCGTCACTATGCCCACGTTGACTGCCCGGGCCATGCTGACTACATCAAGAACATGATCACCGGTGCTGCTCAGATGGACGGCGCTATCTTGGTTGTTGCTGCAACCGATGGCCCGATGCCGCAGACCCGTGAGCACATCCTGCTGGCTCGTCAGGTTGGCGTGCCCAAGATCGTTGTGTTCCTGAACAAGTGCGATATGGTTGACGACGAAGAGCTGCTCGACCTGGTCGAAATGGAAGTTCGCGAACTGCTGGACAGCCAGGATTTCGACGGCGACAACACCCCGATCATTCGTGGTTCCGCTCTGAAGGCTCTGGAGAGCACTTCCAAGGATCCCGATGCTCCGGAATACAAGTGCATTTGGGAGCTGATGGACGCTGTTGATAACTACATCCCGACTCCGGACCGTGCTGCTGATAAGCCGTTCCTGATGCCCGTTGAGGACGTTATGACCATCTCCGGCCGTGGCACCGTTGCTACCGGTCGTGTTGAGCGTGGTACTGCTCATGTCGGCGATCAGATGGAAATCGTTGGTCTGAAGGAAGAGAAGCTGACCACCACCATCACTGGTCTGGAAATGTTCCGCAAGAGCCTCGAGTTCGCTCAGGCTGGCGACAACATCGGCGCTCTGCTGCGTGGTATTGACCGTGACCAGATCGAGCGTGGCCAGGTTCTGGCTGTTCCCGGCTCTGTTCATCCCCACACCACTTTCGATGGCCATGTTTACGTCCTGAAGAAGGAAGAAGGCGGCCGTCATACCCCGTTCTTCAACAACTATCGTCCTCAGTTCTACTTCCGTACCACCGACGTTACCGGCATCATCACCCTGCCCGAAGGCACTGAGATGTGCATGCCCGGCGACAACGTTGATATGCACGTTGAGCTGATCACCCCGGTTGCCATGGAAGAAGGCATGCGTTTCGCTATCCGCGAAGGCGGCCACACTGTTGGTTCCGGCGTTGTTTCCAAGATCGAGAAGTAATTTTCGGCTTGTGATATAGCTTTCAAGGCTCCTGCTGTTAAGGCAGGGGCCTTTTTGTTGTGTACGACTTATGGGACGGGGAGGGGGCAAAGGCCGGGTGTGGAAGACCAAGGAAGGCATCATGAAAACATCAGGAATTGTAGATAGGGGAGAGGACACCATTCGGAACTTTGAAAAAGTGGAGCAGAAGGGGGCACTCACACCGCCCTACCTTGGGAAGGTGTGTTTCAGGTCGCGGTTAAGGGGCAAGGGTTGATCTATCCCTAAGTTTTCGGAACGGTCAGGAACGCTCTCTACAGTACAATTTATAATGGGCAATTCTCAACCTCCAATTTTCCCTTCAAGTTTCCTCCAATCTCTGCCAAATCTCTCAACAACAAGCCAAACCGAAATGGCAAAAAATGCGCGATCACAATACCGGGTAATTGTATTAAGAGATTGCAAAGAACATTATCGGGGTAAATGTTCAATTATTTGATAAAAACGGGAATAAGTCATTCAAAAATGTTAATAAATACCGCCAAAGAGTCACCGCATCGCAGCGCAAATAATGTGCGAAAAACAGGTTTCAGTTGATTCAAGGACAAAAATTTACCTAGAAACCGCTCTAATTAACTATGCAAATTCTGGCAACTGTGATATAATGTATATACCTGGATGTGTCGGAAAGGCTATCATTTGCGGGATCAAGGCATGCAGCCGGTACAACGTTTTGTCAGCCGCTGTGCCGGGGCCAAAAGCCCCAAAAGCAGGCCGCAGCCCGGCAAGGGATCGCCAGACCGAGGGGGCATAACCAGGCGTTTTGCAATCAACACCTGCAAAGTGCCGCACATCTGCCGTACCACTTTTCACACAAAAGGGGAAAGTAGTAACACTTAAGGGAGGATAAAACTATGAAGAAAAACCTTCAGCGTTTTGGTGCATCCGTGTTGGCAGCAGCCATGGTTGCCCAAAGCGTGGCGCTTCCCGCAGCAGCCGAAACTACCAAGATTGATTCTTCGGTAGCGCAGTCTGTTGCAGCTAGCGCAGCAAGCGCGGCCAGCGCTGTGCAGTCCCTGCCCAAGTTCACCAGCACCGCAGACCTGATCAAGCAGACAGCCCAAACGCTGGCTGCCCAGGGCGAAGTGCATGAACTGGAGCAGGACGATGCCAAGCTGGAAGCGACTGCACAGAGCAAGGCGGGCATGAGCCTTGCAGCGTTGGAAAATGCACTGGCCGATGCCATGTACGCCAACGCCGCAGCCGGCAAGATCAACACTGAAGCCTATGGCCTGAACAAGGACGAGATGGCATCGGTGATGGCTGCCACCATCAAAACGTATCATCTGTCCAGCGCCGTTACCGACCTGGGCTATGAGACGAACGCCGCAGGCGTTGTGACCGCCGTTACCTTTACCGGCAGCTCCGGCATGACCTCTGCGATGGAGTCCATGACCAACAGCGATGATGAAGTGATTGCGCAGCAGGCTGACAGCTACGCACAGGCTTACGTTGCTGAAAACTCCGATACCTTTGCTGCCAGCGCCGCTGCAGACGGCCATACCTATGGCGAGCCGAAATGGTACTGGAATGACACCAACCCGGAGGATGGCCACACCCATACCTGGAAGGAAACCCCCGATGGTTACTGGACCAAGACCGATGACGGCTGGGCTTACACCGCTGTGTATACCTGTGAAAAGGACGATGCCTACCAGAAGGTAGAAGGCACCGTAACCAAGGATACCACCGAGGCAAAGCCCGGCGCTGCCGGCAAGACCGTTTACTCTGCCAGCGTGCCCGCTGACAAGAGCCCGGTTAAGAAGGAATACAAGGAACCCACCACCCGCACCGACGACATTGCCGCCCTGCCCTGCCAGAACCATGCCGTGCCCAAGGATGCAGATGGCAACTTTGTTGCTACCTTCAACTGGGAAATGAAGAAGGTCGAGGGCAAGCTGGAAGCTGACTACAGCAACGCCCAGCTGTTCTATGACAGCGAAACCAAACAAATTTCTGCCGGCGCTCCCGTTACCATTGACTGGGAATGCACCGGCATCACCTTCAAGTGTGCTGCCTGCGGCGAAGAAATCAGCACCAAGCCGGTAATGACCATGCCGGTCAGCGTTGTGGTAGACCAGAATAACAATTCCGTCTACATCAACGTGGGCGGCACCCCGACCCTGGATACCACCTCCGGCGGCGTCGGCGTTACCCTGGTGTCCGCAATGGATGGCGGCAACTGGTACGATATGCAGAACAACCCGGTTGACGCAAGCAAGGTGAACTTCACCTATCAGAGCGGCGACAACAAGGGCAAGAACAGCCTGCTGCTGTACGACAGCCAGAAGACTGCCGTGTATGTGGACGACCAGGGCAACCAGGTCACCAATACTTACGATGTCTCGACTGCGCAGATGAACTACTACTACTTCCAGCTGTCGCAGTTCAACCAGGACGAAGCAGAGTACTTCGGCGTGGCTGCTCCGTTCTGGACCTCCAAGGGCGTTCAGAAGCAGGGCGAGGATGGCAGCATCACCGGCACCATGGGCGCAATCAAGGTATTGTGCAGCATTGATCCGAACGATGATGTCCCGCCGACCACCATGGCATTTATGCTGCAGTTCCTTCCGCAGGGCTTTATGTCTTACGTTATGACCTATGGCGAAGCTCTGAAAGCCATCCGTGATGCAGGCCTGGCACAGGTTGCCAAGCTGGGTGACAGCGCTGACTATGTCACCAAGCTGCTGGTCCTGCACGACTGGATCTCCCAGGTTGCAGAATTCGATATGGGCTCCATGGGCGATATCACCGGCGGCGGTAACAACGACCCCATCCAGATGACTGCTTTCGGTGCCCTGCTGGGCGGCGGGATCGGCGCTTCCGGCGTTGAGTATGGCTGCATCTGCCTGGGCTATGCATCTGCATTTAACTACATGGTCCAGAATTTGCCTGACAACAAGAGCATCTATAAGAATGAAGACGGCACCTGGAAGACCCCCGATGAAGTAGGCGATAACGCTGTTGTTGACTTTGCCCAGATCCTGTATTACTGCGATACTTCTGATACCAGTGTTGCCGGTAATGCGTTCGGCGGCGGCATGTTCAACAACGTCCACTACTTCAACGCAGTCAAGGTCAACAAGCTGCAGGGCGACAGCAACTCTGCTACGATGACCACCGGCGAAGCCAACAAGAACTGGTACTATGTTGACGTCTGCTATGACGACGTGAACACCGAGTGCATGGCCCAGACCCGCGTTGAGAACGCAGGCGACATGCGCCATGTCAACTTCCTGGTTTCTCCCTCCGGTCTGGAAGGCCGTTACAGCAAGTACTATGATTACATTGACTCGCTGTACGATGGCTACACCTACACCAAGAACAAGAATCCCGATGTGGATGATGACGGCAATGTTGTGTTGAACAACGGCAAGCCGCATTACTCTTACACCAAGGCGGAGAACAAGAACGAGACCCGTTACACCGATACCTGCTACGAGGATACTTGGTTCACCTCTATCTGCAGCCCCATCTACTTCGACAATAATTACTTCTATTACGTTGATACCACGACCAACCAGAACCTGTATAACAACATGCGCCGCCAGCAGTCCGAGAACGGCAACAACGGCAACTCTGGTTCCGGCAGCTCTGGTAACAACTCCCAGATGCAGCAGTTCATGAAGAAGATGCAGAACCAGGGCCCCGATACTCTGGAAGCACGTCCGCGTAATGCGAACTACTATATCCGCAAAGAGGATTCCAGCAGCAGACCCGGCGGCTTCAGCATGAGCAGCTTTACCAAGACGGATGACCCGTTTGATATCATCCTGATGTACTACAACGATCTGAAGAAAACCAGCAGCAACTTCAATGATGACGACAGCAATGCCGAGGTTCTGGCCAAAGCTGGCACCATCTATAAGATCGATAGCAGTGCAGCGGATTCTAACCTGAACACCGAGTGCCTGGCAGACGCTGCTGCAAAGCGGATCTACCCCGCATTGGTACACTCTACCGCACTGTATGATGGCAAGCTGTACTTCAACGTCAACAACGCCATCTACCGTATGGACCCGACCTCCGGCAAAGTGGAAGAAGTGAAGGAATACAACACCGTCTATGGCGGCATTAAGCTGACCAAGGATAAGGACGGCAACATGGTTCCCGATACCCACTTTCCCGGCATGAGCATGGTTATCATGGATAGCGCCCAGGATACCAGCAGTGTGCAGTATCTGGGCACCTTCATGAACCATCCTCTGGCGGGCCTGACCCTGCGTGACAGCTACAGCTTTGCTACCACCACCCAGCAGGGCCAGACTGTGATCACCGGCATCAACACCACCAAGGATCAGCTGGTCGTTTCTGTCGGCACCAACCTGTCCAACACCTATAAGGAACTGGTGGACGGCAAGGCAGAAGTCAAGACCGATGCTTCCGGCACTTCTTATGCAAACCGTAAGAGCTACAAGACCGAGTCCTGGAACTACAACCCGAGTTACAACCAGAACATGGGCAGCTCTGACGAGAAGAACAAGAACGAAGAGTTCATGTGGTGCGCGAACCTGGTTGAAACCATGCCGATGTCCGACATGGTCAGCGACCTGAAGAGCGGCGCAACCACCAATGTTTCCGTTGAAGCATGGTGCGATACCCCCGCTTACACCCAGGACCGCACCACCAAGTACGGCCTGACCAAGGGTGAAAAGAAGTACGCTGACGGCGCACTGCCCAAGGGCCATACCTGGGCTCTGGACGAGCTGGAAACCAAGTCCGTTGGCAACAATGTGTACCTGTGCTCTGATTGCCATACCGCAACCGAAAGCACCCCCCACACCGTTACCCTGCCCGATGCAGTTGCAGGCGTTACCCTGACCCTGGGCACCACCAGCAACACCTACATCAAGGACGATACCGTTACCCTGACCGTAGAAAAGGAAGGCACCGATATCGTTACCGTTACCGCAAAGAACGGCGATACCGATGTTGCTCTGACTGAAGTTCAGGAAGCAGCGCAGGACGAAGCCGCAGCCCAGGCTACCACCGAAAAGGCTAAGACGGTTTACACCTTCACCATGCCGGACGGCGATGTGACCATCAGCGTTACCAAAGCCGCTAAGACCTATGCGGTCAAGGTGGCCGATGCTAACAAGGATACGTTGAAGATCACCAGCCCCGAAGCTGACCTGGATAAGGTTGCTGAGGGCACCAGCGTTACCGTTGTGGCTACCCCGAAGGATGGCTATACCCTGACGGCTGACGGTGTGGTGGTTACTTACGGCGACAATCAGACCCTGAAAGCAACTCCTGACACAGAAAAGGCCAACACTTACACCTTTGCAATGCCCGCTGGCGATGCAACTGTCAGCGCAGCGTTTGAAGAGGTTAAGAAGTACACGGTTACGGTTGACCCTGTTGAAGGCGAAGCCGCTGAAGTTACCGCAACCCCGAAGGAAGCTGCGAAGGATGCCGAAATCACCGTTGAGGTTAAGAACATTAAGGATGGCTACAAGCTTAAGGATGACGGCCTGACTTACAGCTACAAAGACGGTGAAAAGACCGAGACCAAAACGCTGACCCTGACTGAAGGCAAGACTACCTTCAAGATGCCTGCTGCCAATGTTACCGTTAGCGCTGCGTTTGAAGCCGTTGAGGTTAAAACTTACAGCGTTGCTGTTGACAAGAAGGGCGAAGGCGCGGTAGAAGTAACAGCTAATGATGCAGCTGTTACCGAGACCACTGCCCTGAAGGCTGGCGACATTGTTACCTTTACCGTTACCCCGAAGAACGAAGCTACTATTCTGACCAAGTTGGCTGAAAATGGCCTGTCTGTTAAGGATAGCAAGGGTACTGCTGTTGATTACAAGGCTGGCACCACAGATGGCACCTATACTTTCGAGATGCCTGCCGATAATGTAACCATCAGCGTACAGTTCACGACTGTTGAGTACAGCATTGTAACTACGGCAGACCCGGCTGAAGGTGGCACGATTACTGTTACAGTTAATGGCAAATCTGAATTGAAACGCGCACCTAAGGGCGCTGAAATGGCTGTAACGGTTACGCCGAATTCTGGCTATGAACTGGAGCAGGCTTCCCATGGTCAGACCGTTATCACCGATAAAGTCAAAGATGGTGGTACGTATACGGTTACCATGAGCGATTGTAACTTTGAAATCACTGCAGAATTCAAGAAGATTGAAACCACTGAACCCACCAACCCCAGCGAAGAACCTCAGGCTATTGAAGCCGAGGAACGCACCGTCCATGGTGCCGCTGAAAAGACCACCATTACCGCAATGGCTGTCTTTACCTGCACCGATAAGAACTGCGCAAGCGCACAGTTCGTGGATGCAACTATAAAGCAGACCAGCGGCGTTACCACCGCTGCTGTCACCTTCAACGGCAAGGACTACACCGCCAAGTACGGCGAGAAGAACGGCTGGGTTGAAGAAAACGGCAAGAAGTACTGGTACGAAAAGGGCGTGAAGCAGGGTACCACCGGCCGCGGCAAAGAGATCTATGATCCCGATTCCGACGCTTGGTACTGGCTGGATGCTGTCCAGGGCGGCGCAATGACCGTCAGCAAGGACGTTTACCAGGAATCCGCCGCCGGCCAGTGGGCTGATAAGCCCGATGGCACCGGCAAGTGGGTCCGTTACGATGAGAACGGCCACATGGTCAAGGGCTGGCAGACGACCGATAAGGGCACCTACTACTTTGACCTGATCACCGGCGCTATGGCTAAGGGCGCAGGCGATATTGACGGTGTACCTTGCGCATTTGACGAGTACACCGGTATCGCTCTGGACGGCCAGTGGCTGACCATCAAAGGCGCTGACTTCTGGTACGAAAAGGGCGTTCGCCAGGGCCTGGATGGCCGCGGCAAGGAAATCTATGACCCGGCTTCCGATGCTTGGTACTGGCTGGACGCCGTTGACCAGGGCAAGAAAGCCACCAGCAAGGATGTCTATCAGGAATCCGAAGCTGGCCAGTGGGCAGACCGCGCCGATGGCACCGGCAAGTGGGTCCGTTACGATGCACAGGGCCACATGATCAAGGGCTGGAGCGCTGACAAGCGTTACTATTTCGACCCGATCTATGGCACCATGGCTAAGGGCGATGCAGTCATCGACGGCCGTACTTATCACTTTGATAAGAACACCGGCGTTCTGCAGTAATCCCACAGCCGAACAATGAGCTGTAACCAGCCCATTAACCTCTAAATAAAAATGCCGCAGCAGATGTAATAGTCTGCTGCGGCATTTTTGTATTTGTGGGCATAGGTTCGGTGAAATATTTGCCAGGCCAGTAGGGCGGGTGACCCCACCCCGCCGAAAGCTAGAAATAGTACACGATTAAAAAATCGCAATTTACCTTACCCGCATAATAAAGGCAACACACAAAAACATGGCGAGCACATCAGGCCGGTGCAAGGGCAAAACCTACTAAAAAGCTGCGGCTAAATTTGGCAAATATGGCGCGCGAAGTATAATTTTTGGAGGATATCACAAGCAGAACAAACAAACTTTGTCAGTTCAAACAACAAAAAAACAACAAACTGGCATGAATGCCAAAGAATGCGGCCGCGAATTGTGAAAGATTTTAATATATTTTCTTCATTTTTTCCTTACCTGTTATCATTTGAATTTGCAATCGAAATATGGAACTTGTATAATAAAATAAAGGAAAAGTGCAAACTAAATGGGCGAAGAGGATTTGGTGCAATGGATGATAAAAATAGATTCAGCATTCTGCTGGAGCATTTGCTGGAAGTTGCGGAAGTCAAGAACTATACCCTGGCCAAGCGCCTGCAATACGATGTTTCCTATATCAGCAAATGGGTCAGCGGCCGCATGCTGCCTGCCAAAAAGACTGAAAAGCGCGTGATGGAGGGCATCAGTGCCTGCGTGGTGGATGAAGCCACCGATGATGGCCGTGACCTGCTGCTGCGGGAATACAGCGTTAGCATCCCCAGTGACCTGAAAGCCGCCATTTATGATAACCTGATTGCTGAATATGATTATTTGCAAGAGGAGCTGGACAGCGGCGAGGCGCGCATTGGCCCCTATACGGACTTTTGGGCCGAGCTGAACATGCTGCAATACCTGACCAAAATGGCGCACCCCGTGCTGCGCCGCGTCAGCCAGCTGGACATTGTGGCTGTGATGGACCTGATGGAAATGGCGCGCGAATACCGCCTGAAAGTTGCCAACCTGCAAAACGGCCAGCTGGTGGACCAGCGCAGCTATGATAACGTCTATTTCAAGCTGATGATCGATATCAGCCGCGAAAAATGGGACCCCATCTATGATGCCGCGCTCATTATCAACGTGTTGACCAACTTCAGCCATATTCATTTCAAGCTGTTTGGCAGCACCGCGGCTGCCGGGCGCGCGGTGTTTGTGGTCAAGGGCGATTTTGCCATTACCGGCCTGCTGGTCAGCCACAGCCGCTGCGCTGCCGTTACCGCCACCGAGGACCCGCAGAACTGCGAAAGCCTGTATGATAACTTCTCCAAGCTCTGCGTGCGGGATGACCAGCTTTTCCGCGATACCAGCATGCGCCAGCTGATCAGCCAGTACGACTATATGCACACGCTGCTGGCCTCCAATCTGCGGTGGATGTTCGGCCACCTGAATGAGCTTCTGCTGCCGGATGACTTGTTTGAAGAGATCCTGACCGCCCACGAGGCCGAGCTGAAAGATTTTTTGGGTGCTACCCCTGCGGAGCTGCGTAGCGTACACAACCTTGCCAAAGGCGTGGTGGAGGAAACAAACATCCGCATCCTGATTTATGAAGCTGCATTTTCCTCCATGGCGGTTTCCGGCGAGCTGGACTTTTTCAGTTACAAGGTCAACCTTACCCCGGATCAGCGCAGCCGGTGCATCAGCTATGTGCTGCAGCTTTGCAAGCAGCGTGAAAAACTTGAATTCCGCTTGATCAGCGGCCGTATTGTGAACGATTTCCAGTATGTGGCGGACCCCAATATGTTTCTTTCTGGCGCTGCATCGTATCTTCGACTGGATAACAACTGCCCCATCAACCGGATTGCAATGGTCAACAACAGTGTGATGGAAGACCGCCTGAGTGAATATTTTGATCAGGTCTGGAATTTGGATGACCAGAACGTGACAAAAGAGCGCAACGCCATTGCGGAGCACATCCATCATGTCCTGCAGGGAATCCATCTGATTACCCGCGCCAAAAGCGATGAAATGGAAGAACTGCAAGAGAGCTGGATGAACAAAATCTAAAAATACAACATACATACGCATAAACATGAAGCCCTGGCTGCTGCGGTAGCTGGGGCTTTTGTTGCACCGAGGAAAATGAAATTGCAAGAAAACTCCATGCCAAAGCGTGAAAATCCATGTGAAAAAAATGAATCATGCGGAATCAATTTCTGGAAATTTGTGCCATGGGATTCTCGTGCTTTCCGTAAACAGGAATGGTATACTATGTTCAGCACCGAAGATAATTATAGCATTATGGTTCGGCGACGCTGTGCAACGATGTGCACAGCAGGGGAAAGCGCCATAAAGGTTTGGCGTGATTTGATTTGGATAATTTAATTCCCTGCAACTATAAGGGAAAGACATTTGGAGGAAATTGCAATGAATGAAAACGCGATGTTGACTGGCAAGCCCAGCATTGACCGCCCCTGGATGAAGTTCTATCCGGATGTCCTGCGCGGTATCCAGGTTCCGGCCTGCACCGTGGAGCAGTACCTCTCCGTGCGCGCTGCAGACCCTAACGTGATTGCCATGCACTATTATGGCGTGGATATCACCTGGGGTACCGTGTTCCGTAAGGTGGACACTACCGCCCGCGCTCTGCAGGTGCTTGGCGTCAAGCAGGGGGACCAGATCCCCGTGTTCCTGCGTTCTGTGCCGGAATTCATTTATCTGCTGCTGGCAGCCGAGCGCATCGGTGCTTCGCTGCTGTGCCGTGACAACACCCTGGAAGAAAACATTGAAGCTGTTCAGAAAGCCAATGCCAAGGTGATTTTTGTTCACGACTTCTTCTCCAAGGCCGAAATCGAAGCCTACCGTGAGCAGACCAACGTGAATACCTATGTTATCGTTCCCGCTCTGGAAAGCGGCGACCGCGCCGCTATGCCGGTTTACCTGCAGCATTCCCTGGATGCCCTGTATCCGGATGTTCCCGCCCGTGGCTCTGATACCATGATGTGGGCTGATTTCTGTAACATGGGCCAGCGTTTTCGCGGCTTTGTGCCCGCTCCTGTCAACATTGACCGCCCGCTGCTGCGCGCCTACACCAGCGGTTCCACCGGCCCTTCCAAGCAGGTCATCCATTCTGCACACAGCATCATCGGCGTGCTGGCCCAGATGAACTTTTATGGCTCTTCGGATAAATTCCGCCCCACCTGGCTGCTGACCATCCTGCCCCCGGCTCTGATCGCTGTTGTGGTTTCCATGGTGCTGCTGCCCCTGGCCGGCGGTATGCTGCTCATTCTGGATCCGTTTGTGGATGTGTACGATGTTGACCTGGAAATGATGCGCTACCGCCCCAACAACTGGCCCCTGATCCCCATGTTTGTGGAGGTTATCCGCCGCAGCAAGCGTCTTCCGGCTGACTATGATATGTCCCACATGCTGGCCATCGGCGCCGGCTGCGAGGCATTCAACAACAAGCAGCTGCGCAATGTTGAGGAGTTCCTCAAGCAGCATAACTGCAACCTGCGCTTTACTGCCGGCTACGGCAGCAGCGAGGCCGGCTCCAACGCCACTCTGCCCATGGCTCCGTTCCCGGTGCGTGACGGCAACGTTGGTGTGCCGATGATCCACAGCGTCATCAGCATCTTTAAGCCCGGCACCCAGGAAGAGCTGACCTACAATACCCCCGGTGAGATCTGCATGACGGGCCCCGGCGTGATGCTGGGCTATGACCGCCCCGAAGCAACCGCCAAGGCACTGCAGGTTCACGCAGACGGCAAGACCTGGCTGCACACCGGCGATATTGGCTATATGTCCGAGGACGGTGTGCTCTACACGATGACCCGCGGCGCATCCCCGCGCTTTGGCGGCGGCGACCTGATGGTGCAGCCGCTGGAGAACATCGTGGCTGATGCTGACATCAAGGGCATCAAGGACGAGTTCTTTGTTATCGTGCCGGATGATGAGCACGAGGGCTGCTTCCTGCCGTACCTGTACGTCCAGCTCAAAGATGGCTACACCTTGGACGATGTGCGCGATAAGATCAATGCCTGCCTGCCGGAACGTTACATGCGTCCGGTGGAGATTTTCACCGTACCGGAACGCCCGTTCTTCCACTTCAAGACCAACCGTATTGGCCTGAGCAAAGAAATCATCGCCAAGCGCAACCAGCAGAAAGAGAAAGCCAAGCGCAACAGCTTTGCCGATGGCTGCATTGCCTGATGACTTTGGCGTGATAAAATCATGATAATGTAACGGCATGTGCCCACCTTATGATAGAGATAAGGGGGGCACATGCCTTTTGTTTTGGGGTGGGGGAGCGGATGAAGATGAACGGTACGCGCGGTTGGGGGATAGGGGAGAAGGGCAATCGGATTCCGGTGCGGGGGAGATACTTGTGAAGTTGTAAAATAAAACTTTGAAATCCATCCGCGGATGAAAAGCACGATAGGGCACTGTATCATTAGCCACATGCTGAAAAAATGCTGTAGGGAACGGGATTGACCGTTCCGCAGCCTTATAAAAAGTCAACCTTTTACGGGGAAAAGAAAAATATCGCTACTCTTTTTTGAAAAAATCACAAAGGAAATTTTGTGTTTTTCTTTTGGAAAGAGGAATTTCGGATGAAAAAGGGGAGCTCGGGAAACAAAAACAGGAAAAACTTTGTAAGATATGGGAAATAAATGACGATGAAACGAACTGTATTTTGACGAAACTAAAAAGGCATAAAATAATAAAAAAACTTTCAAAAAGTGTTGACAAAAGGGGGATACTTGGTTATAATAATATTCGTCGCCGGTGAGGTGGCCAAACAAAATAAGCGGATGTGGCGGAACTGGCAGACGCGCTAGATTCAGGTTCTAGTTCCCTTAAAAGAGTGTGGGTTCAAATCCCTTCATCCGCACCAAAGAGCTTCAAGCTTTGGCTTGAGGCTCTTTTTCTTTGTCTTGGCTTTTAAGTTGTTTATTGCCCTGCCAAAAGCAGAGAGATGATTACCGCTCCGGTATCAGTGAGGAAAAAAGGCCATATGAAGGTTTACCACAAGCTGTCAGGCGAATTTCCATATGCCTGCGTTTCCCTGTGGCCCTGAATCTGGCTCTAAACCGTGTTCCCAATAAAGCAAGATAAAAGGGCAGTGTATTCGTATGCTGCCCTCTCTCATACAACGAAATGTCCACGGACGGAACACAGATATATTGTCCACAAAAACATTTTTTAAATATTTTTTACTTCGTATCAACGATAAAAATAGATTGTTTTTCCACAGGGCACACCTGTCCGCCTCTTGCAATCTTGAACGATTGCGGTATAATGGAAAACATTCCGCGAAACCGTTTGTGCGGGCGGCTGCGGAATGGGCAGGTGCGGAACATCTGCCAAACCCAATTAAAATAGGGAAGAGGAATCGTTATGAATCAACTCACAAAAGCGGCCAAAACGCTGGCCGCCAAGTACAACTCCACCAGCCTGATCCTGCGCATTGCAATTGGCCTGGTGGTCGGTTCGGTGCTGGCTTTGATCTGCCCCGGTGCTGCATGGATCGAAGAATTCGGCAACCTGTTTGTCGGCGCGCTGAAAGGCGTTGCACCGGTGCTGGTGTTTGTTATTGTTGCCAGTGCACTGGCGCAGGGCTCCTCCAAGCTGGACCGCCGCTTTGGTACGGTGGTCTGGCTGTACATGCTCACCACCTTTGTGGCGGCTGCGCTCAGCGTTGTGACCAGCAAGCTGTTCCCGCAGACGCTGGTTCTGGCGGAAGCTGCCACGGCGGATGTGGTGCCCCAGGGCCTGGGTGATGTGATGCACACCCTGCTTTCCAACATTGTTTCTAACCCGGTTGCTTCCATCATGAACGGCAACTATATCGGCATCCTGATGTGGGCCTGCCTGTTCGGCCTTGCCATGAAAAAGCTGGGCAGCGATACCACCAAGAACTTTATGGCCAACACGGCGGATGCAATTTCTGCCATTGTGCGGTGGATCATCAACTTGGCGCCGTTTGGCATTATGGGCCTGGTGTTTACCAACGTGGCGGACAACGGCCTGTCCATCTTTACCCAGTACGGGCGCCTGTTGCTGCTGCTGGTGGGCACCATGCTGCTGATGGCGCTGGTGATCAACCCGTTCATCATCTTTATCTACTTGCACCGCAACCCCTACCCACTGGTGTTCCGCTGCCTGCGTGAAAGCGGCCTGACCGCTTTCTTCACCCGCAGCTCCGCCGCCAACATCCCGGTCAACATGTCTCTGTGCGAAAAGCTGGGCCTGGATAAGGATATTTACTCCGTCTCCATCCCGCTGGGCGCAACCATCAATATGGACGGCGCTGCCATTACCATCACCATCATGACGCTGGCTGCCGCCAACACGCTGGGCATGCAGGTCTCCGTGCCTGCCGCCATCCTGCTGTCCATCATGTCGGCTTTGGGCGCATGCGGCGCTTCCGGTGTTGCGGGCGGTTCGCTGCTGCTCATCCCCATGGCCTGCTCGCTGTTTGGCATTTCCAATGATATTGCCATGCAGGTCGTCGGCGTTGGCTTCATCATTGGCGTTATTCAGGACTCCGTTGAGACTGCGCTGAACTCCGCCGGTGACGTGGAATTTGCCGCCACCGCCGAATACCACCAGTGGCTCAAAGAGGACAAACCTCTGCCGGCTTTCATGGGCGGTAAATAAGGTACATAGGTATCATTTAAGGCAATACCGCATAATTCTAAGTGCCGATACGGCGAGCGAGGTACGGCAGA
>OLNQ01001959.1_pt1 | contig 18640 bp, 12 predicted proteins | sample 1672821 | NCBI WGS metagenome assembly OLNQ01 (sample SAMEA3136727, study PRJEB25190) | human gut metagenome | biome: human gut; feature: human-associated habitat; material: faeces | place: Austria | collected 2013 | reverse complement strand
AGGCGAATCGCTGTGTTACTTTCGGGATTCGGCTTCGGTCACATACGGAGGTATGCACCCTTCAGACCTCACCCTCAGTGCCTTGCGCTTCATCCCTTCTGCAAAGTCTAGACAATCTTGCTAGCAAGATTGTGAGACTGTTGACTCTTGCAACAGTCTCATTATAATGCGTCAGCCCTGGGCTCCTTATCGTAGAGCACTCCCTCTGCCCTCTTTTGATTACCTTTGCACCGAACTTGTAGTCGGGAGCTATCAGTCGTGCGATAGCTTTCGATAGGAAGTTAAGTCATCACAACTAGAAGGTTTAGTCATCACAACGGATAGTATAAACTTCACAGATGGACCCATCCGTAAGCAACTACTCAAACTAGCTGCCCCAATTGTTGCGACTTCATTCGTACAGATGGCGTACAACTTCACCGATATGGCGTGGTTGGGTCGGCTTGGTAGCCGTGAAGTTGCCTCAGTTGGTGTGATTGGTGTGCTCCTATGGATTGCCACTTCCATAGCACAGCTGACTAAAACCAGTGCCGAGGTTTGCGTCTCGCAGAGCCTTGGTGCGCGCAATGAGCCACAAGCGATAGCATATGCTCGTCACTGTACCACTTGGGCTCTTATCGTGGGTACACTATTGGCTCTTGTCTATCTTTTCTTCGGCTCCCCTATCGTTGGCATTTACCAGCTAGACCAGGATGTACACCAGATGGCTCTGCGCTATTTGCGTATTGTACTCGTGGGCTTGCCTGGATACTTCCTGACACTAGCCATGAGTGGTATCTACAATGCTCATGGGCGGAGCATGACCCCCTTTAAGATTAATTCGCTGGGGCTACTCCTTAATATGATTCTCGACCCGCTACTCATCTTCGTTTGTCGTCTAGGAGTAGTTGGAGCTGCATTGGCTACACTACTGTCGCAGTTAGCCGTCTGCACTATTCTCTACTATCGGATGCAACACAGGGACAAAATGCTCGAGGGCTGCTCTATCGTGACCAGATTAGCTAGAGAGCAGAGCCAGCGTATCTTTGCTATTGGCGTGCCAGTGGTGTTGCTCAACTCACTCTTTGCGCTCATTAGCATACTGATGGGACGCATAGCCTCTGAGCAGGGAGGAGCTATCGGTGTGGCTGTTATGACGACAGGCGGACAGCTTGAGGGTGTAACTTGGAATGCCTGCCAAGGCTTTTGCACCGCCCTAGCGACATTCGTCGGACACAACTACGCAGCGCATCAGTTCGCTCGTGTGTGGCGTGGCTACAAGACGACCATCCTTATGACATTGTCTATAGGGCTCTTCGGCACGCTCCTCTTCTTACTCCTAGGAGAGTCGTTCTTTGCGCTTATCGTTCCTGACCCCGAAACCTATGTCGAGGGAGGACGATACCTATACATAGCCAGTTTCTCACAGCTCTTTATCATGGCGGAGATTACAACGCAAGGGCTCTTTTACGGACTAGGACGGAGTAATACACCTGCAGCTATCAGCATCGTAGGCAATCTACTTCGCATCCCGCTAGCCCTCCTACTGGTGTATGCCGGCTGGGGACTAGCAGCAGTCTGGTGGGCTATCTCACTATCATCCATTGGCAAAGGCATCACCGCCATAGTAGTACTTCTATTAAAGAGAAGCAAACTAACTCCAAAGAACCTAGCCGTCTGACCGAATTATGTACCGACACTACACCTTCACCACAGAGCACCGCCACGAGCTAGACTGGGCTATGCCACTACTGGCTCAGACATTGGCCGACTGGGGCTTCGAGAGCTTTCAAGAAGAGCCTGACAATGGTCGGCTCGATGCCTACATATCTGAGGACGCTGGGGATGGGCCAGGTGGCGGTGAAGTTGCCACGCAGCTCTCCGCAGATGAGGGCTCCTTGACACTATATAATATAGAGTGGTACTATCATCGTGAGCTTGTCCCTTCAGAAGACTGGCTAGCAGCGTGGCGTAGCTCAACCTTCGAACCGATATCGCTACGGGGGCGTATGCTGGTCACAACCCCTGAGCTGGCACCTACTCCACCGACCCATCCGATACAACTCCTCATCGAGGCGTACAATTCGTTTGGCTCAGGCGAGCACCATACGACACGGATGCTCCTAGAGCATCTCCTCGACTACGACCTAGCTGGAGAGCAAGTCGTTGATATGGGATGCGGTACAGGCATCCTCGGTATCGCCTCTCTCCTACTCGGTGCTGACTCCCTCGTAGCAATAGACATATCGTCCGAGTGCGTCACCAATACGCTACACAACCTCCAGCTCAACGGTTTCGAACCCTCAGAGCATATTTCGGTACGGCATGGTGATGCGAGCCTGCTATCTACCTACCCTAGCGAGGCAAATCTGCTCTTTGCCAACATCCATCGCAACATAATTCTGAAGGATCTCCCCAGCTATGTCGCCTCTGTACAGCCAGGTGGCGAAGTATGGCTCAGTGGCTTCCTTCTATCCGACCGACCAGCCATCAGCCAAGCCTTAGAAGCTGTCGGGCTAGAGCTTATCGATGAAGCAACCTCCGAGGAGTGGGTCTTCATGCGTACTCGCAGAGTATGATGAGCCTTACTGACTAGTTACCTTTACCACAACTTGATATGTCCGCAGTCCAGCCACTGATTACGCTGATAGTCACCTTTTACAATGAGGAGACTTACCTAGATAAATGCCTTGCTTCGGTCGCTTCACAGGACTACCCTAATTTGGAAATCCTACTGATGGACGATGCTTCGACAGATGCATCTCCAGAGATAGCCCGCAAGTATGCCACAAAGGATGCCCGGATGCAGCTACACCGTGCGGAGCGCAATGGCGGTATAGCCCGACTGCGTAATCGAGCCTTGGACTTAGCGCAGGGAGACTACATCGCTTGGGTCGATGGGGATGACTGGATAGATCCTCACCATGTGTCAATGCTCTATGAAGTTCTGCGGGAGGTGCCCACAGAACGAGCCATAGCACTCTGTCCTACTCAGCGGCACTATGCCGACGGCACGCCCAAGGACTACCGAGGTCTGCGCGTCCCCTACCTGACGATGCTCACCCCCCGAGATTCCTTGACCCTTATGATGAGTGGCGACAAGGTATCGGGGCACTTTTGGAACAAGCTCTTTCCCCGTGCCCTCTTTGACAAACTGCGAATGCCCGAGGGACGGGTCTTTGAGGATTACTACCTACTACCTAGGCTCGTGGCGCGTGCTACTTGCTTAGTTTGTACAGATCGTACGCTCTACCACTACAGGCAGCATGCCACAAGCATCGTGCATGTGGCCAAGCCTCAGAATGACTATGACCTGCTCTTAGCATGTCGTGACCGAATCCTCTTCCTACGCAACGACCCACCTCACCTCTCACCACAAGTGGCACACCGACTAGAGGTCTATCCACTCAAGATGATGTACCGAGCTTATCACCGAGTCGCCCAGATGCATCATCCAGAGAGCCACCACTACCTCACTAAGATGGAGGAGGCAGGACGGGAGCTTGGGGTCAAGCCTTTACGAGGAATACGCTACTCATCGTACATGTTCCTCCTCTCCCTACGCAAGCGATATACAGAGTGGTGGCTTAGGAGAGTCTGTCCCTTAAGTTAACTCCTTTAGGTAGCCTAGGAGACTTAGCTCACAGCTTCACTCGTAGAGAAGATAATCCTCTAGGAGAGTGCCAACGGACACCCCAACGGTCTACCCTACTACCGAGACCACTCGTCAGCAGATAGAGCTGGCTACTAATGAGTGCTACCATGTCAAGCGAGAGCTCCGAAGAGGTTTATACCCGCTTTTTTCCGTATCTTTGTAAAGTTCAAGACATATATAGTGAGTGGAGTATCTCTACTTTCAGAGAGTACGGCTCTCCCCTCATCACGATAAGCCAATTACAATGAGCGAACAAGAGAAAGATATGAAGACTGCACCACAGACAAATAATGGTGCTTACTCAGCCAGTAGCATACAAGTACTCGAAGGACTAGAGGCAGTACGCAAGCGTCCTGCTATGTATATCGGAGACATCAGCGAGAAGGGTCTCCACCACCTTGTCTACGAGGTGGTCGACAATTCCATTGATGAGGCTCTAGCAGGCTACTGTACCGAGGTATTGGTTGAGATACTATCAGACAATTCAATCCAAGTGACTGACAATGGTCGTGGTATCCCTGTCGATATGCACGCCAAGGAGGGCAAGAGTGCCCTGGAGGTGGTCATGACTGTACTCCATGCTGGCGGTAAGTTTGACAAGGGCTCCTACAAGGTGTCTGGAGGTCTCCACGGTGTCGGTGTCTCATGTGTCAATGCGCTCTCCGAGTCACTCATTGCCGAGGTGCATCGTGACGGCAAAATCTACCGTCAGGAGTATAGCCGAGGGAAGCCTCTGACGGGCGTCGAGGTGGTTGGTAAAGCCGAAGACACTGGCACTCGCATTACCTTTAAGCCTGACGACACAATCTTTCGTGAGACAGTATATAGTAGCGATACGCTCTCACACCGTCTGCGTGAGCTCTCATATTTGAATGCAGGGTTGCACCTTAAACTCGTCGACCATCGAGTACACGATGAGGAGGGGCAGCCTAAGTCTTGGGTCTTCTACTCGGAGGATGGACTGAGCGAGTTCGTTCGCTATGTGGATGGTGCTAAGGAGTCGCTCATCCACGACGTCATCCATCATACGACGGAGAAGCAAGGCGTACCCGTCGAGGTAGCACTAACTTACAACACCTCCTATCAGGAGAACGTCTACACCTACGTCAACGACATTCACACCATAGAAGGCGGTACGCACTTGACAGGCTTCCGCCGTGGACTAACTCGCACGCTCAAGAAGTATGCGACCGACTCGCACCTTCTCGACAAGATTAAAGAGGAGATTTCAGGCGATGACTTCCGTGAGGGCTTGACAGCTATCGTCAGTGTCAAGGTCGCTGAGCCACAGTTTGAGGGACAGACGAAGACGAAGCTCGGTAATAGCGAAATCGTCGGTGTCGTCGATGCTGCCGTCAGTGAGGCACTAGAGATTTACCTCGAAGAGCATCCCACGGAGGCTAAGCTCATCGTTGACAAGGTCATCCTAGCAGCCCAAGCACGTCACGCAGCACGCCGAGCTCGTGAGCTGGTACAGCGTAAGTCTCCCCTCACAGGGGGTGGACTGCCAGGCAAGCTGGCTGACTGCTCTAGTAAAGACCCAAGCGAGTGCGAACTATTCATCGTGGAGGGAGACTCTGCAGGTGGTACTGCCAAGCAGGGACGTGACAGCAAGTATCAGGCGATCCTCCCCTTGCGTGGTAAGATCCTCAACGTGGAGAAGGCGATGCAGCACCGCATCCTAGACAATGCAGAGATTAAGAATATCTACACCGCACTCGGCGTGACGGTCGGAACCGAGGAAGACTCCAAGGCTCTCAATCTCTCTAAGCTCCGCTACCACAAGATCATCATCATGACCGATGCGGATGTCGATGGTGCGCACATTGCGACACTAATCCTTACCTTCTTCTTCCGCAATATGCGTCCGCTCATTGAGAACGGCTACGTCTACATTGCCAATCCACCCCTCTATCTATGCAAGAAAGACCGCATCGAGGAGTACTGCTGGACAGACGATCAGAAGGCCGACTTCGTAGCTAAGTATGGCAATGGACAAGAGAACCGCATCAAGATACAGCGATACAAAGGTCTCGGTGAGATGAACGACGTACAGCTCTGGGATACAACGATGAATCCGCAGACGCGTACCCTCCGCCAGGTCACCATAGACAACCTCGCCAGTGCCGACTCAGTCTTCTCCATGCTTATGAGCGAAGATGTCGAGCCACGACGCGAGTTCATCGAGGAGAACGCTACCTACGCCAACATTGACGCCTAGCACCTAGCTATGAAGACCAAGCGTGTCGCAGCCCTGACCATGGTGCGCAATGATGACTTCTATCTGCGCAAGTGGACAGCCTACTACGGCCGAGAGCTCGGCGAGGAAAATTTATACATCTATCTAGACGGCAAGGATCAGCCCCTACCCGACTGGTGTCCTCAAGCTACGGTCGTGGCGGTGGATAAAATCAAAGGACAGGTGGTCTCTGCCGAGAAGGAGCGACTAGCTTTCCTCTCTGAGCGCGCTAAGGAGCTACTCACCATAGGAGGCTACGACCTCGTCATCGGAGTCGATGCCGATGAGATACTCGTCGTCGACCCGCTCGTTGGGATGGGACTCAAGGAGTACCTAAGTCAGCGTCATATAGCTGTCAGCGTCTCGGGACTAGGCGTCGATGTGGGGCAGCATCTTGAGCAGGAGGGAGACATTCGAGAGGATTCGCCCTTCCTCCAACAGCGTCACTACGCCCGCTTATCGACACGCTACACGAAGCCATGCGTCATCGCACAACCAGTCGTTTGGGGGTCGGGCTTTCATCGCATCAAGGGGCACAACTTCTCCATTGACCCACAGCTCTACCTCTTTCACTTTGGCTACTTCGACATGAAGCGTATCGAGACGCGCTTTGCCGATCCAGACCGACGAGAGGCTGGCTGGACAAAGCATATCGCCAAGCGGTCGAAGACCATCCAGCAGGTGACCAACCATAAGGCTCGTCCGTGGGACGGAACGACACGACTAGCGCGCACACTCCAGACCTATATACGTCCTCCCTATGCGTGGAATAAGCCCGCCATGCTGGGGCTCTGTCTCATCGTTGAGATACCTGAGCGTTTCCATAATATAGTCTGACCTATCTGTAGCGTCGTCTCTTATGCCTGCAATCTCTGTCGTCATCCCCATATACAATGTAGAGAAGTATCTGCGACGCTGTCTAGACAGTGTCATGGCGCAGACCTTCACCGACTGGGAGGCTATCTGTGTCAATGATGGGAGCCCTGACAATAGTGCACAAATCCTAGCGGAGTATGCCGAGAGAGACCCACGCTTTAAGGTGGTGACCAAGGAGAACGGCGGACTCTCAGACGCTCGTAATGCGGGCATGGCTGTCGCGACAGGTACCTATATCAACTTCCTTGATTCAGACGACTTAATACATCCACAGACATTCGAGATAGCCTATGCGCTCATTCAGCAGGAGGAGGCTGATATCGTATCTTGGTACAAAGACCCGCTCTTTCGTCCTCGGCTCCTCGTGCGTCATGCGTTAGGCTTTAACATTGACAAGACGATGCCCCGTGGTCTCAAGCGACGCTTCACACTGGACAAAGTCAAGTACCACACGACTGATGACATCTTCGCTCACGTCACGGAGTACAGTCATACGAAGATTGAGTACCCAGTCAAGCACTTCTACGTATGGCGTCACTTGCTTCGCAGGAGCCTTGTGGAGGATGTACCCTTTCTCAAAGGAGTAATCTTCGAAGACTTCCCCTGGTGGAGCGAAGTAATCCTCAAGAACCCTCGGACAGTCATCACAGACTTGCCCTTTTACTACTACTTCCCCAACATAGGCTCTATAGACCGCTCCTCTGGTCGGACTAAGAAGGTCAAGAACTGGATCAAGGGATTGGAGCACATCTATCAGATTTATGAAGAGCGCGCTACGCCCTACCAGAAAGAGCGTTGGCAGCGCGAGTGTATGTGGGCGATGATCAATAACCGTATCGCCTACAAGCTAGAGCAGCGCATCACCGACCCTACTGATCGACAGGAGCTCGCCCAAGACTTGGCCAGACTTAACCAGCTAGGCGTCTTTGACCACCCCTTTACAATCGAAGGGGTCAAAGCTCGTGAGCGACTCCTGGGCTTTATCAGTAAATACCAGTAAGAGAAGGAGCACACACACTTAGCCTCAAAATCAAATAACCCTATAACATATGTTTAAGACAAAGAGTCGCTGGGTAGCGATTGCCTGTCACACGCTCTGGGCCATTGTACTGATGCAGCTGTGCCGACTGCTCTACTTCTTCTACAACCAATCTTTCTTTCCCTCGGTCGATGGCTGGCAGTTGCTCCACCTCATGCGGGGAGGCTACATACTGGATATGGTCGCCATCGCATACGGACTGCTACTCTACTACCTGATGATGATCGTAGGGGCTTACCTACCTAGGCGGATCGAGATGAGTAGCTGGTATCGCTGGATACGCCATATAGCATACATCTTGCCACTAGGCTTCTTCATCTTCCTCAATGTCTCAGACACCGGCTACTATCCCTTCGTACTAAGGCGAGCTAATAGTGACATCTTCCGAGAGTTTCAGGGGAAGAGTATGTTTAGCTTCTACAAAGACTTCGTTGTAGAGTTTTGGCCGCTTACCATAGCGTTCTTCGTCTTGCTCGCTCTAGCCATAGCGGGCTACTGGCTGGTGCAGTACCAGCGTGAGGCGCGTACCTCTCGCCGCTCTTACTGGGTAGATGGCACCTGCACACTGGGCATGGTCATCTTACTCTTCTTCAGTATGCGTGGTACTTGGGACTTTTCGAGCAAACCCGTATCGACGACACACTTCTTCTCCTACACGACAGACCCTGAGCAGTTTCCCTTGCTGCAAAACACCCCCGTAGCCCTGACAAAAGACGCCGCCTCACGACAGCTCTTCACCTTCTATACAAATGAAGAGCTACCTACCATCTTCACACCTTACTATCAGGCGGCTCCGCTCTCAGAGAGCGATACACTCTTTGGCTCTATGCAGGGGCGCAACGTCGTTGTGATCATCCTAGAGAGTATGGCTAGAGAGTACACGGGCTACCTCAATCGGTATATCGACGGGTACCCGAGCTACACCCCTTACCTCGATAGCTTGATGCCACACACGCTCTATGCGCAGTACGGCTTTGCCTCTGGCAAGCGATCCGTCGAGTCCTTCCCCTCAATCTTCGTCTCGCTACCTTCGTTTGGTGGCACCTTCGACGATGAGGCGTGGACTATGGACAACTACCAGCACTTCGACTCTTACGACACGGGCTTGCCCCTATCACTAGGCGATTACGGCTACCACCTCAAGTTTTACCACGGTGATGGGCCGGGAGCTATGGGCTTCTACTCCTTCCTCAATCGTCTAGGGGTACAAGATCAATACACCGCTCAGGACTACCTAGCCACGCATCCTAATGAGTCTAATGCTAAGGTCGGTACATGGGGTATCCACGACCTACCCTTCGAGCAGGCTATGGCTGAAGATATGAAGTCGCTCCAGGAGCCCTTCGGAGCCTTCTTCTTCTCGCTCTCTAATCATAGTCCTTTTAGCATGCCCAAGGGGTACAAGGGCAAATTAAAGCGAGGTACGCTCCCGATCCATCAGACAGCCCAATATGCCGATGACGCTCTCCGAAAGTTTTTCGAGCGGGTCAAAGAGGAGCCCTGGTATAGCAACACGCTCTTCGTTATCACGGCCGATCACACAAGCCTCAGCGACCAACCTCTGTATGCCAACTTAGCGGGACATGCTGCGGCGCCTATCTTATTTTTCGACCCGCAGGGCAAGCTACATGGAGAGATCAGCGACTATGTCGTGCAGCACATAGACATCCTCCCCACCCTCCTCTACCTGCTCGGCATCACGGAGCCAGTACTGAGCTACGGGAGTAACATCTTCGACCAGCAGGCAGAGCACTATGCGCTCAACTTCTACCACAACCAGTACCTCTTCTTCACGAAGGCGCTCACGCTCACGATGACCACCGATGGTCAGGTCAGCGTCCAGAAGCCAGCAGCCTACCTGCAGACGGAGTCCGATCGCGCCACCGCCCCCACCTCGTCAGAGGTGTCGCACTACACCGCACTCTTTAAGGCGATCGTACAGGACTACAACAATCGTGTCCTCAAGAGCTCCTTCTCACTGAGAGATGTAACCCCTAAGTCGTCAGACTAGCCCAGCGACCTGCCGCCATCCTGCTCACTCCTTCGCTCTCTATCTGAATTAGCCCTTGTGGCAATCATTGTCAGCGTAGAAGGAGCTGTCCTTAGTCTATCATGTTTTACCTTTTGCACTGCTAGTAAGTTGGTCGTTTGATCAATTGATATTTAGTTGCTACCTTTGCAATGGAGTAGAGCCGAAAAAGGCGCGATAACTTCAAGCTGTGCCTCTCCGATAAGGCGTTGAACTACTAATCCCCCCGAGTACGAAATCGGAAGTTATTAGTTCTTCGCCTTATCTTCTTTATATGGGATATGATACTTGTCGCATCTTGTGGCTAGGCGTGTTTTACCATTTGAAATATAGTTACTACCTTTGCGGTAAGAACGGTGAGATTGCTCGAAAGAGTAATCGCGCCATGCTTCCGCCTGAAAGTCTCTTGCTGGCGGTCGTATTTAAAAGAGACTTGCGAAGTCTAGGTACTCTACTCTAGTTGTTATTTTATCAGTTGAAGTATAGTTACTATCTTCGCGCCAAGAAGGAGAAGTTTCTGATGTCAGTCTTACTCATAGTCGTAGAACCAGGGCGGAGCATTCAGATACTTCTCCTTTACTTTTTATCAGGTCGTCGCATCTTGTGACTAGGCTAGTTTACCATTTGAAATATAGTTGCTACCTTTGCAATGGATTCGAAAGAGTCTAGGAGGATTACCCGGGTAATGCCGCTATTCCTCGCCCGCAGGGGCTAGCACTTCATGTAAGTGTTAGCCTTCTGTCTTTTTATAGACGAGGGTTAATTCGTGGTTGTCTTCCATTATCCCCCCCCAAGGGCTTCATCTACTTCTCCCTGCCCAGCAACAATCTACGCGCTGTCACCGGGACGCTCCTCGACGTGACACAAGACGCCATCTCCACAGGAGAGTACGACGGAGAGCTCATCTTCAACCTCTTCCTACTCCTGCGCACGCTGACCGACCAGATACTGAGAGGCTAGCACTGAGAGCTTATACCGACAGAGAGCCACGAGGACAATCGCTCCCCGTGGCTCTCTACATATTTGCTTGTCTCAGATATAGTTGCTACCTTTGTGGTCAGAATAGTGTTTGCCAAGAGTAAGTCCCGCATTGATATTCCGATGTCTACGGTTTTTTGGCAAGCACTATTCCTTTTTTTGGAGGGGCAGAAGTCTCTACTTTTTCGGGCTTATCAAATAGAATACAGTACGGCACCTCTTTTCCGTATTTAACGTGCATCTTAGCGTACAAGTATCTCTTCTCTCCTCCGACAGTCATTTTATATTTTATTCTCCACGTGGACGCCAATCATTTCCTCCGAAGTTTCATTTCGTCCCCACGTGGGGGTCGTTCCGTCCCTCCCTTGGGATCGTTTCGTCCCTCCGTGGGGATTTCGAAACCCCTCCCTTGGGATTCTTTCGTCCCTCCGTGGGGATTTCGAAACCCCTCCCTTGAGATTTTTTCGTCCCAACGATAGTGGAAGATTTTCGTCCCGTCAGTATGGGACGACCTTTCGGGACTATTTGTCATATTATGGACCCCAATGTGTAACCCGCTGTAGCGTATTTTCCACTCCAAAATGCAATTTGGAGTGGAAAATACGGAGTATTAGTTTGCCGAATCAAAAAATTGTCGTATCTTTGTAGTCACAAAAACAATGGTTCGTTGGCCGAGTGGTTAGGCAACGGTCTGCAAAACCGTGTACGGCGGTTCAAATCCGCCACGAACCTCCATAGATTTTCATACCTTTTACCTCCCCTACTAGCTCTTATAGCTGGTAGGGGATTTTTTTACGTCCTGATGCTCCAGATGAAGAGTGGTCTCCGCCAGCACCTTAGTCTGTGGAGGTACTGGCTTTTGCTCTTTTACATCACGCTTCTCCTCCCAGGTCGGAGGTTAGGATTAGGAGCTTACGACGTCGCTCACCTAGTGTAGTAGCTAGGAGGTAGTAGGTGTCGCTCTCATCACTCTTGAGCATCTGCTTCAGCTGCATAGCTGTCAGTGGAAAGTGTCGTGCCATAATCGTAAGTGCCGGATAGCGCTGACGCAAATCTTGTAGTGAGCGACCTCTAAGTGTAGACTTGCTATAGTCTATCTCTTCTAGTAGACGGTAGCTCTTATAGAGCGGGCTCGGCGATGGCTCGGAAGAGGTGTATATGTGGCTATTTGCTCCTAGCAAGGTGAGCGCATGCTCAGTGGCGACTAAATGGTATGCACCACTTTTCATCAAGAGTGGTAGCGGGATGTGGATATATCTCTCTAATTGGCTCGCGTAGGGCGTCTGTGTCGAGGACAAATCGTCGTAAGGGCAGCTCCATCTGAAGAGATGTCCCAGACGATTCAGTAAGACGAGATGTAGCGTGACCTCATCTGGCGAAGGGTCTTGCATAGAGAGGAAGACAAGGAGCTCCTTAACCTCATCCTGTAGCTGTACGATGTGTAGCTCGTAGGCTTGTGGTAGCTGCTCTAATATCCAGCGAATATCTAGCATCGGGGAGAGCTTGAGAAGCACGCGACCTCTATAGCCCAGCTCCTGTAGGCGGGCAATCATCTCAAGAGGTGCAGGACTGTAGGCATCCATACTTGCAAGCCGCTTGTTAGGGTCCTCCATATCTCGCCGAGCCGGATCTGCGTAGACGAGCGTAACCCCTGCCAGACTAGCAGAGCTTATCTCCGCCAAGGCATCCCCGCACAGTACCGTCACATTCTCTCTCCCTAGGAGTCTACGCAGATTATAGTTCAAGGCTTGCGCCATCACAGGCTCTATCTCATAGATGACACTCTGCTCAGCGACCTCTGCCATAGCCAGCGCATCAATGCCCATCCCTCCCGTCATATCTAGGATACGCTCCTGCGGCCTAATCAGTTGCTGCTTGTAGCGTGCCGTCAGCTCACTGCTACACTGCTCGAAGTTAACTCGATGTGGCACATAGCCACCGCCCTCTGCAAAGCGGGGCACCTTGCGCTGCATCTTCGCCAGTAGGGAGACCTGTAGAGCTACCTGTCGTCTCACCTCTGGCTCTAAGTCACTCCGCTCGAAGAGAATCCTGTCGGGCGACCTGTCAGCCCACTGCCTACTCAGTGCTACTACCTGCTCTATCTGTTGCTCTGATAACATACGGACATCGTTGTCTACAGCGCAAAGTTAGCAGATAAGCAGAAATCTACCAAGTCCCCTCCCCGACCAATTTATCAAGAGACAAGAGCTACGCCACCTCAGCTCTCTCTTACCAACGATCCAATGACAAGCGTGCGAGCAATATCTAGCAATGCCCTACCCCTCTCTTGTGCGCTCTATTCGCAACACTTACGAGTTCCCAAAAAATCCCGCCCTCGGGAGCAAATCGTCCCTCCCTAGGGATCGAAAAATTCCTACCTAGGAAAACTAAATTTCCAACGCTGGAAACTTTATTTTCCTACGTTGGAAACTATCCGTTCCTCCCTTGGCACTGAAAAGTTCCTCCGCTGGAACTAAAAAGTTCCTCCCTTGGAACTCGAAAGTTCCTCCCTTGGAACTAAAAAGTTCCAAGAGGGGAACAACTTTTGGAACTCGTATCTATCTCGAATCTAGGGTACTACGAATAGCCTTGGCAACCTATCTCCACCGTTGCTACCTCGCCAAAGGTCGCAAGTGCGAGTAGAGCCGCTTATTGCGACGAGGGGGCTGGAGTAGTAAAAGTTGGAAGCTCAACCGCTTTGACTTAGCGATTGAGCTTCCTCGGGATGGTCTGTCAGACTTTGGGATAGTAACAGTTGGTCAGACGTATAGTTGCCCAGCTTCGTTGAGCGTGGGAATGTGTATCGAGCTGTCTTGCTCGAGGCAGAGGCGTAGGCTCTCGGGGTAGCCACGCTGTATCAGACGCTTATTGTGATCGCAATTGTAGAGGTAGTCGTAGAGATGCGCCAGGTGCTCGCGGTACAGCTCTAATGCCGTGCGGCTGCTGTCGGTGAGTCGGTAGGTGGCACCCAGCTCCTCAAGCTTGTCTAGGAGCGCAGCGCCGTAGAGCGTGTCTTCGATGCAGAAGCTGTTTTGCCAACCAGAAGCGAGTACCGTCACGGCACGCCCCGAAGCTTGGCAGTGGCGCGCCACGGCGGTGAGATTGCTAAAGGCGCCTACGATAATCTCCGCTACGCCAGCCTCCCGAGCTGCGTGAATGGCTTGGGTGCCGTTGGTCGTCGTGAAGACGATGCTACGTCCGCCGATTCGCTCAGCGGTAAACTCGGAGGGGTCGTTGCCCAGGTCAGCCCACGGGCAACGCATCGCATTGCGCTCAGCAGCTACCACGTAGCCCTTGCCGAGAAAGCTCTCCGCCTCATCGGTCGTCGCCACGGGAATGATCTCCTTAGCGCCATGGTCAAAGGCCGCCACCATCGAGGTGCCAGCCCGCAGTATGTCCACCACGACCACCACGCTGTCCTCCTGATGGTAGTAAGGGTAGAGCGCCGGGCACGGACAAATATCAAAAGTTAGATGTGCCATATATACAGGGGGTGTTTACTTATTCTTCCTCTTCTTCGATTGTTATGCTGGACTTTGTCGTCCTTCTAATCTCAACAACAACATCTTTACGATCCATACCTAGTAATAGCATGGCTTTAGACATGCGATCCAATATCGCATTGATAGTTGCGTCACAATGTACGAAGAGCTCTTCAGACTTAATATCTGAAAGTTGAGTACAGAATTTATCTTCAAGGTTTTTGTATCGTGTCTGGTAGTTTGGCTGCTTTAATAATAGTTGGCTAAACCTACTCCAGTTCACGATAGAGTCCTTTCGACTAAAGACTTCTTGTTGATTAAGTATGAGTTCTTCCAACGCAGCTGGCTCTTGATATTTGAAGTACTTGACAAACTGGAGCAATGTTCCAGACCAGTTCTTGACCTCGTACGTTTGCTGATATACCCTAAGCTGCTTGGGCTTAGTTCCTTTTGCCCACTCTAAACTGCCATCAAACGGATATATAACACTTTCTGTCTTTTGATCTGAATCATCTTTCCAATTATTGGTCTGCTTGTATTCATCGGGCAGTGAGAAGGTCTCTAGAAAGAGACTGATCATACGACTCTGATGCTCCAGGATGCTTTCTTCATTCCATTGCTCATACTGACAGATGTCATGGCTGTATCGTATGGTCGAGGAGGCGAGTCGTGCCTTCTTGTCAGCAAAAGACTTATTGCCCATCTCTCCGTTGAACTCAGTAAGTATCAGGTTGCCGATGTTGTGCAAGTAGTGCTGGTGTATCTCCTCAGCCTTCTCCTCGCCCAACTCGGAGCGCCACACTTCGTTGAGCGTTTGCGGCATAATATGCTCGATAGTGACAAGTGGATTGTGAAAATCTACGGAAACTTTAGCCTGATGTTTCTCCATTTTACCTAGGATGAACTTACTATAGCTACTCACATCTTTGTAGAAAGCTAGTCGCTCTAAAGTCTCTCGAATTTCTTTATCGTTTGGTAAGCGTAGTCTATAAAAGAGATTGGATAGAATCTTTATCAGTGAAGTCTCTCCGCTTGCTATTGCTGGAAGATAAGAGGTCAGTGTAGGGATGTTCTTATTCTCTGCTTGCGTTAATTTAACTACACGCCTACGTATCAGATAGGTGCGAATGGACTCTAGAGACTCTATAAGTAAGGTGTCGCAGATTGTCGTATTAGGGTTCGAAGACTGTCGCATATGAAGCAACTCTAGCACAAAAGGCTTAAAAGCTTCACTCGATATGTCGTGAAATATATTGTGTAGGAGTTCCTTAATGGTTTGATCATCCTCCTTGTTAGGAGACACGGGAGTGTAGTATTTAGGCTCTACAATGTTTAAGTAACAAGGAACGTAAGACTCTATATCTCTGATGAAATCTTTCTTGCTATCAAATGTACGCTCAACGAATTCTTTGAACTGATAGTACAGCTCTTTGGTGTTGTTGTCACTGACTACTTTATAGGATTTTTTGTTTTTGCACTGGAGGTAGTCGCGAAAGAATCTAGATGTGTACTCCTCTCCTACTTCTCCCAGTGGCTGCTCTATCTTAGGTTGCCACACCTCATCATAAATTGTTGTTTGCTGATCACTAGGCATTCCTAGTAATATATAGTTGCGGATCAGGTCCGATAAGGAGAGGGGCTTGCCGAGCGAATTAAGCGTCTCAAAGATGACTTGTGGATCTTCACCTTTGTATGGCTCTTCTGACAGCTCTATTATAGCTACATTTATTCGTTGAAGAGCAGTTATGAAGTGTTCCGCAGTTATGTCTTCGCTTTCCAGTTGTTTCCTTAGTAGTCTTATGAATAAGTTATACGCATCTGTTATTTTCCCTGGGACTGGTCTTCCCCCCATAACCAATGCTCCGTAAGCATCCCAGTCGGAAGTTACCTGCTTGAGTTTGATTTTGTCCTTGAACGTAGACTTCTCGTTAATGAGTAATGTGTTAGTGATGTTTTGTTTTTCTTCTTGGTCTGTAGAGAGGTCTCGTAATGCAATGCAAAAGATCAAAGTAGTGGTCAGACGCTGCTGTCCGTCGATGATTACTTGTCGCTTAGCAAATGAACCTTGTCCTTCCCACTTGTATACTAAGGTTCCAAAGAAATGCTGCTGCTTATCTGTTTGCATCGGATCCTGTTCAGAGTGAACTAGTCTCATGACATCATCAAAGAAGCGATTTATTTGTTCTTTGCCCCACGAGTATGCTCTCTGATACGGAGGAATAAAAAATGACGTGTTATTAAGGCTTAAAGCTTCAAAGATTGATGAATTAGAAGTTTTCATAGGATGGAGTATCTGTTTGAGAAAGGCAAGTTGTATTGTCAAAGCCCTCCACGAGTCAGGCAGAGATGCTCAGTGGAGGGCTTTGCTTAGCGTGCTGCTTGTAGCTTAGCGCAGCGTAGTGTGATTACTTGCGAAAGGGGGGCTTGACCACCTTAGCCTCGAGGTTGCGCTTGCGGACAGCGATGTAGATCTTGCTGTCTAGCTTGCTGTACTCCGTAGAGACGTAGCCCATACCGATGCCCACCTTGAGTGCGGGAGACATCGTACCAGAGGTGACCACGCCAATCTTCTCGCCAGCTTCGTTGACTATGTCGTAGTGCTGACGGGGGATGCCCTTGTCGACCATCTCGAAGGCGACGAGCTTACGCGTTACGCCATCGGCCTTCTGCTTGAGTAGCGCCTCACGACCTACGAGGTCGGGCTTATTGTCCGTGAGCTTGGTAATCCAGCCTAGGCCGCTCTCTAGTGTCGTGTGTTGGTCATCGATGTCGTTGCCGTAGAGGCAGAAGCCAGCCTCCAGACGAAGCGTGTCACGCGCACCCAGACCAGCTGGCATGATGCCCTCGGGCTTGCCAGCCTCAAAGATAGCGTCCCAAATCTTGTCTGCATACTGGGGGAAGAAGTAGAGCTCGAAGCCTCCACAGCCCGTGTAGCCCGTGTTGGAGATGATCACGTTGGGGCAGTCTGCGAAGGTACCCACCTTAAAGTGGTAGTAGGGAACCTCGCTCAGGTCGATGTCCGTCAGACGCTGTAGTACTTGTGTAGCCTTGGGTCCCTGTACGGCTAGCTGTCCGATTTTGGCAGAGCCGTCCTCGAGGTCAGCACCCATATCGTTTTGCTTGAGGCACCACGCCCAGTCCTTGACCACGTTCGCAGCGTTGGGGACGAGCATATACTTGTCCTCCTCGTAGCGATACACGAGGAAGTCGTCTAGTAGTGTGCCCTGCTCCGTCGTGAAGCAGCTGTACTGTATCTGCCCCACCTCTAGCTTGGAGGCATCGTTGCTAGATACTTTCTGTAGAAATTCGAGAGCCTTCGGTCCCTTGACCCAAAACTCTCCCATGTGCGATACGTCAAAGACACCGACGCCGTTGATTACGTTCATATGCTCTTCCAGGATTCCCGTAGGATACTCGATAGGCATATTGTAGCCTGCGAAGTCGTGCATCTTAGCACCCAGTGCTATGTGACGCTCTGTAAATGGAGTAGTCTTCATAATAGTATGATGTTATTGATTAATCTGTATTAAGAGTGAGCTAAGCTCATTCAGCTCCCCAAAGATAGTGAATTTGGAGATACCAACCCTTTAGGAGCAAGTCCATATAGCGAAATGTATATGCAACGATGACCTGTGTCATGCTTTTTGTGCAATGAAGACCTTTTAGAATAGAAACTGCCGAAGTGTATGTGTCACACTTTGTTAACATCTTAGGGATACCTTTGCGAGCGGAATTAATCATCTCAAATTCGTATGCGACATCTCACGAAGCTTGTCTTACTTATCATCACCCTTGCACTTACCGCTTATCTAAATGCTCGGTTAACTGCTCAGGAGCCATTTACACAAGAGGTGCGTGGAGAGGTTATCTCCGCACTCCCTGACGATACGATCGTTGGAGCCTCGATCGTATTAGTCGGTAGTGATCCACTCGTAGGGACAACGACAGGTGCGGATCAGAAGTTCTCTCTACGACTACCAGTCGGTCGTTGCTCCCTGCAGATTAGCTGTGTGGGCTATGAGTCACAGGAGGTAGACCTCCTCGTTGTAGCGGGCAAGCAGAGCGTGCTGCATATAGCCTTGACACCATCAGATACCAAGCTTGATGCTGTGGTTGTGACAGCTCCGTATGACAAGAGTACTCCTACGAATAGACTCAGCCTAGCTGGAGCGCGTAGCTTTAGCGTTGATGAGGCGTATCGCTTTGCTGCTTCTCTAGGAGATCCAGCTCGTATGGTGCGTAGCTTCGCTGGTATCATGCCTGTCAACGACTCTCGCAACGATATCATCATACGAGGTAATTCACCCTCTGGGGTGCAGTGGATCCTAGATGGTATCGAGATCAGCAATCCCAACCACTTCAA
>OLNQ01001958.1_pt1 | contig 18643 bp, 10 predicted proteins | sample 1672821 | NCBI WGS metagenome assembly OLNQ01 (sample SAMEA3136727, study PRJEB25190) | human gut metagenome | biome: human gut; feature: human-associated habitat; material: faeces | place: Austria | collected 2013 | reverse complement strand
TTTCCCCTCTCGAATTTTTGTCTAAAAAGTGTTGCACTTGACTTGACAATCTACCAAGTGCCACTCATCATGATTTCGATCGCTACACGCAGGATCATCCCCACGCGTGTGGGGACAAGAAAAATTTGTTTAACTCATCAGGCACATACCCGGGATCATCCCCACGCGTGTGGGGACAAGTTTGCGAACACCTAATATTTTTGACATAAAATAGGATCATCCCCACGCGTGTGGGGACAAGTATCGCCCACTTTAACGCTCGAAGTATCGTTTAGGATCATCCCCACGCGTGTGGGGACAAGTTGATGAATACTTTTCCATTGTATTCAATACCGGGATCATCCCCACGCATGTGGGGACAAGTCTTTGGTGTAATCCCTGTACTTCTCGTCTACAGGATCATCCCCACGCGTGTGGGGACAAGGGTCTTGCAGAACTTGCTGAGCTTGCAGAGGAAGGATCATCCCCACGCGTGTGGGGACAAGATTACCGCAATTATCCTAGAATGCGTTCAGAGGGGATCATCCCCACGCGTGTGGGGACAAGAAATTTTGAAAAATTTAGGATATGCGACAGCTAGGATCATCCCCACGCGTGTGGGGACAAGTAATTCGACTTTTTGAGAATCCTGCCGAATTAAGGATCATCCCCACGCGTGTGGGGACAAGTAAGGCAGATATAAAAAATATTTAGAATATGGGGGATCATCCCCACGCGTGTGGGGACAAGATATAAAAAAAGTGTTATACAAACAAATGGTGGGGATCATCCCCACGCGTGTGGGGACAAGCTAATTGACTATCACGTTGACGGATATACTGTAGGATCATCCCCACGCGTGTGGGGACAAGTGTCAGAAAAAGTTAAATTAATTTCAAGCAATAGGATCATCCCCACGCGTGTGGGGACAAGTTAGCTCAACTATCAGCGTGTTTGCATTTATCAGGATCATCCCCACGCGTGTGGGGACAAGAATAGAAAATATTTTGGCTGGAATAACCAAATGGGATCATCCCCACGCGTGTGGGGACAAGTTGTCACCCACATTTATTGTCTGCTCCGAAAAGGGATCATCCCCACGCGTGTGGGGACAAGTCCTATTATATCTGATATTTTTTCTAATGTTAGGGATCATCCCCACGCGTGTGGGGACAAGATGTTTGCATAAGCGTAGTAGTACTGTTAGATAGGATCATCCCCACGCGTGTGGGGACAAGTTCTGACAATTCCATTTTCGCAACTGGCAATGAGGATCATCCCCACGCGTGTGGGGACAAGCGTTAAGACCGCCCACCTTGTCACCGACATTTAGGATCATCCCCACGCGTGTGGGGACAAGCTTCATACGCACGCTTTGCGTTTTTTCTTTTTGGGATCATCCCCACGCGTGTGGGGACAAGTCTTTCTCGTCATAGCTGCTACATGATTATCAAGGATCATCCCCACGCGTGTGGGGACAAGTCAGAGCAGTACACGCTTATCGGGGGAGCAGGAGGATCATCCCCACGCGTGTGGGGACAAGTTTCTTATTTTTTGGGGTGTATTTTAAATGTCGGGATCATCCCCACGCGTGTGGGGACAAGAACTCTCTCGAACTTATCGAGAGGGCTTTTTTAGGATCATCCCCACGCGTGTGGGGACAAGTTATCAAAGCTACTATAAGCATCCTTTGAACGGGGATCATCCCCACGCGTGTGGGGACAAGTCGTAGGGTTCAAGCCTTTGTAATAGCCGTGTGGGATCATCCCCACGCGTGTGGGGACAAGCGTCTGTTGGTGCGTTCAGATTTCCTATCTTTAGGATCATCCCCATGCGTGTGGGGACAAGTTTATAATATTACAGCTAAAGAAAATCATGTTAGGATCATCCCCACGCGTGTGGGGACAAGACGGATTTTTACAAAATTACCACAAGTGGTGGAGGATCATCCCCACGCGTGTGGGGACAAGGTGGTACACCGCAAAGCGAAGAGCGGCAGAGAGGGATCATCCCCACGCATGTGGGGACAAGGCCTACGATAAATGGCTGACTTTGCGGAATGGAGGATCATCCCCACGCGTGTGGGGACAAGAGCGAAACGGCGATAAGTGCGATAAAAAGCAGAGGATCATCCCCACGCGTGTGGGGACAAGCCTTTCATCGCTTACGCAAGTGCAACAATCATAGGATCATCCCCACGCGTGTGGGGACAAGTCACGGAAGGCTGACTGCTCGTTCTGCCGCTGTAGGATCATCCCCACGCGTGTGGGGACAAGTTATTCCCTCGTATGTTTCGCCGTTCGGCGTTGGGATCATCCCCACGCGTGTGGGGACAAGTTGCAAGTCAAGGGCAGTATGGTACAAGCGATAGGATCATCCCCACGCGTGTGGGGACAAGGACATCGCCATTTCATAAAGTCGGAATGTATAAGGATCATCCCCACGCGTGTGGGGACAAGAGCTTAGGTAGCTCTAACGAATATCGTTATGAGGGATCATCCCCACGCGTGTGGGGACAAGCTGCAACAGCCGCCGCTCCGCAGGATAGTGATAGGATCATCCCCACGCGTGTGGGGACAAGCTGTAAAGCAAACTGCGGAAAATCTGCTCCACGGGATCATCCCCACGCGTGTGGGGACAAGCACCGCAGTTTTTGATGTTGATATTGCTCACAAGGATCATCCCCACGCGTGTGGGGACAAGTGTCATAGTCGCCGTGAGCGGCGTAATCGTCAAGGATCATCCCCACGCATGTGGGGACAAGTATTATTACTATGCCTGATATAGCTTTGTGCAGGGATCATCCCCACGCGTGTGGGGACAAGCTTTTATAGCCGTATCAGGTACACCCAGTGAAGGGATCATCCCCACGCGTGTGGGGACAAGTTTACTGCCATGGAGCAGGACGAATTTTTAACGAGGATCATCCCCACGCGTGTGGGGACAAGGCGGAACACCTCGACAAATCCAAACATCAGAGTGGATCATCCCCACGCGTGTGGGGACAAGTTTATCATGCGTTCACGCTTTGTTGTGTCTGAGGGATCATCCCCACGCGTGTGGGGACAAGTAAGCCTGTTGGCATAGTTGTGCATAGCACGGGGGATCATCCCCACGCGTGTGGGGACAAGCCGCTCCTTTTTTGCGATGTGTTCCCTCTTCAAGGATCATCCCCACGCGTGTGGGGACAAGGCCATTAGACAGCAAATGCGATATGTATGAGTAGGATCATCCCCACGCGTGTGGGGACAAGGGATTTGCGAAGTAGGTGAAATGCTTGCTATGGGGATCATCCCCACGCGTGTGGGGACAAGCAGTATCTACATATACTACCGAAGACGACAGCAGGATCATCCCCACGCGTGTGGGGACAAGAAATTTTGAAAAATTTAGGATATGCAACAGCCAGGATCATCCCCACGCGTGTGGGGACAAGGGTAACAAAAGTAAGGATTACGTTATTGGCGTAGGATCATCCCCACGCGTGTGGGGACAAGCTTCTGTCAGTGTTGCGTGTACGGGCTGGTCAAGGATCATCCCCACGCGTGTGGGGACAAGTTTTACGATTATGCCGACACCCGAAGTCTATGAGGATCATCCCCACGCGTGTGGGGACAAGACATATAAAGGCGAGAACAATACCGGTACAGAAGGATCATCCCCACGCGTGTGGGGACAAGGCAAGCCCCGATAGTGGACTTGTTTTCAGCGAGGGATCATCCCCACGCGTGTGGGGACAAGTTGAGTACACGGGAGAGCGGCATGCTGGGGGAGGGATCATCCCCACGCGTGTGGGGACAAGTTTTTTTCGGGCTTTGTTTGCTTGGTCTTGTTGGGATCATCCCCACGCGTGTGGGGACAAGTGGTGATATGATGGTTAAAGCTGCTTTGCATTAGGATCATCCCCACGCGTGTGGGGACAAGTATTTACTCTGATGGGTACTTGCTTCACTCAGAGGATCATCCCCACGCGTGTGGGGACAAGCATTTATGTTCATATTGTACTCCTTGTTACCAGGGATCATCCCCACGCGTGTGGGGACAAGGTAATAGACATTTATCGTTTTACCGATAAGCGAGGATCATCCCCACGCGTGTGGGGACAAGTTGAAGGAGTATACTCCTGTGTTCGGTTGTTCGGGATCATCCCCACGCGTGTGGGGACAAGAATATAAAATTTACTTTTATAAAAAAACTCCTAGGATCATCCCCACGCGTGTGGGGACAAGCAAATCCTACAAATCTTAAGGATATTGCGGATAGGATCATCCCCACGCGTGTGGGGACAAGTGCGCCTTCGCATAATTCCCCGACCGCATTAAAAGGATCATCCCCACGCGTGTGGGGACAAGCGCTACCGCCGTTAGTATCGGTAAGGTTATCAGGGATCATCCCCACGCGTGTGGGGACAAGCACTTATCCGTTTTGCTATCTTAAGGTGCATAAGGATCATCCCCACGCGTGTGGGGACAAGATATCTGCATAAACATGTCTGATAACGCATTTAGGATCATCCCCACGCGTGTGGGGACAAGTTAAGATAGCAAAACGGATAAGTGTACAGTTTGGGATCATCCCCACGCGTGTGGGGACAAGCCCCCGAGCCGACAATCTCAAGCGGTCAAGAGAGGATCATCCCCACGCGTGTGGGGACAAGATAGTCGGTGTACCTGCAACAAAAAGTGCGTTGGGATCATCCCCACGCGTGTGGGGACAAGTTGCTTACTGTGCCTGTGTTGCTGACAGTGTTGGGATCATCCCCACGCGTGTGGGGACAAGCTGTATAAAGCATCTGCGGAGATAATCAACCCGGGATCATCCCCACGCGTGTGGGGACAAGCTTGCCCAAGTCAGCCCCGACGGTGCAAAGTTTGGGATCATCCCCACGCGTGTGGGGACAAGACTATGCGTGACATTTGTCCTGCAAGCAGTCGAGGATCATCCCCACGCGTGTGGGGACAAGGTTCTGTTTTGCCCTGTATCCAGTTCTTAGATGGGATCATCCCCACGCGTGTGGGGACAAGGGGGCATACAAGCTTTCGCATTGACTGTTTTGGGGATCATCCCCACGCGTGTGGGGACAAGACGTCCAGAGCGGGCATATACCACAACACGAAAGGATCATCCCCACGCGTGTGGGGACAAGAACAATATCAACGTTAATGCACGAAATGGCACAGGATCATCCCCACGCGTGTGGGGACAAGAGTATCCGCTTGCCATACCGCCAAGCGTGGAGGGGATCATCCCCACGCGTGTGGGGACAAGCCCCCGAGCCGACAATCTCAAGCGGTCAAGAGAGGATCATCCCCACGCGTGTGGGGACAAGAAGGCAGAGTACGAGATGAGATATAGGGGGTGAGGATCATCCCCACGCGTGTGGGGACAAGGTGTGAAAACTGCGTGAAAACTGCGTGAAATTAGGATCATCCCCACGCGTGTGGGGACAAGAAAAAGCTGTTACCAACGGGTCGCCGTCATCTGGGATCATCCCCACGCGTGTGGGGACAAGTTTGTCGTATGTGTCGCCTTGTTCCTCTATCCAGGATCATCCCCACGCGTGTGGGGACAAGAACGGAAATAACGGTAATGCTAACCGAGCTTGAGGATCATCCCCACGCGTGTGGGGACAAGAAAAACAAATGGAAAAGGTATTTTTTGAGCATAGGATCATCCCCACGCATGTGGGGACAAGGAGTTGTAATCGGCATAAATGCAAAGGGAGATAGGATCATCCCCACGCGTGTGGGGACAAGTCTTTTTTAAGTCGTTCAAGCACCACTTGACCGGGATCATCCCCACGCGTGTGGGGACAAGAGGGCTTTAGCTCCATTTTGTTTGACATAATCGGGATCATCCCCACGCGTGTGGGGACAAGCTTTAAAATCATTAGCAAAAGCTGGAATAACATGGATCATCCCCACGCGTGTGGGGACAAGCCCCGATCGAGGGGAAAAACCACAAATCTCATAGGATCATCCCCACGCGTGTGGGGACAAGACCGCCTAGAACCTTAAAAAATACACTCAAACAGGATCATCCCCACGCGTGTGGGGACAAGTCGGCTTTGTCCCGCAGTCAGATGGCACACTAAGGATCATCCCCACGCGTGTGGGGACAAGAAGCCCGTACAAGCGGAGTTGAGGTTATATCAAGGATCATCCCCACGCGTGTGGGGACAAGTTAAAAAAGGCGTTTGTGTAGTCAGGGAGTTCGGGATCATCCCCACGCGTGTGGGGACAAGTAAAGTACTGGTGCAACAAGATTTTGCCGCTTGGGATCATCCCCACGCGTGTGGGGACAAGGCGATACAGACTAACGGCACTTTTTACCCTAACGGATCATCCCCACGCGTGTGGGGACAAGTGAAATTTGTACCAGACCGATTTCATTTCTTTAGGATCATCCCCACGCGTGTGGGGACAAGAAAAATCCCTTAATGATGATAACATAACGGTGCGGATCATCCCCACGCGTGTGGGGACAAGCTGCACATACAAAGATTTTACCACTTAAAACGGGGATCATCCCCACGCGTGTGGGGACAAGATGGCTGATATTGTAAATACATTGCTTACTTGGGGATCATCCCCACGCGTGTGGGGACAAGTTAATAACGAGACAAGTCTTATAACATATAGTAGGATCATCCCCACGCGTGTGGGGACAAGCTCAAGGCGCTTGCGTCTTTTTTAAGGACGAGGGGATCATCCCCACGCGTGTGGGGACAAGAAGTAGTCGTCATACTGCTTTGCGACTGTTGCAGGATCATCCCCACGCGTGTGGGGACAAGTCGTTTCAGCAAAGTTTAACGCAAAGCGTAACGGGATCATCCCCACGCGTGTGGGGACAAGTGTCGTTTGTGCTGTCGTTTGTGACTGTACCAGGGATCATCCCCACGCGTGTGGGGACAAGTATGAGAGCGCCCTCGTCGGCAACGAGCACTGGGGATCATCCCCACGCGTGTGGGGACAAGTGCAATATCGCCGGATAACGCTTTAGGCTGTAAGGATCATCCCCACGCGTGTGGGGACAAGGACGGTGACAGAGTAAATCCGTGAGAGGAGGAGGGATCATCCCCACGCGTGTGGGGACAAGCTTGAGCCGTCATACTTCCTACTCAGATTTTTGGGATCATCCCCACGCGTGTGGGGACAAGCACGCTTGGCGGTATGGCAAGCGGATACTTTAAGGATCATCCCCACGCGTGTGGGGACAAGCCGACACTCTTTGCAGCGTCAAACGACAAGGGCGGATCATCCCCACGCGTGTGGGGACAAGAGGTGACCTTGACTATACTATAGAACGAAATCAGGATCATCCCCACGCGTGTGGGGACAAGATTAGCAACAGCGGAAATGTTTAACGGTGGCGAGGATCATCCCCACGCGTGTGGGGACAAGTGACAAGTAACAATGGCATCATGCAGATGACAAGGATCATCCCCACGCGTGTGGGGACAAGTTGACCGTTTACACCTGTCATCATCTCAAAATAGGATCATCCCCACGCGTGTGGGGACAAGTTAACCGTCACACCTGCCACCTTTGTGGTTAAGGGATCATCCCCACGCGTGTGGGGACAAGTCGGCAAGTAATACATCATATGTGCAAGTACGAGGATCATCCCCACGCGTGTGGGGACAAGCAACGGAGATAAAAATAACGGCAACATCAGTCTGGATCATCCCCACGCGTGTGGGGACAAGCTAAGGGCAGGAGGAAAACAAATGGAAAAGGTAGGATCATCCCCACGCGTGTGGGGACAAGGATATTTGCGGTAATCGTTAACTGCTTGATTGAGGATCATCCCCACGCGTGTGGGGACAAGCATAGCGCACCATCTTGTGTTCAGCACGGGCAAGGATCATCCCCACGCGTGTGGGGACAAGTTATACTCACCCGCCAAGGACGCACCTGACAAAGGATCATCCCCACGCGTGTGGGGACAAGTTTTTTGACTTGGCAACTTTTTGTGGTATCTGAGGATCATCCCCACGCGTGTGGGGACAAGTTAAAAACAACTTAGCAAGTGCCCGCTCAGCACCGGATCATCCCCACGCGTGTGGGGACAAGTTGTACGCCGATCGTCGCTGACTCCCTATAAAGGGATCATCCCCACGCGTGTGGGGACAAGGGGGCTTTGCGCTCGACTGGCAAAGCAGTCTGAGGATCATCCCCACGCGTGTGGGGACAAGAGGGTACAGCGGCAGTGCCTGTGTGGTCGTCTGGGATCATCCCCACGCGTGTGGGGACAAGACAATGGTGACCGCTTGCTGTCCAGCGTCGATAGGATCATCCCCACGCGTGTGGGGACAAGTGAGGTAAATATCAGCATATTTTTTCTCGACGAGGATCATCCCCACGCGTGTGGGGACAAGCAGCCATATGCTATAATACAAGTGTCAACAGGAGGATCATCCCCACGCGTGTGGGGACAAGAAAAACAAAAAGTGCCAAGAGAGACTGTACTCGGGATCATCCCCACGCGTGTGGGGACAAGCCAGTCGGGCGGGATATAAAAGCCGTGTTATCGGGATCATCCCCACGCGTGTGGGGACAAGTAACCTCTCATTTTCCTTTTCACGTTTTGAAAAGGATCATCCCCACGCGTGTGGGGACAAGTCGCTATTGCTTTTATCATTCGGTCTGCTGATAGGATCATCCCCACGCATGTGGGGACAAGTACATCGGGGAATATTCCTTTTTCGGTATTGCAGGATCATCCCCACGCGTGTGGGGACAAGTTTCTGATTATTCTGATATTATTCAATGCCTTAGGATCATCCCCACGCGTGTGGGGACAAGATAGTTATCGGAGCAGAAACGAAAAACGGAGTAGGATCATCCCCACGCGTGTGGGGACAAGTTTTTATTGCGGTTTTCATTCCTTGTATTTCCAGGATCATCCCCACGCGTGTGGGGACAAGAACTTTTTGTTTTTATAAAATTCCGCAACCGAGGGATCATCCCCACGCGTGTGGGGACAAGCTGCTGTACTATTGTCAAGTTTCCAATCTTTGGGGATCATCCCCACGCGTGTGGGGACAAGCAGATTGTCATCTGGAATATCTGTGACGGTTGGGGATCATCCCCACGCGTGTGGGGACAAGGAAAAATGTTGAGCTTAGTTTTAGCTGTCGTTAGGATCATCCCCACGCGTGTGGGGACAAGTATATTTTCATTTGCATACATCCATATGGCGTAGGATCATCCCCACGCGTGTGGGGACAAGAGTTAAACAAGTAAGCGTACCGCCCATACGCTAGGATCATCCCCACGCGTGTGGGGACAAGTGCGTTCTCCGATGTAGTCGCACGATATGTTGAGGATCATCCCCACGCGTGTGGGGACAAGACTAAAGAAATCAAGGAAAATAGCGGTTTTGCAAAATCAACCGCTTAGATTTCCTTTAACTTTTCATAGATCCTTTGTGTAAGCAGACAATCGTCAAGCGCCCTATGAATCCTATCTTTATTATAATGCAAATCAAGATAATCCGCAATAGCTGATAATGAATATGAATTAATATCAAGTAGTTTTCTTGATATTTTAACTGTATCAATAATTTTTGACGGAACAAAATCAATTTTGTTTTCAGCACACGCAGATTTAATAAAATTCAGGTCAAAACCGATATTATGCCCAACCAGAGGTTTTCCGTTGCATCGCATTGCAAACTCACTAAGTGCTTTGCTTTTGTCCGTTCCTTCACTTGCCAGTAATTCCTCCGTTATACCTGTAAGCCTGATAATCGCCTCCGGTATTTTTTTATCTGTTTTGACAAGCACAGAATATGTTTCCGCTACTGATCCGTTTTCAACCGTCACTGCGCCGAGTTCTATTATTTCATCATCGGGATTAAGTCCCGTTGTTTCAATATCGATTACCGTATATGTATCCGATACACCGGATGATTTCTGTTTTTTCTCCGATAAACGATTTATGTGATTTGTCATAGCCTTAGGACGAATAACGTTTTCATCGTCACTTTTTGTCACACGTCTTTTTATAAGCTTTATGCCGTCATAATCTACCGGCTCCCATTGCGTATTGTGAATACGGAATTCCAGTTTCTGCTCGTTATTTGAGCTGTATGACATTGAAGCATGACCGTTTCCAATGTTTGAGCACACTCTATCCCATACGTTATCACGAACTCTTGCGTTCAGATTTCCGACATACACGCCTGTGTCTATTTCCTGCATCCACCTGGAAAGATCTCCGCGCAGTTTAGGCGGACAACAACTCAGTGTAATTACTACCATCATATCGTCACCTGTATTGTTTACCGTAATCGAGAGGTTCGTTTTTATCATTCCACAGATACATGGCTTTTTCGTCATCCGGATTTTCTTCAGGCATCAGCAGATATTTAATATCGTGTACCATTCGCTCAAGCATATGAGCTTTCACCATTTCGTCACGGACCCTATGCCGTACAAATCTTGATATATCATCATTTACCGATGCAGCCGCTTCAAAAGATATCGGTATCGTGACTTCAGCTTTATAAAGATCGGCTATATCGTATACGAACGAACATTCGTGACCAATATGTACAAACCCCAGTGCAGGCGAACACCCCATAGAACATATAACAGCGTGAGCAAGCCCGTAAAGGCAGGCGTGAGCCGCCGACAGAGCCTGATTGACCGGATCGGACGACTGGAAATCTTCGTGATTGTATACACGACCGTTCCATTCGACATTCCATTTTTCAGACTGCTGTCTGTACACTTTTCTTATACGACTGCCCTCACGGCCTCTCAGCTGTTGCAGAGTAAGCCCCGAAACATCCTCATCGGGAAAACGCATCATATACATCTTTCTGACAACATCAAGATGCTTGCGCTGGTTTGTGACCATTTCCGCTTGTTTTACAATAAGCCTCGAACTGTGCGTCAGCGGTCTGCCGCCGGCATAATATCTGACACCCTGCTCACCAACCCAGCATATGCTTATTCCGCTGTCGCCGATAAGTTCCATAGCCCTGTGTGAAACATCAGTTCCGGGACCTAACATAAGTACAGAGATTGTACCGGATGGTATATGCGTAACGCCGTTCTCATCAATAACGGTGATTGCACTGTCTTTTCTGTTTATTTTACAATGTTCCAGATACAGAAATGTAATTCTGTCGGCAATCTGCGGCAGTTCTACGATATCGGGTTTTATCATTCCGGGTATTTCAGCCATTTGTATTATTTCCCGGACGCATTACGGTCATAAGTCCCATACCGTACGCTTTTCCTCTGCCTAATCCGTTTAAGAGCATATTTTTGAACAGTTCTTCATCCGTCACTTCAAGCAGTCCTTCAAACGTCACCGACAGAAGAGTTACTACTCTGTTGTCCTTTTTGAAAAATCTGCACCACTTGTTCTGAACCACATCAAATGAATCTTCACTAAGGCAGAACCCGTTCTTCTCTGCTCTGTCAATCAGCCACTGCTTTTGAAAGTCAACAATGGTGACTGCCCTTTTCTTACCCTGTCCCTGTTTTACATTATCCGTTTTCACCGGATTTGCAGTAAGGCGGAACTGCCATATATCACCCTTTTTTATTCTGCCAAGCAGACCGTCATATTCTCTTGTTTCTCCTGCTCTGCCGGTATCACCAAACTGCAATGCTATAACAGATAAGTCAGGCTTCTGATTGCTGAGAATCATCAGATAAAGCTCTCCTCCAAGGCTGTCGATGCGCCAGAGCTTTCTTGAACGGTCATCCGTAAGTGCCGCTTCTACAGCTCCGTGCAGAACACTGCGTGAATTGACCGCCTTCAATGTATTGCGGTTTGACAGATCCAGATAAACTCTTGATAAGTACATTGTTTCACCTCAATTCAGCCATAGGGTCGTGCTCTGCAGAAACCATATCCGCCGTGCTGTCCGGCTTATCGATTTCCACATAGCAGTCTTTTATTTTTCGCAGCCCGAAACGTCTGAATGTCGGATCAAACGAAACAGGAACATCCTTGATTATTGCAGGACCGTCTTCGCTTTCTGCGATAATTCTGAGCCTTGTGTCGGCGTTTTTTCTCTGCTGTTTGTCAAGCAACGGACTTTCCGATTTAAGCACATCAAGAAGATCTCCGTCACGCAATCCCCATACAAGCGGAGGTGTAGGCGGGCATGAGCGCCTGCCTAAAAATAGCGGAAACGCCGGATGCTTCAGAGCGTCTTCGATTTTTTCTATCAGCCCTGCATCTTCATGTTCGAGTCCTACAAGGAAAGTCGCATCGGAAAGGTAAAAACGGTGCGTGATATACTTTTTTGTCTTTTCACCGTTGGCAGTGTGATAATCCCTTATCTGCCGACCTTCGTTCTCTACTCTGATACCGATCTTAAGCTCATTCAGATCGTCAAGAGGTTCCGTCCTCTCTCTTCCCATAGCCGATGCCACAAGTCCGATTACACCGCTCTTGGTCGGATATCCGAGCGTGCGGCGTGTATCAAATTTCGACTCAACGCCCCATGACTGCAACGGAGCGGCAAGTCTGAGCAGCAGTACAGGCATTATACCACCTCATCTTTTATGTAGCTATACAGCTTTTCGAGCAGCTCGTCAAGATTTACCCTTTCGGCATCGGATATAGCGTCCGCACCTATCATAAAGCTCTTTACAGGCTTTCCGCTGAAGTTGTCATATACCTTGCCTGCATACTCCTGTAATTTCTTCACGGACTCTTCAACATAGCCGTTATTGCTGATAACCGGCTTTTCAAATGCACCTACAAGGTTTACGGGCTGATCTTTTCTGATCGTCACATAAACCATATCGGGATATGTTCTGTTTGCGTATGAGTTCTGCTTACCGGTAGGCATAGAGCAGATAAATGCTTCGGCAAATCCCTTTATAACTTCTGCTACAGAAACACCTATTGATTTCTTAAGCTGTGCAACATTCACAGTCGCATATCTATAAAGCGTTGAAGAATTGAACTCTGTTGTTCCGAGATGTCCCGCACCCGCACTGTCCTCAGGCGAGCAATCGTCTACTGCCGTAAAGTAATCATACTCATTCTGTACGGCATGAGTTGAAATGCTGTGAGCAACCTGCGATGCCGCGTCAACATTCAGGTCAGCGTCGTCTGCTACCATTCTTCCGAATAAAGCAATATCAACAGAAGGCGTTTCTTTAAGCGCCTGCTTATAGAGCTTGGCGTCTTTTTCACCGCTTATAACAAGTTGTGCAAGATTATTAGCCTGTACAGCACTTATAAAGAACAGTGCTCCTGTTTTATTATCCTTCTTTTCGTTTATTTTCACACCTGCCGAGTTCATCGCCTTTATAGCTTCCTTAACGGCTGTTTCATCGTCAAAACTGCTGTCAAGCTTTTTGATTTCATTTGCAATAAGATCAACAGCGTGCATTGTTCTGTAGCCGAGTTCTTCACTTGTAAAAAGTTCATTGAACATAAGACGCATTGCGTGCTTCCACGACTGGCTTGACACTCTCGCTCTGTTTGCACCGCCGTAAAAAGCTGTTTTAGGTCTGCCGGTATCATCACGGTTTACGCATGAAGGCGGAACTGTCTGTACTACATGGAAATCAACATATAATCTTTCGTTACTCATTTTCTTTACTCTCCTTTTGAATTATCTTTTTCGGTCTTATACTTTTCGGAATAGAAATCTCTTCCCCACGACAGTTTTATATCTGCCGCCTGCTCAGGATAATTAACCTGTAGAGTTCTTCGGCAAGCTTCGCATAATCAAGCGGTATACTCTTGCCTTTGAGCAGTTGAACTATGCTTTTGAGCTGGTAAGCAAGCTCTTCCTTTGTCGTTGATGTTACAACAAGGTTAAGTCTGTTTACAACACGTTCTTCATCATCACTGCTGTTTGCAATGTGATAAGCCGCTCTTCCCAGAGTATAGCCCTTTTCATACATAAATCTGTCGTTACCCTGCTGATGCAAAGCGCACAACGTCAGAGCCGTATAAACTGCCCATTCTGCATTTGACGCACACTTTGAACCTTTAAGTTCTTCATCGATTCTGTCGAATATCAGCCACCAAAGCGACGGGAGTTCTCCCGGCTTTTTACCGATACCGTGTCGAAGCTCAGCAAGATAGCCCTTGCCTCTTCCTGTGTCTGCAATGCTGTGCAGATACTCGATTTTTGATGCGGTATAACGATAAACCATATCACTCTTACTCATTTGTTATCACCTTCTTTTCTGAAAATTTTATTTATTGTAGCATTGAAAATGTTAAGAGCCTCTACCGTAGTCACAAGGTTTTTATCCTTGCCATCCTTCTCATATCTACCGAAAATCGTATTTGCGCTCATCTGATGAACACAGTCGTTTCCGAATACGATTGCGATTTTCCTTACAGTATCTTCGATTTTACCTGTGTATTCATCAATATCATAACTTGTATCAAGCTGTGACAGCCAATCTCTGAAAGGCTTGTCTATCATACTGTAGAACTGCGTCTTTGCATCTTCTCCGGATAGTTTGTCACCGCTTGCTCCTGCGGATTTCTGCAAATTGATACTGAGTTTATTTACCGCTTTAGCCGCACTTTCACATTTGCCTATCTCGTTTCCTATACGATAGCGCCACGCTTCTCCGACTTTCATCAGCAGATCTGAATGGAACGACAGTTCATCACTGATAGAATCAACAATCTTAAAACACATACTATCGTTGAAATCATGAATTACAGACGCCGTTGTTACATTAAGTAAAAAGCAATTATCCAGATAGCTCCTGTCTATGTACGATTCAATATGAGCTATAACGCCCGGTTTTCTTGCAGTGCTTGAATTTTCATCACCTTCAAGCGCCGCGATACTTCCGAATTCCTGCCAAGCCTTTGTCGAAGGCTTATGAAGCTGAGGTTTATATTTTATGCTGTCGCTTCCTTTTTCTTTATACGACCTCCAGAGCGTCATCTGCTCACCGAAAACTTCAACTTCTTCAAAATAATCTCCGCCTGAAATATAATAACCGTTCACCTTTCCGTTTTCTCTGCAAAGATACACACGTCTTGACATCAATGAAAGCAATGCCGCCTGATTATCGGGAACAGGTATCAGAGTATTGAACTCAGCTTTGTTGTTATCCTTTTCCCACGACGGAGTACTTACATACACGTCATATTCAGAATCGCTTTCTGCGTTGTAATTCAGCATAAGCGTTTCAAACAGGTTGTTTCCTCTGACCGCTATCAGCCCCAATATACTAACCCATGATTTCTTAGGTACTGGTTGTTTTGCCGCTGTATCGTCAAAACAGATTATATGTAACAACCAACGAACCGCTTCCGAATATGAAAGCAGTCTTCCGTCATTGTTCCTGTCAGAGAAAAGCCTGGGCTTATTGGCACTTTCAAAAAGCGAGCCAATCATTTTTGCTATACTTGTAGCCTTACCTTTACCGTTTACCTTGTTAGACTGATAAAACGGATACTCCTCATCAAACAGCCAGAAACGGTCATACCATTTTTCAAAATACTTCTCAAACGGCTTCATCGGAAATTTGCCGCTCCGATAAACCTCGATCCAGTTATCCGTAAGATAATTAATATCGTCCTCGGGATCAACTTCATCACCGTTTTTGTCGTACCTTGAGAATACCGTGTAGATCACCGCAAGCAGAAACCTCAGTACAGCCATATCCTGCGTTTTTGTTTCTCCTGCAAGCTCCGTGTAATCCTGTGCGTGTTCAAAGACCTGCCTTATGCTTATCTCTTTCACCTCGCACCCGTTGTCACGGACACATATCCACGGTTCGTCGATCAGATTGAACTCTCTGTCCATATCAGCTTTCTTCCTCCTTTATTTCTTCAAAACCTCTTTCGGTGCTGTATTTATACGTTCTGCCGAGCATACTTATCTTGTTATTTCCGTCAAGCAAAAGCAATATCTCACCTTTGAGCCACTTTGCATTCCTCCACGCCTGAGGCATAGAGTTTGCCAGTATCTCAATCGTTTTACCAAAATTATAAGACTTGCTGAAAAATGCCGGCAATCTCAGTCTTTGCTTTGCTATCAGCTTTGCCTGTGCATTATCGGGTACAGAAGTAATATCAAACACTGCGTCCCGTGAAAACAGCGAATACTCCGTATCGGATGTTTTCACAAGCACAAGTGCTTCTATGGTTTCCTGCCCGTCACGCACCGCCGCTTCACCGTCTGAATCATTGTTCAGCTCTCGCCTGTTGATCATATCGCTAAGCGTTGAATCACTGCGATTAATTTTTTGTGACGGTATGCAATATTTCTTGGCTCTTTGCTTTTTCTCTTTTTGTTCATCACTATATTTTCTATACTCTGCGGTCTGTTGTTCATCATTGTCGGGTTCGGAATAAACAGCGCCGACAAGCTCAGGAATACATCCCGGTATAACAAGTTTATCCGGCAGATATTTTTCAGTTTGCTTCAGTATCCAACCGGAGTAAACACTCTTGCTGAAATCTTCCGGGATCAACACGCACAGCTCCGGTTCGGATAATTTATCCGGACGTGTGCGGTTATGTCTGTGCAGTCTGCCTGAACGCTGTAACAACAGATCCATAGGGCAAAGTTCGGTTATCATATAGTCAAAGTCTATATCAAGCGACTGTTCAAGCACCTGTGTACCGACTACTATCAGCTTGTCCCTCTTCTCACAGGTCGACTTCTTACCGACAAGTTCTGTTAGCTCACGCTCAATTACCGCTCTGTCAGTCGATATAAGTCTGCTATGGAAACATATAACACGATAATCAGGCATATTCGCCGCTATTGTGTCGGCAAGTTCCTGGGAATAAGCAACGCTATTCACAATAACAGCCGCACAACCGCCGTCCGACAGTTTATCTTCAAGCAGGTTTACAATATCGTTGCTGTCATTTTCTTCTCTTCTGATTACTGTGATAGGCTTATCGGGGATATCAACAGGTATATCCTTCTGCTTTACCTCCGCACCGTCGCTCCAAGTCAGCACAGGATATGCCATACTGCTGTTGTCAAAACTGTTCTTACTGCCGGTATACCATTTTATCAGTTCCGCTCTCTTATCCGGCGGCAATGTTGCAGAAAGAATTATCACAGGCACATTATACGCCGCCATCCAGCGCAATGAATTTTCCAGATAAACGTACATATATCGGTCATAAGCATGGCACTCATCTATAATAACAGTCTTACCTGCAAGTCCCAGGTGCCTTAGCATAACGTGTTTCTGCTTTAACGATGCCATAAGAAACTGGTCAACTGTAGCAACAACAAATTCGGACAACAGCGCCTGTTTTCTTCCTTCAAACCAGGTATGAACCATTATATTGTCATTATCGTCATCGGAAATGTCGGATGCTCTTCCGTGGAACATCTCACAGTATTCGTCATTCATATCCGTCATACCGTGTGCAAGTCTGAGCGAATGTATATCATCAGTACCACTCGCCCAGGAATGAATACGATCAAATATTCCGTTAGCGGTTGCCTGCGTCGGCAGTCCGAAAAACATTCCGCCATAGCCGAAACGTGATGCAAGTATCTCCGTTGCCGCAAGTGCCGCCTCAGTTTTACCTATTCCCATAGGTGCCTCAAGTATGTATATACCGGGCTTATTGCAAAGGCTTACAACATTCATAAATTCACGCTGTACGCAGTTCGGTTTGAAGCCGAAACGCTCTTCAAAAAAGCTGTCGCTATCAGCGATAAAATCGGCATACCAGCTGTCCGTAAGCGAAAGCTTGTTCCACGCTCTTCTGACACGCTCCTCACACTGCTCATCGGTGAGTTTTTCTTCGATGTCTATGTAAGGAAAATAATCGGTGTTGCTCGCTATCCAGTCACTCATTACGAGCAGTCCGGTAATCAGCATCTGCGCCGCAACATCGGGATTCGGCAGATTTTTGACATCTTCAAATCCGGTTACGCTGAGAGCGTATTCCATCCATTCCGCTCTTATCTGTGTCCATTCGTTTACGTTAACCTTGCCGTGTCCGTAATAGTTAGCCTCAAATGAACATTGCCCCCTATCCGCCGAACAATCGCCGTGATGTGCGCCAACAATGACTGCGGTTGGCGGTGCAACCTCAAATTCTTTTTTCAGAATATACTGTCCCGCTATGTTATGCGGTGACTCTGATATCTGTGTCAGACCTGAAAGGTCGATACCCGCGTCAAACAGTCTGTCATCCAGACCCTGAATATTATCTTTAAGCTTTCGTTGAAACGCCGGAGTTAATTTTCCTATATCATGCACCAGTGCAATGAACTTACAATAGTTGCACACAATTTCTTCTGCGTTCTCCGAACTCTCAATGCCAATCGCAGCACACAAGCGCCTTCTGACATTCTGAGCGATCCATTTATTGAAAAGTCGCTTTATTATCCCGGCCGTATCACTTGCGTGAACATTGAAAGGCAACCATTTTGTGTTGTCTTCAAAGCTGCTTTTTGCAGCTAACAGTTCTGATGTTTTCATTTCATATTCTCCAAATATGTTTCATTAATTGACATTATACTACTATTTTTATGCTAAGTCAATATAATTGAATACATTTTATTATACAGTATGTCTAATTATGTCGAATTAATTGAAAGTAATGATATGTACGGTTTGCCTTGTATGTGCAAGCCTTAGTACCGCTTATCTTGCTTGTTGTACTGAAAGTGTAGTCATATCCGCTCTTTGTTACTGTGACACCGGGAATGTTGAATG
>OLNQ01001954.1_pt1 | contig 18663 bp, 17 predicted proteins | sample 1672821 | NCBI WGS metagenome assembly OLNQ01 (sample SAMEA3136727, study PRJEB25190) | human gut metagenome | biome: human gut; feature: human-associated habitat; material: faeces | place: Austria | collected 2013 | reverse complement strand
GGAGCAAGCATGAAAAAAACATACCATTCCCGCCAGCTGGAGGGGATCCTATGTGTCGATAAACCGCAGGACTGGCCCTCCTTTGATGTGGTGGCCAAAATGCGGGGCATTGCCGATTGCCACAAAATAGGCCATGGCGGTACCCTGGACCCGATGGCTACCGGTGTGCTGCCGCTCTTTTTTGGCCGCAGCGCCAAGGCCATGGAGCTGATGCCGGTACAGGATAAGCGCTATACCGCTTCCATCCGCTTTGGGGTGACCACCGATACCCAGGACTGCACCGGCAATATCCTTTCCACCAGCGAAAAGCCGGTGACAAAAAAAGCGCTGGAGGCAGCCCTGGCGCCGCTGCGGGGCACCATTGACCAGCTGCCGCCGATGTATTCCGCCGTTTGGGTGGATGGTCAGCGGCTGTATAAGCTGGCCCGGGCCGGAAAAGAGGTGGAACGGCCCACCCGGCAGGTGACCATCCACCGGCTGGACCTGCTGGAATTTGACCCGGAGAACCGGACCTGTGTCATTGATGTGGCCTGTTCCAAGGGGACCTATATCCGGACGATCTGTCAGGATGTCGGACAGACCTTGGGCTGCGGCGCGGCGATGGAGAGTCTGTGCCGCGTGGCAAGCGGAGCGTTTCGCCTTGAGGACGCAGTCAGTCTGGACGCGCTGATCGATGCCTACAGTCACCGGACCTATAAGGAGAATGGGCGTTATACGCTGGCTCCCGCATCGGAGGTCGGGCTTGCGGAGATCGCAAAGCTGGTACAGCCGATGGATATGCCGCTCACGCATTTTGGTACGGCGCTTTTGGAGCCGCAGCTTGCGCGGAAGTTTACCGACGGCTGGCATATCGCCCTGCGGGAATGCGAGATCACAGAGAATCCACGCTACCGCTATCGGGAGCCGGAATTTGAAATTCGGCCGGAATATCGCGGCGCGTACAAAATGTATGAAAAAAATCCGGAGATGCCGGACGGCCGCCGCTTTTTGGGCGTGGCATTTTACCATCACCAGTATAAAAAGCTGGTGGCGGACAAAGTTTTTTTGAGAAGTGAGGAATTATGATCGTATTTGACAGTTTAGATAAAATCAAAGACATGCCGGAAACCGCGACAGCGCTCGGCAACTTTGACGGCGTACATGTGGGACACAGGGCGATCATTACGGCCGCCGCGCAAAAAGCGAAGGTGCGCGGTCTGAAGAGCTGCGTCTTTACCTTTTCCAATCATCCGAAGAATCTGATTCCGGGCGCGAAGCCGGTCAAGAATATCATTTACCGCGAGGAAAAGGCCGCGCTGATCGAACAGATGGGCGTAGACTATCTGGTGGACATTCCGTTTACCGAAGGAATCATGACGATGGAGCCGGAGCGCTTCGTGAAGGAGCTTCTGGTGGATGCCATGCACGCGAAGGAGCTGTTCTGCGGCTTCAACTATCATTTTGGCTATCGCGGGCAGGGGGATGTGCAGAAACTGCGCATCCTCGGCGCGCAGTACGGGTTTCATGTCAACGCCATGCCGGCAGTCATGGTGGATGGCGATGTAGTCAGCTCGACGCTGATCCGCGGCTTGATCATGGCGGGAGAAATGGACGAGTGCAGCAAATTCCTCGGCCGCAATTACGACATCGGCGGGGAAGTTGTGGTCGGCAACCGCCTCGGCAAAACTCTGGGCTTTCCGACCTCTAACATCATGATCGACGAGAGCATGGTGACGCCGCCAAACGGGGTCTACATTACCTATTGCATCTATAACGGCGTACGCTATCCAAGCGTGACCAATGTCGGCATCAAGCCGACCATCGGCACCTTCAAAAAAAACATGGAAACGCATATTTTTAACTTTGACAAGGAGCTCTACGGCAAGATGATCAAGGTTGAATTCATCAAAAAGACTCGTGATGAGGTGAAGTTCGGCGGAATCGAAGAGCTCTCCGCGCAGATCGCGAAGGACTGCCGCGAAGCGAAAGCGTTTCACCGGATCCCATAAGCAGGGGATCGCGCGGAAAATGTGAGATTTCATGAAAAACGATTGACGAAACCGGCGCGTTGTGGTAGTATAAATTGTTAGAAAAAATACCTATGCTGCGCTTGCGCGAGGACTCTGACGCCAGGCTCGGCAGCAGGCGAATATCAAAAAAGGAGAAAGAACATGATTACAAAGGAAATCAAACAGCAGATCATCAAAGATTATCAGTTAAAAGAGGGAGATACCGGTTCTCCGGAGGTTCAGATCGCGATTCTGACCTACAGAATCAACGACTTGAATGAACACCTCAAAGAACATAAGAAGGACCACCACTCCAGAAGAGGTCTGTTAAAGATGGTAGGTCAGAGAAGAAACCTTCTTGCATACCTGAAGGACAATGATTTGGAGAGATACAGAACTCTGATCGCTCGTTTAGGATTAAGAAAGTAGGTTTTCAATTTACTGTGGATTTAAGCGGGGCACAATCAAAACCCCGCTTATTTTTTAGCATTCCTTCGCGAAGGGAAGAAGCCTGCGGCTTGTGGATTTTCTCGGGGATGCAAGACAATCAATATATGCGAAAGATGAAAATTAACAGGAGGTAGTTGTTAATTATGGCAAGATTTGAAGATTACAGAGTATTCAGAACCGCTCTGGGAGGCAGACTCCTGCAGCTGGAAATCGGCAAGGTTTGTGAGCAGGCAAACGGACAGGTTATGGTCAGATACGGCGATACGGTCGTGAATGTTACTGTCTGCGCGTCCAAAGAACCGAAGCCGGACATCGACTTTTTCCCGCTGAGCGTGGATTATGAAGAAAGAATGTACGCCGCGGGAAAGATTCCGGGCGGATTTATTAAGAGAGAGGGCAGACCATCCGAGCACGCGATTCTGACTTCCAGACTGATTGACAGACCAATCAGACCGTTATTCCCAAAGGGCTATTATAACGATGTGGTTGTTGTCGCGACCGTTATGTCCGTAGATCTCGACTGTTCACCGGAGATTTGCGGGATGATCGGTTCCTCTGTCGCGCTGGCGATTTCGGATATTCCTTGGGACGGCCCGACCGGCTCGGTGCAGGTCGGCAGAGTGGACGGCAGAATGATCATCAACCCGAGTCTCGAGCAGAGGGAAAAATCCGATATCCACATGACCGTATCCGGCACCAAGGAAGCGATTATGATGGTAGAGGCAGGCGCGAGGGAAGTACCCGAAATGGAAATGCTCGACGCGATCCTGTTCGCGCATGAGGAAATCAAGGAACTCGTGGAATTCATCGAAGAAGTCGTCAAGGAAGTCGGCAAGCCGAAGCAGGATGTAGAACTCTATAAGCCGCTGGCTGAGATCGACGAGGCAGTGCGCGCTTACGCGGCGCCGAAGATGCGAGAAGCGATTCAGACGCCGGATAAGTTGGAAAGACTTGAGAACATGGACGCAGTTGAAGATGAGACCAAGGAGCATTTTGCGGAAATTTATCCGGAGGGTGCCAAGGATATCGACTCCGTACTCTATAATATTACGAAGGAAACCGTCCGCGCGATGATCCTCGACGAGGGCATCCGTCCGGACAACAGAAAGCTCGACGAGATTAGACCGATTTGGTGCGAAAGCAGCCTGCTCCCGAGAACGCACGGCAGCGGACTCTTCAAGAGAGGACAAACACAGGTCATGTCCGTCTGCACGCTGGCGCCTGCCAGTGAGGCGCAGACCATCGACGGCATCACCGAGCAGACCTCCAAGAGGTACATGCACCACTACAATTTCCCTGGCTACTCGGTCGGCGAGGCGAAAACCTCCAGAAGTCCGGGACGTCGTGAAATCGGTCACGGCGCGCTCGCGGAGAGAGCCTTGATTCCGGTTCTGCCTCCGGTCGAAGAATTCCCGTACGCGATCCGCGTGGTATCCGAAGTTTTATCCTCTAACGGTTCGACTTCCATGGGCTCCACCTGCGGCTCCTGCCTGGCGCTGATGGATGCCGGCGTACCGATTACCAGACCGGTCGCGGGCATCGCGATGGGTCTGATTGAAAGAGTCAAGGAAGACGGCAGCTCCGAATTCGCGATCTTAAGTGATATTCAGGGCATGGAAGACTTCCTCGGCGATATGGACTTTAAAGTTACCGGCACCGAGGTCGGCGTGACCGCGATCCAAATGGATATCAAGGTGCATGGTTTATCCAGAGATATTCTCGAAAAAGCGCTCAGACAGGCCAAGGAGGGCAGAATGTTCATCATGGGCAAGATGCTCGAGGAACTGCCTGCGCCGCGTCCGGAGCTGTCCAAGTGGGCGCCGCGCGCGATGTCGATGATGATCAATCCGGACAAGATCCGCGTGGTCATCGGCAAGGGCGGTGAAACCATCAACGGGCTGGTTGAGAAGTACGATGTGAAGATCGACATCAACGATGACGGTCTGGTTTCCATCTACGGCACAGATGGCGAAAAGGCGGAAGCCTGCAAACACGAAATCGAAATTCTTACGAAGGACGTCGAGGTCGGCGAGGTTTATGAGGGCCGCGTGACTAGAATCCTCAGCACCGCGAAGGGCTCTGTCGGCGCGTTTATCGAGATTTTGCCGGGCAAGGAAGGTCTGCTGCACATCTCCAAGATGGCAAAAGAAAGAGTAGAAAAGGTCGAAGACGTTATGAACGTCGGCGATGTGGTTAAAGTTAAGGTTGTAGAAATCGACAACCAGAACCGCATCAACCTTTCCAGAAAAGAGTTGCTGTAACCGAGCGGCTCCGCAATCAGCGAATATAGAAAGCTAAAATAAAAAGCGAAAACCTACTGGATGATCGGCAGGCTTTCGCTTTTTTATTATGTCGGAAATATCGCTAGGCGGTATTTTCAAGTGCCATATTGCACCGCCAAAAAGGAATTACTTTTTTTGATTATAGATTTCTTTCAAGCCCTCGATAGCGAGAACGGGATCCATCGTGTGAAAAATCATATAGTTGCGTTTCATCGTCATGGCAGGGGCTTGCTTATAAATCTTTGCACTGTCCTCACCGTTATAATAATGCCAATAACGGTAGAGATAGCCTATCCAGTACAGCATATCCGCAGAGAATATTTCTCCATTGTTTGTAAGCGTTTCGCCTGCAGTGGCGGCGACTTCCTCAAGCAGATATTCTTCTCCTGCCCACTGCATACGGTTGTAGCTTGAATCTAGCTCCTTTGCAACATTGGACATCATAAACGCCTTGATAAAATTGATGCTGTCATATTTTTTCTCGGCAGATAATTCAAACAATCTTCCTTGAATATCACAGATTTTTAATTGAATTTCGTTCATTGTTTTCCTCCGCTTTTAGCCTCGTCGAGTATTTCATCAAAGTACATACCCTCACGGCGATAATTTTTGCAAATATCGTTGGCGAGGGAAATCCCTCTTGCACGGTTTTCTTCAGCTATTTCTTTTATAAACAGTCTTTCAAGGTAAGAAAGCTCCACCTCCGCTTCAATGCGAACGGCGTCACAGCCCTTTTGCGAAATAACCACATACTGCTTACCGAGTTGAAGGGCAGAAAGACTGTTGACAAGAGCCATATCAGTAACATTGCCCACAAAAAAGTTGTCGATAACGAAAAACATACGGTCGTTGGCAATATTGCCGATAATCAAATCCTTATCCTGTGTCATATCACGATACTTATTGTAAAAAGGCGTACCGTCTATTTTTTCCATTTTTCCTCGGTGATATGCGACAAGCATGGCCCAATCAATATCTGCCGGCACTTCAATGAGTGCAAGATTTTCCGTACTTACAGAAACGATGTAGAACTTGGATTTTTCATAGTCGCAAATTAAGGTGAGTGTCTGACCGGGATCTGTTCCCATATAAAAACCTTTGCCAAAATCGCATTGCTTTCGGCTTTTTGCCTCAATAGTACCCTCTATACCGGACTTTGAAGCGTGATAAAGAAGTACTCGGTTTGAATCAAGTTTCATTGCTTTCGATTTATCTGTAATCTTTTTCAGAATCATATCATAAACAGGGAGTTGTTTTTCCCTGCATAAATCAAACATCTTTGATTGCGCTAATTTGTCGGGCAGGGCACGACCATTCTCCCAACGGTTCACGGCTTGAAAGGTAACATTAAGTTGCTTTGCAAACTCGGTTTGACTCATATTCAAATATGCTCAGATCTGTTTTATAAGTTTCTGCATAATGCCCCCTCTTAAATATAACAATATTTCTATAAAATATTATATCTAATGTTATACTTTGTGCCAATGAATTTTGTTCTAAAACAGCCCTCGAATATCGCACAAATGAGGGCGCAAAACGAGGGTGCATACGACGGTTATATTCTTTGTTATATGCAGAAAAAAGAGAAGAAAGTTTTACGATATGCACCTTATCATGCGCATCTAGGCTGTAAAACAAAAAATCTCGTCTGCTCAGGCAATGGAAAAGGAAATGATCCTGATAAACCGTTGAGAAAAAGTAAAAAGCCTGCAATCAGCTTGATTACAGACTTTTTCGATGGCGGAAGCGGTGGGATTCGAACCCACGTGCCCTTGCGGACAACCGCATTTCGAGTCTTTTATGCAACTGTGACGGGGGTGTCCGTTTTGGGGTCGTTTCTGTAAGCCCCGTACCCGCCGAAAGCCGCTTGAAATCAGGCTTTTTTGCCCGGAAAGCCTTGCGGGACAGGCTTTTTTGAAAGTGGGTTCAAATCGGCATTTTTCCCGATTTTGGAGAGAAATGCGGGAAGATAGGAGAGAAAAATCGGGAGACGGCCATACACCGCAGAATAGAGCTTCCAACCGACGAAAATCTATTTTTGAGGTGTTACAAATGGATGTATTCCCCGTCAACTGGGACAGCGTTCCCGAGGTAATGAACAAGGAGCAATTCTTCCGCATCTGCCACATCAGCAAGTCCACGGCGCTGCACCTGCTCAAAAGCGGCAAGGTGCCCTGCGAGTGGTCGGGTAAGAAAACCCGGTGCTATAAAATCCGAAAAGAGGATGTGAAAGCATATTTGGAGGAACGGGCGATTTTTCCTGAACTCTACTCTGCACCGAAGGGCTGGTACGGTACCCACTATGTGGCGAGGCTCTCCAAGGAGCTGCCGGAGGACACGCTGCGGCAGATGCACGGCTACTATGAAAAGCTGCTGCGCAAATACCCGGATGTGGTCACGGTAAAGGATGTGGTGGCCCTGACCGGCTACACCCTGACCACCGTCCACAACTGGTGCAGCCGTGGGTCACTGAAATCCTTCCAGAAGGGGCTGAAGTTCTGTATCCCGAAAATCTTTCTTGTGGATTTCTTCTGCTCCCTGACCTTTCGCTCCATCACCCGCAAAAGCCTCTGGCATATCCAGACGCTGAATGAATTCAGCAGGAAGATGAGGCGGAAGAAGTAAAAGTAACCGCCTCTGCATTTCCGTAGAGGCGGCTGCTTATCAATTAGTCATCATCTTCGTCATCCGGCCAACCGGATATGATATGTAATTCTCCTGAATCCATATCCATTGCCATATTATCTCCCATACGCATCAGCAAATCGCCGTCAGAGTCAATTGCCATATTGTCTGAGATTGTATGAGCAAAATTTCCGTCATCGTAGTCAAAAAAGTGTTTTCCCATAAATAAAACTCCTTACTCAATTCTAATGATTTCGTGATCTCTTGTTCCGTATATCCGTTTAACTTGATACAGGGATTCACCAATCCAAAATGTGATTCTGTCTCCAGCTTCTTCATTCGTTGCAATATTAGTACAGAGCAAATTGCTTTTTGCGTTTGTTCCTCCGCAAGCTGACGGCAATATATGATGAATGTTCCACCCACAATATATTTCTTGCCCATAATAGTTTACAGAGAAGTTATTGTTACCATAGCCGTCTTTACACATTAAATTCCCGTGAAAATCCTCTGCATACTGTTTGCTGCCGTAGCACTCTTCCCAAAATCGTAGAGCGTTGTATTTATTGATTTTCATTACTTTCACCTCCAATCCGGACAAAAAGTAAAACCATACACATTATGCGTGTATGGTCTCAATCTATCCGAATTGGAACTTTACACGCACAACAACCAAGACGGTCACCTAAATGACTGTCTAAGAAGTATGGTGTAAAGCTTTGATACAGCAACTGGGCCCACCTCAAAGGAGAGGAGAATCTCCCGGAGCCTATCTTGTGGGTTCTCAATGGCGTAACGAGAATTTTAATCGACATTGATAGTATCTAGGAATTACATATTTTAAGCTTGTAGAAGTTTTGAGTCCGTTGTTCTTTTCGGATTTCTCGTCGCTCCGTTATACAAGTTACTCAAATTTAACATAACCTACGCTATAAATTATATTTTGGAAAGTAAATAATGTCAATTAGAAAATCTGCGATTTAAAAATTCGCACACTCGCACCTGCCTTTCGGTTTTGGTAGACTGTAACCGAAAGGCGGGTGCATTTTGCATTGCAGACCTGCCGGGGAAATTTTGAATGGGAGGATCACATATGAAATCGCTATTTGAGCAGCTGGGCGGCACTTACACAAGGCAGGGCGACTATTGCCTACCCAATGTTTGCTTACCGCCCGAAGAAGAACGCCCCATCGGCGTTTACGGCCAGCGGCGGCGAGCTTATCTGAGGGAGCACCACCGGGTGCTGTATTATAACCTGCTGACCGCTGGTACGCTGGACGGGCACCTCGCAGACATCGAGGAGCAGGCGCAGGAACTCTTTCTTCGGCTGGTAGAACAATGCACAGACACCGAGGGTGTGACGGAGGCCTTGAAAGCCGATGACCCGATGGCGTGGGTGCGGAAGATGAACGGCATCCGACATCGGGCAAACGAGGCTGTGATGCAGGAAATTGTATATGGGTAATGAGCAAGCGGAGACCATCGGCCTCCGCTTGTTTTGTATGCAGAAAAGAACAATGCTGCTCTGAAACGACATTGTTCCGAACTTTGTTGACATTGTTCTTTTATTCGGGTATAATGTACTTGTGATTTTATGCGTGGAGGTATCCCCTATGGCTGAAATGATCTCGGTAAGAGAGGCAGCAGTGCGCTGGAATATAACGGAGCGGAGAGTTGCGACGCTCTGCAAGAATGGGAGAATCGCCGGTGCGAAAAAGCAGGGCAATCGTTGGCTGATCCCCGCTGATACGCAGAAGCCGGCGGATCAGCGGCTCAAGACGGGCGCTTTCCGCAAGACGGAGCGCGCGCCGAAGCTGCCCCTGCCCATCGGCGTGTCCAACTACTGCCTTGCCTCGTCGGAATACTACTACATCGACAAGACGATGATGATCAAGGACTTTATCGACGAGCGTCCGATGGTGACACTGTTTACCCGTCCCCGCCGCTTCGGCAAGACGCTGAATATGGATATGCTGCGCACTTATTTTGAAAAGAGCGACAAGGATACCTCCGTCTATTTCCGGGATAAGAAGATCTGGGCCTGCGGCCAGAAGTACCGGGATTATCAGGGCAAGTACCCTGTGATCTTCCTGACCTTCAAGGATGTGAAGTTCGACACTTGGGAGGAGACCTTTGCGGCCATTCGGGATATTTTCGCAAAGGAGACCCGGCGGCACAAAGAGCTGCTGGCCAGCGATAAGTGCGACGAGTACAGCAAAAAGACCTATGAAAAGCTGGCAGACGGCAAGGTCAGCGAGGTTGAGCTGGCTTCGGCACTGCTGGACCTGTCCGCTATGCTGCACAAGCACTATGCCGTTGCGCCCATTATCATCATCGACGAGTATGACACCCCCATCCAGCAGGGCTATCAGAAGGACTATTACGACAAGGTCATCCGGTTTATGCGGAACCTGTTTTCCGGCGGGTTCAAGGATAATCAGCACCTGTCCTTCGGCTTCCTCACCGGCATTCTGCGGGTGGCCAAGGAGAGCATCTTCAGCGGGATGAACAACCTGTCCATCAACTCCGTGCTGGACAACAAATACAGCGCCTACTTCGGCTTCACCGCCGACGAGGTGATGGAGATGGCGGAATACTACGGCGCTGCCGATAAGTACGACGAAATTTGCCAGTGGTACGACGGCTACCGCTTCGGCAAGACGGAAATTTTCAACCCGTGGTCGGTGGTCAACTACTTCAGCAACGAGTGCGAGCCGAGGCCCTTCTGGGTCTCCACCGGCAGCAACGATATTATCGGGGAAGTGCTTGCCCAGGCGGATGAGGAGATTTATAACCGTCTGACCTCCCTGGTCAACGGCGAGACCTTCACCACCTTCATCGACACCGGCGTGATCTATCCGCAGATCAAAAGCAATCCCTCCACCATTTACAGCTTCCTGCTGGTGACCGGCTATCTGAAGGCACTGAAAACCACGCCCTCCTTCAGCGGCGATTTTATGTGCGAGGTCTCCCTGCCCAACCGGGAGATTTCTCTGGTGTATAACAAGGAGATTTTGCAGCGGCTGGAGAATCTGATCCCGCCGTCCACGGCGATTTCCGTTCAGGAGGCCATCTTCTCCGGCGATAACGCACGGCTGAAAGCGCAGATACAGACGCTGCTGACCCAGTCGGTCAGCTCCTTCGATACTGCCGGGGAGAATTTCTACCACGGCTTTATGCTGGGCCTGTGCGCCCTGCTGGGCGGCGCTTTCGTGACCTCCAACCGGGAATCCGGCGACGGGCGCTATGACATTCAGCTGAAGCCCACGCAAAAGGGTCTTCCGGGCATCCTGATTGAGCTGAAAGCGGAGAAAAATTGCAGCGACGAAAAGCTGAAAAAGCTGTCCGAGACGGCCTTGCAGCAGATCAACGATAAGAAATACGAAACCGAGCTGACGACCGCCGGGGTCAGGACGATTTATAAATACGGCGTGGCCTTCAGCGGTAAAAAGGTCGAAGTGGCGGTCGGGTGAGGCTGACGAATTTCAAAGTATCAGCTTTCAGCTTCCAAAGTATCAAATTGATACTTTGGTGAAATCCGAAAGTGCCAACACGGTGGTTCCAAAGTGCCAAATTGGCACTTTGGGCATGAAATTATGAATAAAACCATATTGGAGGATGCAAGATGAGCACCAATATTTCGAAAAAGAAGCGGGACGACCTGCTGGACAAAATCAAGCAGATTCGTGCCTTTATCGCCGCAGCACCGCAGGACGAAAACACGGGCAATCTGCTTTCTTACCTGTCCGAACTCGAAAAAGATGTGAACGGCAAGAAGTACGGTCTTGTGTTTGAGGAGCATCGGGAGGAAATCGACGAGGTGCTGGATACCCATACGCCAGTACTGACCGAGGATGCGGACCTATTCATTGATCACGGTGTGCAGATGAATTTCCTCATAGAGGGGGACAACCTTGCTTCATTGCAGTTGCTTGAAAAGACCCATAAGGGAAAAATTGATCTTATATACATAGATCCGCCATACAATACGGGAGCAAAAGACTTTGTATATGATGATGCGTTTGTAGACACTACTGATGGTTTCAACCACAGCAAGTGGCTCTCATTTATGAAACAACGGCTCTCGCTGTCGAAAAAGTTGCTTGCAGCTCACGGGACGATTTTTATATCCATAGATGATAATGAATTTTCGCAACTAAAACTACTATGTGATGAGGTCTTTGGTGCAAACAATTACGTAGGCACTATTCTATGGAAGAAGAAAACAAATGGCAATAATATGGGCTGGCTTCCTCCTGTACACGATTACATATTGTGCTATTCAAAAGAGATAGGCAAAATTTATGACTTTGGCTTCGAAGTTTCGGAAGAAGATATTCTAAAAAACTATAGCAATCCTGACAATGATCCACGTGGACCGTGGACAACTACCGACTTATCAGCAAATCATAAAGGGCCATATTTCCCTGTTACTAATCCTAAAACCGGGGATGTTTATTATCCTCCGGCCGGAAGATACTGGGTATTCAATGAGCAGGAGATACAACGGAGAATAGCCGACGGAAGAATCATTTTTGGGAAAAGTGGAATGGCCCGACCAGTGCAACGGGTGTTTGCTAAAGACCGAAAATTTTCAAAGCGCAAAGTGGAATCTTGGTGGGATAACCACGGGATGAACGCAGATGCAACGCAAGAGCTGAAAGATATTTTTGGAGTTGCGAAAGTGTTTACACATCCTAAGCCAACTCAACTCATCAAGGACATTGTGAAAATGTCGTGCAGTAAAACTGCAACTATTCTAGATTTCTTTGCAGGCTCTGGTACAACAGGTCACGCTGTTATGAATCTCAACGCAGAGGATGGTGGAACCCGCCGCTTTATCCTCTGCACCAACAACGAAAACGGCATTTGTCGGGATGTGACCTACGAACGCATCCGCCGTGTCATTGATAAAGAAGACTATGCCGCCAGCCTGAAATACTATAAAGTTGACTATGTACCTATTTCGGATCGTATGTACTACGAGTACGCCGATGAACTGCTCCGCCATATCCGGGAGCTGGTGGAGCTGGAAAACGGCATCAATTTTACGGGCAACGAGGAAATTGCCATCGTGCTGACCGAGGATGAATTAGCCGCATTTATTGCCGATAAAGACCGCTTTGCGAAATGCCGTCGGCTCTATATGGGACACGACCTCCTGCCCGACGAAGCACAGGAAACGGCACTTTTCAAAAACAAGATTGAGATTAGTATTATTCCGGATTACTACTATCGAGATTTGCAGGAGGGCTAAAATGGTAGAATTCTTAAAAACACTTGCGATAGCTTGTATTCCAGCCATTATAACAGGAATTGTGACATATATTGTTGCTCGCAAAAATGCTGCTTCGCAAATCAGTATAATTAAAGAACAAAACAAGCACGATTTAGAAAAGCTTATGGAGCAGCACAAGGTTGATATAGAGCATCTCAAAGAAGCTCACAGGCTGGATATGGAAGCAAAAGAACAAGATCATAAGAACAAGCTGGAATTGCAGCAGAAGGAATTCGAAAACAGCCTGCTTAAGCAACAAAAAGATGGTGAAAATGCAATGGCAACAGAAACTATCAAAGGTGTACTCGGTATGTTTGGCAGTGCGGTGACCACAGCAATGGACACCCCGGAAGCAAAGCAACTGTTGAGTGACTCTATTAAACAGTCATTTAATAAGTCGAAGGAGGGCTGACTATGGAACTGAAGGAATTCCAGCTCAATGCAGTAAAGTCGTTGTTTGAGGCGATGGACAAGCCCGTCAGAGATATAATCCTGAAAAGCCCCACTGGAAGTGGAAAAACAATCATCCTCACTTACTTTATGCACCAATACATACAGTCTTACCCGAAAACGGTGTTCGTTTGGCTCACTCCCGGCAAAGGCAATCTTGAGGAACAGAGCAAGGCAAAAATGGATAAGTATATCCACGCTTCGCAGACAAAGCTGCTTTCCGATGTGATGACGGCGGGATTTGAAGAAAATGACAGTTGCTTTATTAACTGGGAGAAACTCACGAAGAAAGGCAACAATGCTCTCAAAGACAGCGAACGGACAAACTTTCTGGAACATATCGAGCACGCACTGAACGACGGCCTGCGCTTTATCATCATTGTGGATGAGAGCCATCAGAACAACACAATCAAAGCAGATGAAATTATCCAGTATTTCCGCACGGAGAAGATTATTCGCTGTTCTGCTACGCCTAAGGGCATTGCCAAAGCTGAAGTGATCGAGATTCCTGAGGAAGAAGTTATTGCAGCTGGTCTTATCAAGAAGATGCTGGTTATCAATCAGGATTTTCCGCAGACCGTGGAGACCGAAGATCAAACCGCATATTTGCTGGAGCGTGCCCTGCAAAAGCAGCGTGAACTCCGGGCGGCGTATCTGCAAATGGATGTGGATGTTAACCCCTTGATTATCGTGCAGATACCGAACAAATCAGAAACCTTGCTGGACGGTGTGGAGCGCTGGTTTGAAGCGCAGGGACTTACCTATGAAAACAGTCAGCTTGCGGTTTGGCTTTCTGACCGGCACGAAAATCTGGAGGGCATTGATGCACCTGCCGCACCCTCTACAGCTGTTATCATCAAGCAGGCCGTGGCCACCGGCTGGGATTGTCCAAGAGCGCAGATACTCGTCAAACTGCGTGACAATATGGATGAGACCTTTGAAATCCAGACCATTGGCCGTATTCGTCGTATGCCGGAGGCGAAGCATTATGGCAGTGACCTGCTGGATAGCTGCTATCTCTATACATTTGACGAGAAGTTTACTGCTGGCGTCAAGATGGCGCTGGACAAGGGGGCACTCAATGCCTGTACACTGTTTCTCAAGAGTGAGTACAAGGATATAACTCTGACAGGCGAACAACGTTCGATGATTTCAATGCCCAGAAATCCGCAAAAAGCTCTGCGGGCAATTTGGCTCTATGCAGAGGAAAACTTGGGTGTTGGGGCAGACAAAGAAGAGAATCGGACACGCTTACAGGCTGCCGGATATATTCTTCGGGATGATGTGGTGCGCCATACTGTTTCTGGTGAAACCGCTACGCTCGATTTTTCTTCTTCGGATATGAACACGATAAGTGTGACGGAAAAGCTGAATACACACAAGCACGGGCGCGATTATCATCAAAAAATCGGCAAAATCGGTTTGGAAATTGGTATGGAGTATTCGTTTATGAATACTATCATCCGTAAGCTCTTTGATAAGAACTTCAACTATGCTCACAAAATACTTGCACTGGAACCGAGGGAAGTATATGCCTTTGTATTAAACAATGCTGATCGCCTTCGTCATCTGGTTCGAGAAGCAATGGCGGCGGAAATGGCACAGATGCAGCTCGATGTTCAGACTAAATCTTTGTTTGAGTTTCATATTCCACAGTCCTGTTTGTTTACCTACAATGGAGAAGCCAAAACCCAGATCATTTATAAAAAGAATGTTTATCAGAATTACCTTTCTTCTGCTGCACCTCGCTCTACGCCGGAAGTTAAATTTGAAAAATTCTGTGAACATTCCGGCAATGTGGAGTGGTGGTATAAGAACGGCGATAAGGGTAGTGAGTATTTCTCTATCGTTTACGGGGATAACTCCGAGAAGCAAAAGCTGTTTTATCCAGACTATATCGTCGGCATAAGCGGTGAGATCTGGATTATTGAAACCAAGGGTGGCTTTGATCGCAGCGGCAATAGTCAGGACATCGACATCTATACGCCGAAGAAGTTTGAAGTGCTGAAAGCATATCTGGATACGCACGGGCTAAAAGGCGGTATCGTTCGGAACGACGCTACTACGGACGAGCTGTGCATCTGTATGGAGCACTATTCAGATGACATCGGCAGCGATGATTGGGTGCTTCTCGAAAATATATTGGGGTGAGGTGACTGTATTGAAGATTCTTGAGTTGAAAAGCGTTCCTGTCAATGGAAAAGCATCTGTTCAGTTTATCAGAATAGATCCCGAGGATATTTCTGTAACACTTTCTGAGATATTGAAAGCAATAATGGATTTGTCCTGGCTTAAGAATTTCGACGCAGAGTCTCTAGCTCGTAGCTATGAGCAGAGAGCCCAAATTACGATTGCTGATATGCGCAGAAAAATTGAAAACTGTGATACAGGTAAGCTAACAAAAGATGCAGGCGAATATGTGGTATCCGAGTTAGCAAGAGAAGCAATCGTCTCGGAACTTAATTATTTGGATATTCCTTTAGCGGAGTTATTGGGTAAGAAGATTTCGGGAAATCCGGGATTTGATTTTCACAGTCAAAATAATGCCACAAACACCGTCATATTTGGTGAAGCAAAGTATGTAACCGCTCATAGCGGGTATCCTCGAGCAATAGATCAAATAAAAGCATTCGTTGATGATAAAAAAGATATTGCGGACATTGCTGATTTGCGGGATTTTTGTAGTGCAGATGCGTTGTCTCGAGTCGTTGATGGATTTAAGGGGTTTGCAGCGGCATTTTCCGCGAAAAGCACCCCTAGTGACAGGCTAATTAGTGCTATAACCGCAAAAGACTCATTCCAAGAATTGCTAAAGTATGAAGAAGTGATTTTGGTGGCGGTGAACTTATGAACGATGTCATTAAAAGCGGAAATATCATAAAAAAGATTAGGGACGGGAAACAATTAGAAGAAATTGCTCTGTTTGCACGGAACTGCATTTTTAGAGACGGTCCTAAGGATACCTTGGTTCTTGAAATCTTATCCTATCTGAAACTGTTCCAGCCAACTTTTTTTGAAAAGTTTGAAGATGAGTTGATAGAAACAATGGGGTTGTTTTTCAAAAATCCCTCTCCAGACACACTTCAAGGTGTTGTTTTTGATATGTATCGCCAACATATTAAAGAAAAGTATGGCGAGGATTATACCCCGATGCAGGCAAGTATCCTAGAACAAATTGAAGATAAACACCATTTCAGTTTCTCAGCACCAACAAGCACGGGAAAGTCATTTGTTTTCCGCAACCTTATCCGTTCTGCTTCAAATGATGTCGTAGTAATTGTTCCATCTCGTGCGCTAATAAATGAATACTATGATCGTATCCGCGAAATTGTCAATGTCAAAGAGGTTAATGTCCTTACATTTGTTGATCGTATAAATACCAAATTTGCCAAGAGGAACATCTTTATTCTCACGCCGGAACGTTCAAGAGAACTTTTCAAAAATAAGAGCTGGTTGAATATTGACCTGATATTATTTGATGAAGCACAATTAAGCGATGAAAAATCTGTGCGAGGGTTATATTTTGATAGCATTGTTCGGCGTGCTTTAAAGAGTTTTCCTGATGCTAAGTATGTTTTTGCACATCCATTTATTTCAAATCCAGAAGCACAACTGGAAAGAAATGGCATAATTGATACGCAATCGGCAGCTATTAATTATGAGCAGAAGAATGTTGGTCAGATTTTTTATGTCCACAACCCGGCTACGGGCGATTTTTATCATTTGGGAACTAGTAAGGAAATATTAGGAAAGCAAAAACTCAAAGCAGAATTTGATCCTATTGAGAGAGCAATTTTGAGCGGGGGAAGCGTACTAATATATGTATCCAAATCACATATTTACAATAAGAGTATTTACAGTGAATTTGATAAATATATCAAATTATGCAATAAACTTGAAAAACCAGATGCGCTTCAGATGATTGACGAACTCCGATCCTATATTGGAGCGTCAAAAAATAATGCACTGTTTTACAATTCTGAGATGCTTGAAAAACTTTCTCTTGGTATCGTGACACACCACGGTTCAATGCCACTTGCAGCAAGATTGATTTTAGAGCATTTTACACAAAGTGGTTTCTGTCGGATTTGCTTTGCAACATCTACATTGGAGCAAGGGATCAATATGCCATTTGATGTTGTATATTTGGATAAATTCGAAGCAAGCAAATCGTTGTCGGTAAAGAACCTAATTGGCCGGGCCGGGCGTTCAACCGTTGATGCAAAATTTGACTACGGTAGTGTTGTCATTCGAAATAATGCAATCACATCGTTAAGGAGAGTGATGAGAAAAGCGGAGCCTCTATCTAGAATCTCAAATTTGGATGTAACGGATGATTCTCTTGATGAGAAATACAAAGAGTTCAAAGAGGCCATCAACACCGGTGCGTTTTCAGATGAGTATAATCTTCCCAGTGCGGATGTTGAAAAGTTGCACTCAGACGATGTTACAGCAATGATTCCGCAATTGCTTGATATGATGTTTGACGATGGCGACATCATATCGCCGAATACTGATATGAAAGAAGTTAACGATCTTTTTTCGAAGCTATATCAGCAGTACCTTGGGCGTAAATTGTGCCAAGCGGAAAAGTCAGTATTAAGTACGGCTGTCAAAATTATGATTTGGAAGATATACGGAAAGACTTTTCATCGTATCTGTCAATATCGCTACGCATACGCATCTCGTACTGCGGAGCGACAGCAGTTATATCGAAAAAGAAACGCGGAAGAAGCAAACAGTATACCGGCAAAATATATAGTTGGTTATCACGACATTCCAGATAAGGATCTGACGGCATATCCTCTTGTTTCTACATCCATTGCGGCCAAAGATGTTGACTATGATCTCATAGTTTATGATACCTATGATTATCTAGACAAACTTATTGGGTTTAAGCTTAGTGACATTTTTTACGCAATATTTTATCAATACTACGAGGCGACGAGTGACGAGCGCGCATTGCGGTTAGCAAAATACTTCAAATATGGCACCGATAAAGAACGTGAAATATGGATGCTGCGCTATGGCTTTTCTTTTGAGGAAATCGAGTGGGTATCTGAATGTGTTGATTCTATTGATGAAACAGAAATCAAATTTAACGATAAAATCAACGCGTTGGATGACGCGCAGCTTAAGTCTATAGAGCAGTATGTACACGAATAATGCTTGCTAATTAGACTTTCAACAGAAAAGCATTTAGATTCCAAGGCCAAGCGGGGATTTTCCCCCGCTTGGCCTTTTCTATATGCTGAAGATTGAATTCAGTCGCCCTCCCATCATCGGGAGGGCGGCTTTTTGCGTCTTGATAGAAAAATTGAGAAATTTCTCGAAAACACCCTGCCAAACGGCACCCCTTATTCAGAGTAAGTAGAAGGGTCTTTTGAAAAATTGATGGAATTTTTTCATATTACTTTGCCAAAATCTCAAAAAATTTCCCAATTGGTTAGTAGGAGGGGCACTTAAAAATTTTTTCTAAAACCCATTTGTTATTTGCCCGAAAAGTTCCCAGTTGATTAGTAGTAGGGTTCGCAGAAAAATTCTCAAAAGTTTTTTCGTTCAAATCCAAAAAAATTTCCCAGTTGGTTAG
>OLNQ01001930.1_pt1 | contig 18808 bp, 13 predicted proteins | sample 1672821 | NCBI WGS metagenome assembly OLNQ01 (sample SAMEA3136727, study PRJEB25190) | human gut metagenome | biome: human gut; feature: human-associated habitat; material: faeces | place: Austria | collected 2013 | reverse complement strand
GGTATGGCCATCACCAAGAACATTGTTGACCTGATGGGCGGCTCTATCTATAAAAATGTAATATTATAAATTAAATTTTAGTCATATAAAACATAGGAAGGAATGAGAATGGAATTTTTAAAACAAAATATCTTAGAACTTGGAAAATATTTTCAGACTAATTGTATTGAGATTGATAAATCTACATATTTTACAGTTATTATTGGACAGATAACTATTTATGGTATTTTAGTAACATTTTATCAATTTGTTGTTTCGTATAATGGTAATAACGAATTAGTAAAAAAATATTTAGGAGTTAATGTAGTTGAATATTACGTGAAAAAGAAAGTGGTAGTTTTTGATAAATTTATCTCAAAAAGAATTTTTTCTTTTCTTTTTATTTTGGAAATATTATATAAACCAGTTTCGGTTTTACTGGGTAATAAAATAGATAAATGTATATATTATATGTTGAATTCTGTTTGGTATACCATTTCGGTTTTGTATTTTATTGTGTTTACAATTATGCTAAAAGAATTTATAAGTTGTACTTTAACAATAAAAAATTTTTCAAATATAAATCAAAATATATGCTTAAAAAAAGATATTGATAATTTGAGATTTAAAAACTCAATAAAAGATAAGATATATATGGAGAATATTGAGTTATTGATTCGAAAATTTGAATGTTTATTTATATATATAAAAGAAGATAATAATGATACGATTGAAATTTATTATGATGTGATAAAAACGATGTTAGATAACTATGTTGATAATAAAAAGAATGGAAGTACATTGTTTTATAAATATATGTATAGAGTAATAAAAAAAGATAGAAGAGATTGGATTATAGATAGTAATAAAGAAATATACTTGCTGAATGAAATTTTAAATAATAAACGTATTTTGGAAAGTAAAAAAATTTTAATTTGTATTTATAATATTTACATTTCTTTGATTGACCTAAATTTAAAATATGCAGAAATAGATGATTACAAATACATACAAGATGATAATTATTTTAATGAATATAATAATGAAAATATACTTGATGTTAGTGAATGGAAAAATTTTTTATACAATATTTATATAAATTCAGATGATAATATAAAAAAATATATAATAAAACGTTTATTTAGGAATATTAATAATAGCAATAAACTTTATCAACAATATTATAATCGGTGTATATATGAATTGGCAAGATACGAAATAAATAATATATTCAATGGAAGAAGACAAGAAAAATCTTTTTTAGATGTGTTTGGTGATATTATAGGACAAGAAAAAGTTAATTATTATTGTGCTAAAATAATTGGAAATAATTTACTTCAATATAATAAGATTAATATAATTAAAGATGTTAATTATTTAAGTGAGTTGAACTGTACATATTTATTTGCATATATAATGTTATATTATTCCCTTTATAAAAATAGGTATAATCAAATGTATTTAGACATAAATATTTTGAAAATATTATGGAGACACCATGGTGATTTTAAAGACAAAAATAATATTATAAAACAACTAAAAGATTCAAATATTGGTCATAGAATAGATGATAATATATATAATAGATTCATTGAATATATGTATGAAAAAAATGAAAAAATGATATTTGCTAAGAGTAGAAATGAAAGCACCTTAGATATGTTTTGTATATGGACAATGAAAATATGTATTATTAATAATGAGATTCCCATGTACTCTTTATATAAATTGGAAGATTATAAAAAATATGAACACGAAATTATAAAATTAATAAATGAAATTTCGAAACATAATGAATTGTTAGAAAATGATAACATTAAGCAATGGATATATAATGTTAGATATAATTTTTTTAATAGAGAAAAGGAAATTCCTCAAAATTTATTAATTGAATTAAGAACTTTATTACTTTCAAATATTAACATTGATGCTGTTTTGAAAAAAATAAATGATACAAATATTTTGTATTATAATGACTTTGGAAAATATTTGTTGGTTAAAATTGATGATATACCGTCTCAAATAAAGCAACAGGACAGGGTTAAAGAAACAATTAAAAAAGCATTTACTATGAGTAATATGGATATAGAAACATTTTTAAACGAATTAGTAAAAGAAAGTGAAATATGTGGATGCGAAATTGATTATTATCAAAAAGAGATAATGCGTTCATTTTTATTAAATGTAGATTAGTATTAATGTGGAGGTAAAATTAATGAATTTTAACAGAAAGTGCAGTGAAAATTATTGTTTAGGGCTTGACGTTGGAACAGCAAGCGTGGGGTATTGCGTTATAGATGAAAATGGAAAGTTGTTTAAAATTAACCGAAAAGGTGATAACGGAAATAATAAAAGGAACAGTTTATGGGGAGTACGGACATTCAAGTCCGGTGAGCCTGCAAAAGGCTGCCGTATAAACAGAAGTACGAGACGAAGATATTCAAGAACACATACACGAATTTTAGAGTTAAGAAAAATAATGTCGGATATGGTATGCAAAGTTGATGAAAATTTCTTTGCAAGATTGGATGAATCATTTTTGTGGAAAGAGGATAAAAGTGATAAGGCAAAATCTGATTACATATTATTTGCAGACAAGGATTGTACAGACAAAGATTATTACGAGAAATATCAAACTATATATCATTTAAGAAAACACTTATTAGGGACGACAGAAAAAGCTGATGCAAGATTTATATATCTTGCATTGCATCACATGCTCAAGTATAGAGGAAACTTTTTATATGAAGGTCAAAAATTTACGGAACTTGATGATTTTAAAATCATTTATGAACAGTTTTTAACTTCATTAAAGGAATATTTAGAGATAGAGTGTAATTATGATCAAATTTCTTGTGAGAAAATTGAAAAAAAATTAAAAGAAAAAAAATCCAAAAAAGAAAAATATAATGAAGTATCGGAAATATTGAAAAAACTTGGATTAAATAAAAAGTATGCAGAAGCAGTAGCAAATGCGATTATAGGATATAAATTCAATGTTGCAACAATTATGAATGATAAGAATCTGTGTGATGAAAATGGTAAAGAAATGAGTGTTAGTTTTGCATCAGCAGATTATGAAGAGGAAGAACAAAAATTATCAGATGAACTTGGTGAAAAATTTTCTGTTATAGAAAACTTGAAAAGATTGTATAGCTGGTATGTGATAAAACAGATTATGCAGGGAAGTGACAAAAATCGTGTAAATTATTTATCAGAAGCAATGGTCGCAAAATACGAAAAACACCATGCGGAATTGAAAGAACTAAAAGAATTATTCAGAGATTATAAAACACAGAAAGAATATAGTGAATTTTTTCATAAAGAATTAAAAGCAGAACAAAAAGACGGTAAAATGAGTCCGGCATTTTTAAAAAGTTTCGGAAAGATTAAAAAAGGAGAGTATGTGCCTAATTATGCCAATTATATTAAGGGAATGAAACGATGCGGTGATACGCAATCAAAGGCAAGAGAAAACTTGTATAAATGTATTAAGGCACTATTAGGTGATGTTGCAAAAGATGATGAAAGATATATAAGAATATGTGCTGAAATGGAAAATGATTCATATCTTGAAAAGATTAATGATGTAAGTAATTCAGTTATACCATATCAGTTGAACGAAATGGAAATGGAGAAAATATTGGATATTCAGGGGGAATTTTATCCTGAATTAAAGAAGAACAAAGAGTTAATTTTGAAAATGCTAACTTCAAAGATACCGTATTTTGTGGGACCGTTAAATCCTGGCAGCAGGTTTGCATGGATGAGAAAAAAAGCCGGAATGGAAAATAAATCAGTATACCCGTGGAATGTAGAAGAGGTTGTTGATGTTGATAAAACGGCAGAAAAATTTATAACAAGAATGACTAATTATTGTACCTATTTGCCGTGTGAAAAGGTACTTCCGAAACATTCGATAATTTATCAGTGGTATGAGGTTTTGACAGAACTTTCTCAAATAAGTATTGATAAGATAAAGTTTGGAAAAGAAATTAGAGATGATATAATACAGAACCTTTTTTTGAAGAAAGTTTCTGTATCGGGGGAGAATTTAAAAGAACATTTAAAAAAATCGGGTACATATAATGATATTGATAACAGGGTTATAAGGGGATATCAGGGTGGAGACAATTTTGCAAGTTCTATGAGCAGTTATATAACATTTAAAAAGATATTCGGTGAAATAAATATGTCTAATATAGATATGATTGAACAGATTATCTACTGGCTTACAATATTTGATGACAAAAAAATCATTAAAAGAAAGATTGAACAGAATTACAAAGATAAAATAAATGATTCTCAGTTAAAGAGAATATTGAAAATTAAGTATACAGGCTGGGGACAGTTGTCTAAAAAATTCCTTACAGGAATTAAAGGTGATACAGGACATACAATTATAGAAATGCTTGAAGAAGGCGATCCAAGATGGAAAGAACTTCCTAATCTGATTCAGATTATTAATAGAGATGAAAAAATAAAAACTGTTATTGAGGAAAACAGGTTAAGGTATAACGGTGAAGATGATTTGCCGGATATTATTGATAAATTGCATACGTCGCCTGCAAATAAACGCGGAATAAAGCAATGTATGAAAGTTATTGAAGAAATAATAGAGTATATGGGCAGAAAACCTGAACAGATATTTATTGAATTTGCAAGGGAAGAGGGGGAAAAAGTAGAGACAAAAAAGGTAAAGGATAAGCTGGATAAAGCTATAGGCAAGTTAAAACAAGAATTTAAAGACTATTATAATGATGATATTAAACAAGAATTAAAAGATAATGAGAAAAGGCTTGATGAGGAAAAAGTAAGGTTATATTTTTCACAGAACGGCAAGAGTTTGTATTCTGCTCCAAGTGCAGGTAATCAATTAAGCCTTGATAATCTTAATCAGTATGATGTAGACCATATTATACCTTATTCAATCAGTCAAGATGACAGTATGGATAACAAAGTTCTTGTTAAAAAGATTGAAAATCAGAACAAAGGAAATAGGATTGTTTCAGACGCATTTGGAAATAAAGCTGATTATAAGGAAATGCAAAATTATTGGGAGATGTTATATAAAGCAGGACTAATATCTGAGAAAAAATATAATAATCTTAATAAATCACTTGATGAAGTATTTTCTAAAGGATTTATTAACAGACAGCTTGTAGAGACAAGACAGATTGTAAAAAATGTGGCAAATTTAATAAGTGATTATTATGATGATAAGATTGAAGTAATAGAGGTAAAAGCACAATTAAGTTCATATATACGCAACAAATTTACGCAAGAAAAAAAGGATGATGATGGATTTTGGATTGAGAATACAGAAAATGCAATGTTTTTTAAGAATCGTGGATTAAATGATTATCATCATGCACATGATGCGTACCTTGCGTGCATAATAGGTCTTTATATACAGAAAGTATATCCGGGATGGAAAAATGAATTGAATTTCAAAAAGTACAGACGAGAATTTGAAAAGTATTATGAAGAACAAAAGAAATATAATACCAAATCAAAAAAGGAAATATATATTTCAATGCTTAACAGATTTACAAAGAATTATGAAAAAGCAGGGTGGAACGGTGAAGAAATTATTGAGTATATGAGAAAAATCTTTTGTTACAGAGATATAATGATTTCTAAAAAAACAGAAGAAAATACCGGTAGTTTTTATAATCAGACAAGATACCCAAAAGAGAAATTGGATGGAAATAAGAAAGAAACTAAACTTATTCCATTAAAGAGTGGAAATAATCTAAGAGGAAAAGAGGGACTTAAAGAACTTTCGGTAGAAAAATATGGCGGATACCAGGGGGGCGAATGTGCATATTTTGTTCTTGTAAAATATTATACTGTTAAAAATAAAAAGAAAACAGAAGAAAAGCAGTGGAAAATGGAGTTTGTGGGTATTCCTACATATATTTCGTATGAGATTAATAAAGGAAATATCAATTTAAAACAATATATATGTGATAAGTTAAAAAATAATACTGTGGAAATATTAAGAAATAAAATTTGCAAATATCAAGAACTTATGGATGAAGAAGGTAATAGATATTTTCTTGTTGGACCTACAGAAGTTGCTAATGCAAAACAATTTGTTCTTGGAAGCAGGTATCAGAAATTTAACAGATTATATTCATATATTAATAGTGAAAACTGGCACTATATAAGAACGGATGAACTTGAAAAAGAAATAGATGAGTTCTTTAAGCTGCTACAGAATAAGATACATAACGAGTTTAAAGGCTATATCAAGGATATAGATAAAGTTATAGGAGCAAATACATCAAAGCTGGATATAGATAAAAAAATAGATTACTTTAACGAAATATATAAAATAGTACAGGCTAACAGTAGCCGTCCAGCTGTATCAAAATTCAATATTGCCGGCATAAGCGATGGGCTCGGAAGGAAAAGAAGTCTTCCTTTTAAGGATAAAATAATAATAGTTGACAAGTCAGTGACAGGAATTTACGAAAGGAGAACATGCTTTGAGTTGGAGAACGGTGGTAATACAAAGTCATGTTAAGTTGAGCTATAAAAATGATTTTATGATTGTTTGGGGTGATGAAGTTAAAATGATACATCTGAGTGAAATTAAAAAAGTTATCAGGATATGTAAGAGAAATGGAATTTTTTGATTCGACAAACCGTGAAGGACATGCTGCAAAAGTATACAATAATATAGAAAAAACATTTGATAAAGATTTTAAACTGTTGTTGGTTGATGTTCTTAATAGGAAAGTTATGTATTGTGGGCGTGAATACTATCTTACAAATGCAATTCAGATTTATCTTGATAAGATATTTGATGCTATTGAACATGAAAGTTTTGATACATCAATATTATATGAATTTGCATGAGTTTAAGATTTATGAGAGTTATGGTACTTTTTGATTTGTCCACAATTACAGAAAAGAATCGTGCCGAGTATAGAAAATTTCACAAGTTTCTGATACAGGAAGGATTTATTATGATGCAGGAATCTGTGTATACAAAACTTGCACTTAATGGAACAGTAGCCGAACTGATAAGAAAGAAAGTTAGAAAGAACAAACCGCCTGAAGGCTTAATTGAAATGCTTATTATAACTGAAAAGCAATTTAGCGGAATAGAATACATATCTGGTGAAGAACAGAACTGTGTTATAGATGGAGAGGAGCGACTGATTGTAATATGATAATGAGAATACCTTCATTTGAAAATGATATTGTTTTTTCTGAAAATTATATAAGTGTGCTTCATATACAAAACGGTACATTGTTTGCAAGAATAATAGGAAGCATTAACAGTCTTATAAACGGAGTTGAGGAGCTAAACGAAAAAATTATTTTTATCGATGAGGATGAAAAAATAATGAAGGCTTCCAAAGATATTATGCTTATTATTGATATATGGAATTTTGATTTTAATCAAAAGAAAATACAAAGTGCTTTGTTTCAGAAAATAGAAAAAATATATCAGCAAGAGTATGAAAGGTTGAGTGATTTTCAGACACATTTTCAAAGTTTGCAGATAAATGCTATGGATGTATGGGAAGATTTACCGTTTGAATTTGAATACAAAGGCAGTATCGGAGTGCAGGAATATCTTAAACTTCTAGGTTTAAAAATTGCAATGGGTGACAGAGATTCTAAAATCATAGATATTGTATTGATGATAATTGATGTTGTTGAATATTTTGGAATAGCAAAATTAGTTGTTTTTACTAATTTAAAACTTTATTTGTCTCAAAAAGAATTGGAAGAGGTTTATAAATACATCATGTATAAAAAAGTAATGGTTCTTTTGTTAGAAACAGGAGATGAGAAAGAATGTGTTAAAAATGAAAAAATTTTATTTGTAGATAGTGATTATGATGAAATTATGATGTATAATAATTAAATAATAGTTGACATTCAGAGTAGAGATTAGTTGCTATAGTCCCAAAAACTCCGTGTATAATGTTATAATATACGAATTTGACATTTTAGGAGTATGTTATTTTGAATGGTAACAAAACATTTACACCCGATAATTATATAATAGTTATATTTTAGGAGTATGTTATTTTGAATGGTAACAAAACAGATGAAAACGGATTTAAGTATGCGTATATATTTTAGGAGTATGTTATTTTGAATGGTAACAAAACGCAATTTATTAATTTCATCAAATCCCATAAATTTTAGGAGTATGTTATTTTGAATGGTAACAAAACTTAAGCGTGCGAATGAAATAAATCGTATGCATTTTAGGAGTATGTTATTTTGAATGGTAACAAAACTGCTACTGTACTTGTTGCTATAGCAGCAAAATTTTAGGAGTATGTTATTTTGAATGGTAACAAAACGGCATGTCTGCATAGCGTTGAACTTGCATCATTTTAGGAGTATGTTATTTTGAATGGTAACAAAACGTTTATGGTGCATCAACAATTTTATATCCAATTTTAGGAGTATGTTATTTTGAATGGTAACAAAACCTTGGAAAGGATGGAATGGTTCTTCCTGCGATTTTAGGAGTATGTTATTTTGAATGGTAACAAAACTGAAGTGTCCTGTGTGTGTAAAAGGGTCTTATTTTAGGAGTATGTTATTTTGAATGGTAACAAAACAAAACTGTTTGCAGGAATGTTTACAAGTTTATTTTAGGAGTATGTTATTTTGAATGGTAACAAAACAAAACTTTTTAACTGGGCGCGATCCGTCCGATTTTAGGAGTATGTTATTTTGAATGGTAACAAAACTGACCTTGTCATGCATGACCGGTGCATATAATTTTAGGAGTATGTTATTTTGAATGGTAACAAAACGCAAACAAAGATAGGCGTGAACTTATTAGTATTTTAGGAGTATGTTATTTTGAATGGTAACAAAACTGATTATAGACATTTTATAAATGATGAGCAATTTTAGGAGTATGTTATTTTGAATGGTAACAAAACACAGAAAATGAAGTGGTTAATGGAACACATATTTTAGGAGTATGTTATTTTGAATGGTAACAAAACTGATGCTTCACGTAATTCAATTCAGATGGTATTTTAGGAGTATGTTATTTTGAATGGTAACAAAACTGAATCGTCAATCAACAAGTCGGCAAGCATATTTTAGGAGTATGTTATTTTGAATGGATTTTATTATCCACTTCTTTGCCAAAAGAAAATTAAAGAAGCCGAAAATTAGGAAACAGATGAAAAGCCGTGTTGGAATATGTCGCAAATATAAAATGTTTGAGGTGAAACTATATGATTTTACATGATAAATATGATATAGCGGTTGACGAAAACATATGTATAGCAAAAAAGGCTTTTTGTTGATGCTGTCTACAGTTCAGCAAATCTTGAGGAAATAGCGGTTACGTTTGCACAGACTCAGGATATTCTTAATAATGTAAATGTGTCAAAACTTACACCGATTGAGATAAATAAGGTATGCTGTTTGAGAGACGCATAGGAGTATATGATTGAGCATATTAATGACAGCCTTGATTTAGGATATTTAATGAATGTCCACGAAATTATTGCAAGATTTGATGTACCATATTAGTATTTAGGCAGAATAATGACTGATGATGTTATTATAAGCGGAACAAACTGGAGACCTGAAGTACATGGTGCTGAATACTATCATAAAGAAATTATGAAACTGCTTGATAATCCAAATGTTACAGACAAGGCAGTAAAAACAGGTTTATGGCTTATGAGAAGCCAGATATTTAAAGACGGAAACAAGAGAATCGGAAGTTTTGCAATTAATAAAATATTAATAGAAAACGGAAAAGGAATATTTAAAGTTCCGGTTGAACTAGATGGTACATTTAAACAGATGCTTGTTTCGTATTATGAAAGTAATAATGCAGATGAACTGGCAGAGTGGATATATGATAACTGCCTTGATGGAGTAAATCCGGTAAAAGTTAAGGAAAAAGCGGAAAATTATTAGAAGTAAATCAACAAATGTTAAAAAACTATAAATCAACAGCACGCTATTGACAGCGTGCTGTTATTTTTGTAATATATTAGAACATCTAGAAGAAACTATTTATCAAATTTTATGAAAAGGAATGAGCATATGTTTGGAGAAACATTGCATTGTGGTGAACTTATAAAGAGACTTAACGATGCACTTGGAAGAAAGGCTAATAATACGTTGATGTGCGATGATGTCACCCTTTCGCAGATTAAGGTCCTCGCAACTATCAGCGAGGCAGCCAATGAGACGATAATGCTAAAAGAACTTGAAAAGCATTTTGAAGTTAAACAGGCAACGATGGCAGGAATTGCTGCACGTCTGGAAAAAAAGGGGATGATAGAGGGGTTTTATGATTCAAATGATAAAAGAATCAAACATGTAAAGCTCACGGCAAAAGGTGAGGAGATATGCAAGACGGCAAGAGCTTCAATGGATGAAAATGAGAGGGAACTTTTAAAGACACTTAATGATGATGAAAAAGAACAGCTTAGAAATCTTTTGCAGAGAGTATATGACAGTATTAAGTCATGCTGACTGTAGACTGATAAGGTGAATTTAATCGAAGGGAGAATGATAAAAATATGATAAAAACATTAGCAAAATGTATTGGCAAATATAAAAAAGAATCAATTATAACGCCAATATTTACTGCAGTTGAAGTTTTTTTGGAAATTCTTATTCCATTTATAACAGCTTCAATAATTGATAAAGGAATACAGGCCGAAGATATGAGAAAGGTCGCTATTTACGGTGGAATAATGCTTGTTATAGCATTTTTGAGTCTTTTTTGTGGTATACAGGCAGGAAAGTATGCGGCGGCGGCATCAACAGGATTTGCGTGTAATCTGAGAGAGAAAATGTATGAAAATATACAGACATTTTCATTTTCTAATATTGATAAATTCAGTACAGCAGGTCTTGTAACACGTATGACAACTGATGTAACTAACGTACAGAATGCTTATCAGATGATAATAAGAATTGCGGTGAGAGCACCTCTCATGATGATTTGCAGTATTACAATGTGCGTAATAATAAGTCCGAGATTAAGTCTTATATTTTTTGTTGCATTTATATTTTTGGGATTTGTACTTTTCTTTATTATATATAAAGTAACACCGGTTTTTACATCAGGTTTTGAAAAATATGATGAACTTAATGCGAGCGTTCAGGAGAATATTTCAGGAATCCGTGTTGTTAAGGCATTTGTACGTGAGGACCATGAAAAGAAAAAGTTTAACAAGGCGGCAGATAATCTTTATAAAACATTTGTTAAAGCCGAGTCATTTCTTGCATTTAACACCCCGACTATGATGCTTGTTGTATATGGATGTATTGTTGCATTGTCATGGTTTGCTTCACATTTTATTGTGTCAGGTTCAATTACAACCGGTAATCTTACATCAATGTTCAGTTATGTAATGAGTATGCTTATGGCACTTATGATGCTTTCGATGATATTTGTAATGGTTTCAATGAGTGCGGCAAGTGCAAGACGTATTTCAGAAGTTCTTAATGAAAAAGCGGACCTTGCCAATCCGGAAAAACCATATGAAGAAGTGGAAGACGGAAGAATCGATTTTAATCATGTTAGTTTTTCATACAGAAAAAACAGTACAGAGGATACTTTACATAATATTGATATTCATATTAATGCAGGTGAGACAATTGGTATTATTGGTGGTACAGGATGCGGAAAATCAAGTTTTGTGAGCCTTATAAGCCGTCTTTATGATGTTACTGAAGGTTCTGTATGTGTTGGCGGAAAAGATGTAAGAACTTATGATATGGATGCACTCCGTAATCAAGTGGCTGTAGTATTACAGAAAAATATCCTGTTTTCAGGAACAATACTTGATAATCTCAGATGGGGTGATGACAATGCTTCATATGAAGATTGTGTTGAGGCATGTAAACAGGCATGTGCTGATGAATTTATCGAGAGAATGCCTAAGAAGTATGATACATGGATAGAACAGGGCGGTACTAATGTTTCAGGTGGTCAGAGACAGAGACTGTGTATTGCGAGAGCATTGCTTAAAAAACCAAAGGTTCTTATTCTTGATGATTCGACAAGTGCTGTAGATACTGCAACAGACGCAAAAATCAAACAGGCATTTGCCCAGAAAATTCCAGGAACAACAAAGCTTATAGTTTCGCAGAGAATTTCAAGTATTCAGGATGCCGACAGAATTATTGTTCTTGAAGATGGAAAAGTCAGTGGCTTTGATACACATGAAAATCTTATGGAAAATAACAAAGTTTACCGCGAAATCTGTGAAGTCCAGATGCAGGGCGGCGGTGATTTCGATGAATCGGCAGAATAGTGAGAATAGGAGGAAGACATGAAAAATAAAAATGAGAACAAAGAGAAGAATCCGCTTTTATTATTAAAAAGACTTCTTTCTTATATAGTAAAAAATTACAAATTGGCATGTTTCATGGTGGTCGTTTGCATATTGGTTTCGGCACTTACGACATTGTGTGGAACTTTATTTATACAGAAACTTATTGATAATTACATTGTGCCGCTTACACAGATGGCAGTTCCTGATTATTCACCGCTTGCACAGGCTCTTTTAAAACTTGTAGCAATATTTGCAGTGGGTGTTTTATGTTCATACGGATATAACAGAATTATGGTAAATGTTGGTCAGGGTACTATGAAAAAGCTCCGTACAAAGATGTTTACTAACATGGAATCACTTCCAATCAGATACTTTGATACACATGCACATGGAGATATCATGTCGGTATACACAAATGATATTGATACATTAAGACAGCTTATAAGCCAGAGTATTCCACAGGTTCTTAATTCACTTATAACACTTGTATCAACATTTGTAAGTATGATAGTTCTTGATATACCACTTACAATTGTATCTGTTATTATGGTTGCAATTATGCTTTTTGTGACATCAAAGCTTTCCGCTGCATCCGGCAGATATTTCGTTGAACAGCAGAAAGATATCGGTAAAGTAAATGCTTATATTGAGGAAATGATGGAAGGGCAGAAGGTTGTTAAGGTATTCTGTCATGAGCAGGAAAGTCTTGAACAGTTTAAGCAGATTAATAACAAGTTAAGAGAAAGTGCCAACAATGCTAATAAAATTGCAAATATTACAATGCCTATCAATGGAAATATAGGAAATATAAGTTATGTTTTGTGTGCACTTGTAGGTGGTGTGCTTGCGTTAAGCGGCTTTTCCGGACTTACAATCGGTACACTTGTAGCATTTCTTTCATTAAACAAGAGTTTCACACAGCCTGTAACACAGATAAGCCAGCAGGTAAGCAGCATTGAAATGGCAATGGCAGGTGCCGGCAGGGTATTTGACCTTTGTGATGAAGTACCAGAGACAGATGAAGGTAATGTTGAACTTGTAAATATATGTTATGATTCAAATGGTGAAATCTATGAAACTGAAGAACAGACAGAGATGTGGGCATGGAAAAAACCAAATGCTGCAAATAAAGATGAAATGTATACAAGACTTCAGGGTGATGTTACATTTGATGGAGTTGATTTTGGATATAATCCTGATAAAATCGTGCTTCACGATATAAAAATGTTCGCAAAACCGGGTCAGAAGCTTGCGTTTGTAGGTTCTACCGGTGCCGGAAAGACAACAATTACCAACCTTATTAACAGGTTTTATGATATACAGGATGGTAAAATCCGTTATGATGGAATTAATATTAATCATATTAAAAAAGACGATTTACGCCGAAGCCTGGGCATTGTTTTGCAGGATACTAACCTTTTTACAGGCACGATTATGGACAATATCAGATATGGAAGACTTAATGCAACCGATGAAGAATGTATGGCTGCCGCAAAGCTTGCTAATGCTGACGGATTTATAAAAAGACTTCCTGATGGTTATAACACAATGCTTACCGGCGGTGGTGCGAACCTTAGTCAGGGACAGCGTCAGCTTCTTGCAATAGCGAGAGCAGCAGTTGCAGATCCTCCTGTTCTTATTCTTGATGAGGCGACTTCTTCTATTGATACACGTACAGAAAAACTTGTACAGCGTGGTATGGATGCACTTATGACAGGAAGAACTTCATTTGTTATCGCTCATCGTCTTTCTACGGTACGGAATGCAGACTGTATTATGGTTATGGAACAGGGAAGAATTATTGAGCGTGGTACACATGACCAGCTTATGGAAGAAAAAGGCAGATATTATCAGCTTTACACAGGAAAGTCAATCAGTGCGTAAGATTTTGCTTAATTGGTATTAAATAAAAATCTCAAAAACAGGGAATATAAAAATATGAAATATGCTTATATTAACGGAAAAATACTTGACGGAACCAAAGATATGCAGGTAAAAGAGGACTTCATCATACTTACGGACAATGATAAAATTAAGGATATTGTCAAGGCAGGCACGGATTTGAATGGATATGAAAAAGTTGATTTAAAAGGCAGATATATTATGCCCGGTCTTATAAATATGCATGTTCACCTTGCAGGTAATGGCAAGCCGCAGAAAAAACAGCGTGATAATGAGAAACTTGTAAAAATACTTATGGGAAATGCACTTATGCGTTCAATTGCATACGGTATGGTTGCCGGATTTGCAAAAACAGAGCTTATGAGCGGTGTGACAACAATAAGAACGGTTGGCGGACTTGGAAGTTTTGATACAAAATTAAGAGATGAGATTAATGCGGGAACAAAGATAGGACCAAGAATACTTGCCGCTAATGAAGGAATTTCCGTGCCTGGCGGACATATGGCTGGTTCTGTTGCTGTTGCAGCGGACAGTATAGATACAGCATTAAAACATCTGGAGCAATCGGAAAAAGAAAAGGTTGATTTGATAAAGCTTATGATTACAGGCGGCGTAATGGACGCAAAAGAAAAAGGTGTTCCGGGTGAATTAAAAATGTCTCCTGAAATGGTAAAGGCAGTCTGTGACAAAGCACATGAAAATGGCTATGTCGTTGCAGCACATGTTGAATCTCCGCAGGGGGTGCGTGTTGCACTTGAAAATGGAGTTGACTCAATTGAACACGGTGCAAAAATTGATGCTGATACAATTAAGTTATTCAAGGAAAGAAAGGCATTTCTTTGCACAACAATTTCACCTGCACTTCCGTATGCATTGTTTGATCGTTCAATTACTAACGCAACTGAAGTTGAACAGTTTAACGGAAATGTTGTGTTTGAGGGAATAATTGCATGTGCGAAAGCGGCACTTGAAAATGATATACCTGTCGTTCTTGGCAATGATGTCGGATGTCCGTGGATTACACAGTATGATTTCTGGAGAGAATTGTATTATTTCCACAAATATACGGGCGTTTCCAATGCGTTTGCACTGTATACGGCAACTGCAAGAGCCGCCGAAATGGCGGGAATCGGTGATATTACCGGTACGCTCGAAAAAGATAAATGTGCAGATATGATTGTAACCGAGGGAAATCCGCTCGATGACCTCAGAGCATTACGCCATGTAAAAATGGTTGTCGCAAGAGGAACGATTACGGAAAATCCTAAGGTTAAAATCAATAAGCGTGTTGAGACTGAACTTGATAAATTCCTATAAAATAGTGTGTTTTTTTACAAATGAAATAAATTTATCGGTACTGTCGGTTGTGTAACTGCCTTTTTTCCATACGAGACCGATGCTTTGGTGTATTGTGGGAGTAATTGGAATTCCGACAACACCGGGAAGCTTTTTTAAAAGCGACGAATACAAAAATGCTCCGGCACATTCCTCGCAGATAAAGCTTTTTATTGTGTAGAGCTGGCTAGCGTGCAGTATGACATTTGGCTTTATCGCCGAATTTTTAAATATTGCATCAAGAGTTTCGTTCTGTACAGAATCGGTGTTATACATAATAAGTGGCATGTCTTTAATCATGTCAAAAGTCACCTCTTTCTTTTTGGCAAAGGGGTGATTTTTTGATACACAAAAAACGATTTTATCCTGCATAATCTGTATGGAATTAAGCTTATCTATTTCATAAAAGTGCATATTTACCAATGCTGCGTCAAGTATGCCTTCATGCACGAGATTGGCAGCACGGATTGAACCATATTCAAATAATTCAAAAGGAATGTCGGGATATTCCCTGTGAAAATCATTAATCATTTCAGGAAAAAATATTGTGCTCAAAAGAGGTGGGATTCCTATTTTTACCGCTGAAATAGTTCTGCCTATGTCGTGAAGCTGGTTAAGCGTTTGTTTGTACTCGGCGAGAAGCTTTTGAGCTTTCTGGTAAAATAATTCACCCTCTTTTGTAAGCGTCAGATGATTTTTTGAACGGTTAAACAGACTGACGTTAAATTCTTTTTCAAGTTCCTTAATTGCACTTGAAACAGCGGGCTGTGTAACATAAAGCTCGGCTGCAGCCTGCGTTATGCTGTGCAGTCTTGCAACCGCACAAAAATATTCTAATTGTACAATCTTCATAAAAACCTCATTTTGTAAAAATCCGTAGGAGTTATTTATTGCACTGTTCAGCGGATAATGTTTTTTAATATTGTATTCAGTATACCATATTTTTGGTGAAAATGAACAAATTTATATAAAAGGCATAAAAAAAACTTATAAAACCATTAGTTTTTATAAATTTACAACAACATAAGTTATTAATATAATGCAATCAAGCAAAGGGAAATAAACAAACGGCCGTGTTATTTCACTAAAGATATGATGTAAATAATAAGGAGGGTTGCTAATGAGTCATGCAGCAATAACATTAGTATTTTTGCTGTTTGCAATCATAATGTTCATATGGGAAAAACTTCCGCTTGGTGTTACATCAATGATTGTCTGTATCGGACTTATCATAACGGGAGTGCTTGATTGGAAAACAGCTTTTTCAGGATTTATTGACAGCAATGTAATTTTATTCGTAGCCATGTTCATTGTCGGAGGAGCATTGTTTGAGACAGGAATGGCAAACAAAATCGGAGGAGTGGTTACACATTTTGCTAAGTCGGAAAGACAGCTTATCATCGCAATTATGGTGATTGTGGGATTGATGAGTGGAGTGCTTTCAAATACGGGAACAGCGGCGGTTCTTATTCCGGTTGTTATAGGAATTGCGGCAAAATCAGGATATTCAAGGTCAAAACTTCTTATGCCGCTTGTATTTGCGGCGGCTATGGGCGGAAATCTTTCGCTTATAGGTGCACCGGGAAATCTGATTGCCCAATCGGCAATGCAGGAAATCGGAAAATCGTTCGGATTTTTTGAATATACAAAAATCGGTTTACCGATTCTTATAACGGGAATTTTATTTTTCGCATTGATAGGATACAAGCTTCTGCCTGACACAAAGCCGTCGGGAGATTCGGTGTACGGCGAACAGAAAGATTATTCAGATGTTCCTAAGTGGAAACAGTGGCTGTCTCTTATAATTTTGATTTTAACTCTTATCGGAATGATTTTTGAAGAAAAAATCGGAATTAAGCTTTGCGTTGTAGGCTGTATCGGAGCACTGCTTCTCGTAGTTACGGGTGTAATTTCTGAAAAGCAGGCATTAAAATCAATAGATTTAAAAACAATATTTTTGTTCGGCGGTACACTTTCGCTTGCGTCAGCACTTCAGAAATCAGGTGCGGGAGAGCTTCTTGCAAATAAAGTCATCAGCTTTCTTGGAGATAACCCGTCACCGTATTTACTTACATTTGTAGTATTTATTCTTTGTTGTGTGCTCACTAATTTTATGAGTAACACAGCAACGACAGCACTTATGGTTCCGATATGCTTGTCAATATCGGAAGCAATCGGGGCTGACCCGAGTGCCGTACTTATGGCTTGCGTAATTGGTGGCTCATGTGCTTATGCTACACCGATAGGAATGCCTGCAAACACAATGGTAATAGGAGCGGGCGGATATACATTTAAGGATTATGCAAAATCGGGAATTCCGTTGATTATAGTTTCAACAATAGTGAGTATGATACTTTTACCGATTTTATATCCGTTTTTTCCGTAAAAACAAATGCTTTTTGCGGATTAAGTAAAAAAGTATCAATATAAAAGTCGAAAATGTAACTTTTACTTCGTAAAAACAAGGAGGTTAAAATCCTCTCCTCACATTGGAGCTCGGATTTTTACTTCATAAAAACAAGGAGGATTTATTATGTCAAAGGAAGAACAGGTAAAACAGCTTACAGATTACATGGCTAAGTTTATTGCTTATACGGCAAAGAAACTGCCTGATGATGTAATCGCAAAACTTCAGGAGTTGAGAGATAAGGAGGACAGTCCTTTATCAAAGACAATTTATAACACAATGTTTGAAAATCAGAAACTTGCGGTTGAACTTAACAGACCTAGCTGTCAGGATACAGGTGTGCTTCAGTTCTGGGTAAAATGCGGAACAAAATTTCCATTGATTGGAGAACTTGAGACACTTCTTAAAGAAGCGGTTGTGCAGGCAACATTTGAAGCACCTTTAAGACACAACAGCGTTGAAACATTTGACGAGTATAATACCGGAAAAAATGTCGGAAAAGGAACTCCTACAGTATTCTGGGATATTGTACCAGATAGTGATTCATGCGAAATATATACATATATGGCAGGCGGCGGATGTACGCTTCCAGGAAAAGCAATGGTTCTTATGCCGGGCGAAGGCTACGAGGGCGTAACAAAATTTGTCCTTGATGTAATGACAAGCTACGGTCTTAACGCATGTCCTCCGCTTCTTGTGGGCGTCGGCGTTGCAACATCTGTGGAGACAGCGGCACTTCTTTCAAAGAAGGCACTCATGAGACCTATCGGTTCACATAATGAAAATGAAAGAGCCGCAAAAATGGAGAGACTTCTTGAAGATGGTATTAATTCAATCGGTTTAGGACCACAGGGCATGGGCGGTAAATATTCGGTAA
>OLNQ01001929.1_pt1 | contig 18810 bp, 14 predicted proteins | sample 1672821 | NCBI WGS metagenome assembly OLNQ01 (sample SAMEA3136727, study PRJEB25190) | human gut metagenome | biome: human gut; feature: human-associated habitat; material: faeces | place: Austria | collected 2013 | reverse complement strand
CCCGTCAGAGTCCCCGTTGCTTTAGCGACATACTCTACACATAGGGGCTACTAGACAGCCCCAACAAACTATCGGACCAGTCCCCGGCAGAGCTATCTCTGTCGGGGACTTGTCTTATTCCTATAGTCCGCAAAGCTCAATACCAGCTCTCCGCTCCGCCAATCTCACACGAGTCGATGCGCCTCGCCTACAGCTTTCCATAAGCTTTCCAGCCTTGGACATTCTATTTTCCACAGAGGAGCCTTTTGGAACTCACACTCAAATGTGCAATAGCTACGTGGATAATTTTGATTTTTCAGGTAGAGAATGAACATTATCCACGTGGAGACGAAATAAAACTTCGGAGGAATCAAATGAAACTTCGGAGGAAATGATTCTCGCCCACGTGAAGAATAAGAAATAGCCACGTGGGGATTTGGCATTTCCCACGTGACTATCGAATTAGAGATTAGAGATGTGCGCCCGTACTAGCGGATTACTCGTGAGATCGCTCACTGATAGTAAGGCATAGTCTGGGAAATTCGTATATTTGCAAGCGGTTAGGTACACTTTTTCCTCGAAAATCAAGCGGATTTCTCGAAAACAGCACTGTAACTAACTGACATTCAACACGTCTTAGAATTAGCTCTCGCAGAGCATCTTCCATTAGAACAAGGATTAAGACTCTCTGACCTCTGAGAGTGTCTCTATCTCGTCAACGTGCTCGCAGAGCATCTTCCATTAGAACAAGGATTAAGACCTCCACGAGATTTTGCCAGGCATAGAGCTGTCATACTCGCAGAGCATCTTCCATTAGAACAAGGATTAAGACTTATGGAAGTCAATCTCTGAGGCTACTGCGCCTCGGACTCGCAGAGCATCTTCCATCAGAACAAGGATTAAGACCTTGAGCTTGCCCCACGTGACCGCTGTATTGTGCCACCTCGCAGAGCATCTTCCATTAGAACAAGGATTAAGACTTAGAAGTTGCTGTTTAGCTCGATGTTGTAGTAGGGTCTCGCAGAGCATCTTCCATTAGAACAAGGATTAAGGCAGTCTAATAGCTATGTAATATACCATAGTATTATTGCTCGCAGAGCATCTTCCATTAGAACAAGGATTAAGACTCTACGTTGATCAAATCTTCTCTTTCCATTTGATAAACTCGCAGAGCATCTTCCATTAGAACAAGGATTAAGACTCTACGTTGATCAAATCTTCTCTTTCCATTTGATAAACTCGCAGAGCATCTTCCATTAGAACAAGGATTAAGACTATGAAGCTGGAAGTAGCTTATACCATACATCGCTTCTCGCAGAACATCTTCCATTAGAACAAGGATTAAGACTATGGCATCTTCAGTCTGTTATGATCAACGATGCTACTCGCAGAGCATCTTCCATTAGAACAAGGATTAAGACTCTACCATTCTTGTTAGGTTATTAAGTGTAGTGCCATCTCGCAGAGCATCTTCCATTAGAACAAGGATTAAGTAAGTCCGACCTCCCACGAGGGGAGGTCGTTATGCGGGGTGTACCCATCGGCTCCCCCAGTCATTCGGGCTACGCCCTCCGACTGGGGGCTAGGATCCGTCCGACCGCGTTGCGGTCGTTCCTCCCTAAGCCTGAGAGCGAAACGTCATTGTCATCTGTTGTGACCTCCGCAGGAGGTGATACGAAGGATCCATATTGCGGATACACATCGTTTGTGACCTCCATAGGAGGTGATACGAAGGATCCATATTGCGGATACACATTGTTTGTGACCTCCATAGGAGGTGATACGAAGGATCCATATTGCGGATACACATCGTTTGTGACCTCCATAGGAGGTGATACGAAGGATCCATATTGCGGATACACATCGTTTGTGACCTCCGCAGGAGGTGATACGAAGGATCCATATTGCGGATACACATCGTTTGTGACCTCCACAGGAGGTCAGACGAATCATAGCCCCCAGTCGGAGGGCGTAGCCCGAACGACTGGGGGACAAGACGTCGCCCATTGATCGACCCCTTGTGGGTCGGACTAGGAACAGCAAACACATTTGACTTGATCGAGGAGTCAATAAACTGGCGCATTGCTGTCCGATAAAAGTCAGAAAGGGCATACCAAGGGGTCTCAACCGTAGAATTGAAGCGGTTGGACTTTCTATTTTTTGATTTCCAAGCCCCCCTTTTGAGCAAAACGCCTTCTTGAACTCCAAATATTACGGGTTTTTCAAGAGTGCCGTTTTTCAAACAAGTGTCCTTCAATGAGTAAATCGGCTGTCCGATAAAGTAAACGACTCTTCTTCCGCTGAAAAACTTTTATCGGACAGCAATAAACTCGTATATACAACGGACACAACACGATACGAATAGTGAAGGCGTCACTTTGTGGGGACGTACGCTAGTGTCTAGTGGGATGGCTTCCGTTGTGTCAAAGGGTACAGCATCGTGGTTTTAACGAGGACGGACGCACGAGCCGTGCGTCCCTACAAAGGGCTACTCGTCTCGTCGTTTGACAACGGACGCACAGATCGTGCGTCCCTACAGGGTATCGTCACGGACGCCATCCCACTAGACACTATCCATGAGACCCTACTGTAAGGTCATTTATAGTATAGCTACGATGTTGGGGTTGTCTAGAGAGACGCTGTTATAACCCTCTATATAGAATTCATCGACGAGGTAGAGTCGCTCGCTAGCTCGTGTCATCGCTGTGTAGAGCCACTGGTAGGCGGCAGCTTTGGCTTCGAGGGTGAAGTTGCGCGGTATAGAGACATACACGTGAGGCCACTCCCCACCCTGCGCCTTGTGACAGGTCAAAGCGTATCCATAGACGGCTCGGAGCGCATTGAGATAGGGGTCTCTAAACATCTGCTCCTCATACTCCTTGCTTCGCTGCTTGATATCCCGCTCCCGCATCCTGATGTGAAAGTCGATGAAGAGACTTTTCTGTGCGCTTTGGTCTAGATTGCTATAGCCTGAATAGAGTATATCCTCGATGAGTAGTAGCGAGAAGAGCTGTCGCGAGGCTATCTCCATGACTTCTACTCGGAGGAAGGTGAGTCCTGCTCGCCGCTCTCTCTGTCCCAAGGCGACTACTCGCACGAGATCTCCGTTGCGCAGATTGGAGGGTAAGTTGTTTTGTGTGACGAGGAGTAGCTCGCCCTCCATCAGCGTTGTATCGGTAAAGCCTAGTGCTGGGCGAATCATCTTGGCGTGCTGATTGCAGAGTCTATTGGTCGTGCAGAGGAGTGTCGCAGCTGTGTAGCCTGCCCTGCGCACGTCTGCTATGTAGCTATCCAAAAGAGTCTTACTACTATCGACGAGCTCTATGTCCTTATAGTTGCGTAGCGGTAGCTTACCCCACCTTACAGCTGGGGGATCCTCATAGAGCTTACGCACCCTGTCAGCGGCTAGTATGATATCATTGTCCTTCGCTTGACGCACTATCTCTGTCAGCCTCACCTCCTCTGCTTCTATGGCAAAGTTTTCATAGAGATAGCTCTGCGAGAGTGCAGGCGAGTCGCTCTGACCTACAGGAGGAAGCTGACACTGATCGCCTACGAAGATAAACTTGCCTTGAGGATTGATATCAAGGAGGTCTTTAAGTAGCCTACCTGATCCAAAGATCGCTTGTCTAGGGTTCGGCTCCTTGAGGTCAGACACCATAGAGGCTTCGTCTACGATATAGAGCATAGAGGGCTCCTCCGTCTTAGCGTCTTGCTTGCCAAACTGCAATAGCAACTGCCCCGTATTGTCTACATTGTCATTGGCCTCAATCTCTTTGAGCATCTTATTGATGTCTTTGTTAAAGCCAATAAACTTGTAGATGTAGTGATGTATGGTCTGAGCAAATCTCTTTATCTCGACCGTCTCTGCATCTGGTGCCGATGTCGCTTTGCGATTGGCTCCCACCTTGTCACTCAGCACCTTGGCAGCTCGTCCCGTGGAGGCGAGCATCACAAAGCGTCTCTCACTTGCGAAGAGCCAGTCGACGAGCTCTCGCATGAGGGTGGTCTTGCCTGTACCAGCAAAGCCCGAGAGTATGAGTACTCGGCTAGTCTCTCGCTCCACGAAGCCCTGGATCTGAGCCAAGGCTTTGCTCTGATCAGCAGTCAGGACTAAGTTGGTCTCGCTCATAGTCGTGATAATGGTCTGTGTGCATCAGGGTCTACCTACCTATAAGGTCTTGCTTGTAGAGATTTGCCACACGGATCTGCTTTAGTACTCTCGAAATGCCTCAAACTCAAAGATAGACTCCTTCTTGCTACCTTCTAGCTCGCTCGTCTTGCGCTGCGTAGTCGATGCGACACAGCGAACGCCTCGTGCGTGTAGCAGGGTGACAAGGCGAAAGGTGAAGGTCATCTCACCCATAAGGTGGACAGTCATCAAGTCACGACCTAGGTAGCTACTCGTAATCCTATCTGCATACTCCTCAGCGAGTCTGTGAATCTCCTCTGTAGTCGCTCCTGGATCTATCACAGGGAAGGGCATATCCACCACCTCTCCATACGCTCTTGCGGCATCAAGCTGAGCCTTGCTCCACTTGTCTGACGAGTGATTGGAGAGATTCAAGAAGAGTGGCGGTGCTGGAATGGGCTTATCGTTCTCAAGAACTTGGAAGAAACAATCCATCTTCCTTTTTATTTGCGTTGGAATATCGTTGATAGGATTGGGGCGAATACCCGCATGGTTGAAGTCATTTCTTAGTTGAGCAATCTCATCATAGAGCCCAGAGAGTTCCTGAACTAGTGGCAAGGAGAGCATCCTCTTGACAATGACTTTCCTTCTATTGAAATCGTCTTGGTCGTTATTTTTTTCGCCTAGTTTCCATTCACTTTCAGGTCGTTTGTTGAAGGCTATATTGTAAGCAGTGCCCGCTAGGTCTTGATACAGTTTCTCATCGCATGGGTAGCCCGCCTGTGCTGCTGTATACCCCTTTAGAGTCTCCTGAAGGATTGTGATACTCTGCTGGTAGAGTTGCTTATCATAGCACCACCGAGCAGCCTCAAAGCCGTTCTTGATATTGGCTGTCGGGGCAAAACCTGAGAAGGAGTCTTTGATCTTGTCAATCAATGGAGCCATCGCAGGGATAAGGGTGTCACCAAGGTTCTGAGCAGAGTCATTTAGGTCTCTAAATATACCCCCATCAATGATTGCTTTACCTCTGACGGTAGTTAAGCTCTGAGAGAGAGGCTCTAGTCTGTTTATGAATTGACGTAAAGCCCTTGCATCTTCGTCTTGTCCTCTTGTAGCCTTGAGTATTGGCTGGATTCTTTCGCTAACCAATTCAGCGAAACTAGAGGTACGTCCATTACGTAGGAAGTCTGAGGCTGCTAAGGTCCAGTTCTGCACCTCAACGAGTGGCATCAAGTCGACAAGGGGATTGACGGTCTCATTTGGCTCATAGTTTCCGTATGAGATGTGGACGACCTTCGTCTGCTTTAAGAACTTCGCATAGTTGCACAGTACGAGCAGTAGCATAGGAAGGTAGCGGAAGCTGTGGGTGATGTCGATGTATAGTTCATCGCCCTCCTGAAGCTTGTCGTAGATGGTTTGAAAGACGCTCCATAGTCCCTGCTCGTCGCCATCTTCAGTGATGTTAACGGTCTCAATAGGGCAAGGGAGCTCCATCTCTTTTAGTATAGGGTCCAGTCCTCGGTAGCCTTTTTCCTCTTTTTTCCAATTGAGTGTCTTTTCCTGCCAATTGGAAGTCCTAGCAGTAGGAGTGAGAAAAATGTAAGCGATGTCTTGTGCCGTCCACGTTTCCTTTACATTGAGAAACTCCAGCGTCGCCTCCTGTATAAAGTGTGTCTCAGAGGAGATAAAGTCTCCCTGTGTATATTGGCACGAGCCATAATTACTCGTTCCTAGTATGGAGATGAATACTTTGCGGTGTGGCATTGGTCTTACAGTTTTAGTGGTTGTGTTAGTTTAGGGCCGTCGATAATGTCTCGTATGCCTAAGATGCGCATACGCTTACTCATGTTTTCTTGTGTAGCCTTTGAGAAGCGCCACATCTGGTGTAGCGTAAAGATGTAGGAGTTGACTCGCAGCCCGAAGTCCTTGCTGATGGCTGCGAGCTTGTAGAGGTACTCGTCGACCACAGACTTGGGCACCTTGCCGTAGCCTGTCATGGAGACCTTGCACTCGATGACGTAGAGGGCGTTGTCCTTGACGAAGACCACGTCTAGCTCATTATCATTGGACGTAGAGGAGAGACGGCAGATCTTGACCGACTTAGCTATATCCTCGTCTCTCAGCTTGAAGTCTCGCTTGATGCGTAGATAGGTATACTCCTCAAACCACTCTCCTCCGAGGTAGCGACGTAGCTCTGGTAGTGAGGCTTTCTGAGCATATCTAAGCTCCTTGGTGAGGTAGAAGTTGCTCATCTTCTGTTCGTTGAAGAGATTGAATGGTCTCTGTGCATCACAGATTAAGTCATTGTCATAGTCATACGCTAAGCCGTAGAGTGTGAAGTACTCATTGAGACTGACCCTATAATCCAGCGAATGGGTCTGATCCGTAGAGAAGTCGTAGTAGCTGTTTTTGCCTATTGGGACATAGACGAAGCTGGCGTTGAACTGACAGAAGTACTCATGCACAGCGAGCGACATAGTCTTGGTGCCACCCGTTATATTGACGACATACTCCACGCTATCAGAGAGTTGCTCCGCATGCAGGGCATCTAGGATCTCCTTATAGTTATCGTTGGCGACGACAATGCGCCGCACACTCCCCTCCTTACGACCTAAGGCTACCTCGAGGTGCATCGCCTTCTCTTGCATCTCCATCTGTGGAGTACTCACGAAGAGCAGATCGCTGTACTGCCCCTCCATCTCCTTGATGAAAAGAAAGTTGGGCAGGAGATGATCGCTCAGGATCGATACGATGGTCTTGCTCATAGCTACTTAATACTTAGGAGCCCAAAGATTTCATCTGCCAAGTCTTGTCCCAGCACCTTCGCCACTGTACGCTTAGCACTACCGTTCTTCCAAGTCTTTCTACCCTTGGCATTAGCCGTGTCGTAGGATTCTTGGAAGACTTGAGCGATGAGCTTAACTTCGTCCTCGTTGAGTTCATTGCGATCCTCTTGCTCCTGTACAGCCTCCAGCCATTTCTTGATGTCGGTTAGATTGGCATTTAGAGATTTCGTAGCACTTAGCTTACCCTCCAAGCCTGCTGCATAGCGGGCTGCGCTCTTCTCAGCTCGAGCTTCCTCTTCCGCTTGTTGACGCTGCAGATCTTCAAGCGCACTCTTCTTAGCCTCGAACGTCTCTCTGAATTCTTCGTAGAGAGCGTAAATGTCTCCATCCAAAGGACTTTCCATCTCTTTATTCAAACGAGTCAATACCTGCTCTGCTTGCCGTATAGCCTCCTCTAGGGATAGGGTATCAAGCTCTGCTAGGCGTTGATTGTACTCGGCCTTTAGTGCCTCTAACTGTTGAGCTTTGATCTGCTCTTCAATACCCTCTGATAGAGAGTCCGGACCTGAGGCGTGTTCTGCGGGTAGCTCACTAAAGCGGGGTAAGTAGTACTTATCACCTCTCCCATTTTGTCCGCCTTTGGCATCCTGAAACTCATTAACTCTAGGCTCCGTAGACAAGCGCATATACTTGTACTCTTCTGTATCGTTAGATACCGCACTACCCGCAAGCGCAAAGAGTTCTTGAATCTGAGACGACTGATGCCAAGATGTGCCGAGATTATCACTCAGCTCATACTCGAAGTGACCCATATAGTAGTTCGGCTCTTCAAGCCCCTCACCCTCCAGTGTCACTGAGTAGCGACAGCGTCCATAGCCGTAAGGCTTGGCTTGACCTAACTGGTGGTAATAGCGATCTGAATTACTATGAAATGTAAGAGCCGAGAGCAGTGCACCCAGCTCGATAGGACGCAGGTTGTGAAAGACAATATCACCCGTAAAGGTCGCACCACTGCGAACAGGGGTGAGCGTTGAGTCAAGATTCTCATTGCCTAGGCTCTTCTGCCACACACCATCCCTGACGTGATAACGCTTCCAGCCTGCAAGACGGCCATTGTTGTACGTTTGATATTGACCCGTGCGAGCATTACTCCCCTTCTGCTCGATATATATTGGATAGTAAGAGGCTTTCGGAGTCCCCAAGACTAGCGTGACCTCCTCGCTGGGCTCAGCGTTTGTAGAGAAGGCATTGGAAAACTGTACACGTCCTCTCAAGCTGTCCGTCCTGCTGGTGTAGCCGAAGATGCACTCGGCGAGATCGTGCGTTGACTCATCCTTATGAGCCTGAGGAAGTAATTCATAAGGCGTCTTGTCATAGGGCAACTTATAGAGCAGTGCTAGTCCGAAGTCTTTGATCTGGTTGTTCTCTATACGAAAGAAGACAGGCACACCCTTGTCTGTGTCTGTGAGGTGAGACTTCCAGTAGTTCCAGTCGTCAGAGTCCTTGTAGATGAATTCGTAATGCTCAAACTCCTCCTCTGAGAGGTCATAGCACCCCACCCCCTTTAACGGGAAGACAAACTCGTAATACTTGCCAGCGTTCATACCACGCTCCTCCTTCCATTGGTCTGGAGAGCCAGTGAAGACTATGTCGCCAGTAATCTTCCCACCATCTGCACAGGTCACATAGGTGAAGGTGTTGGTTCGGACTTCAGTGAAGGAGAGATTTTCGAGATCCTCATCCTTAAAGAGATGATACTTAAAGGCTGCTGTCTTAGGGTCAAATGTCTGACCATCCACTTCCTTCGTCTTATTGATATCGAAATGCGAATTACGACTAAAGTGGCTCGTTAACAGATCTACTTCAAACCAATCATCTATAGCTTTATGACTAATGCGAAGCGGACGCCCATAGTCTACGATCTCGTAGTCGTCACCCTTCTTGCGCAGGTAGCCACAACGTATTTTCCGCTGCACATTTGGATCCTTTATTGTGTAGAGGTCTGTGTTATTCCACTCTCTCTGTGCAAACTTGGCACGAGTGTCGAGGTTCATCTTGCCGAAGCTCATAATCTCCATAAGATTGCGTACCTCCCCCTTGATAGAGGTGGCTGGGATGAAGTAGCGACCTGAGACTTGGCTAAAGTTGTTGTCCACAGCATCCTTGCTCTGTCCATTGCGGACGAAGATATCGCTCTCAGCCGTGATCGTAAGCCGGATCTTGCCACTTACGCCATCAGAAAACGGCACATCGTGTGAGATCTGATCTGCCCACGAGGGAATGTATACCTGGTCGGACAGAGGTATGAAGTTAAATGGTGCGTGTACTGACATAGCGTATTACTTTTCAAATCCAACAAATACGATGCGGTCGAAGACCTTCACGGGGAGGTCTAAGCAAGCAGGCGACTGATCTTCCCTCCAGTAGCGAAGGAACTTGAGATAGCGCTGCGACATCCGATGAGTCACGAAGCGGAGCTGCTCCACCTCTGGGTCATTGAGATCCTCCTCTGGGACTTCATACTGGCTGATTAGATAGTGACCATCAGCGTGCTTGATAGTTAGGGAGCGCTTGCCCTCCTGACTATATAGGTAGCCCTCTCTGATGAATGGGTTAGCCCCCTCAAAGAGCGTCATATCCAGAGGAGCGTCGCTATACTCTATGGGTGCATCAGCATTACTCAGCCAGAGGTATCCCTCATAGCGCAGATCGGTATTAATATCTTGAATCTCTACTCTCATAGTGTCTCGCCATTTCTTTTGATTGAACCACTGAATCGTCCATACCCCTTGTTTACGTTACCTCCTAAGGGAAGCATCCCACTACAGAGATCTCTCAGAGCACTCTCAAAAGCGGTGATAGCCTTGCTAACTTGCTCAGTCTCCTCTTGCTCTAAAGCTTGCTTGTCGACGAAGATATCTAGCTTGATCTCCTGGGCGTTGGTATAGACCGCCTTCTCAGAGAAGAGTGCGCCTCCGACGCTTCCTCCTGTAAAACGATCGATCTTGACATGATTGAAGACATGATCCTCTGTACTATCTGGACGCTCCATAAAGAGATCGGTAAAGAGCACACAGCCACGTCGCTTGTTGCGACCCTGACTATCGCCCTCGCCTCCGAAGAGGAGACGCACAGCTTTGTTGTTTTGACCCGTATGTTCCTTCTCTAAGTCGCTCCCTTCCAACCTATCGGCAAAGATGCCACACTGCTTATTGTAGTGGTAAGCGGTGCGATGCGATAGAGCTCCCTTGACCGAAGAGCTCGGAATAAGGATCGACGCTGTACGCTCTTGGATAGAGCCTACTCCCTCCTGATCCCATACGATCTGCTGCTCAGAGACGTAGACCCGATCCGCTTCACTATCTCCAAGGCCAGAGCCAAACATAAGGAAGTCTACAGACTGTAATGAGATCTGATAGTGAAGCGTAGCCTCACCCTTGACAGGATTTAGCGTATAAGGTGCGAAGCCCTCTCGCCCATCTCGCAGACTAGAGGAGTTGTCTAGATAAAGTCTCAGATCGCTCTCCTGGCTTAGGTCTAGCTTGCGATAGAGAGCCGAGATCACCCGTATACTCCCGAAGCCCTTGCGACTACCGCCTCCCAGACGGAAAGCCTCGGAGCCGATCGTGTCAATAATCTTAAGAAAGTCTGCCTCCTCTCGATCCTCCACGGCAATAAGCTCCATATCAAAGCAGAAGCGCGTACCCCGGAAGACCACCTCCTCGTCAAACTTACCTCTTTGCTCCGCACTGCCTCGCTGCCCTATACGTACATGCTGTCGTATCGGTAGCACCTGATAAGCCTCAAGTACAGCATCTGCTGTGTCACGGGGTGCCAAGCCATCGACCACCTCTCCACGGCTGTTGAGGATCTTAGCATCGCTGATGATGAGACGAGAGCCCTCACCACCCCGCGGGTCTTGCCAACCCATGAGGGTGTTACCTAGCTCTTGAGACTCTAGCGAGTGACGTATCACACCTGAGAGCGAAGTACCTGGGATAAAAGGGTAGCCATTGACATCTCGCAGGACTGGCGCATCAGTCATTATGTTTTTATCTCCACACCCTATGGATAGCGGGCTAGTGGTCTCGATGATGATCCGCGCTGTGTATCGGATTGGATAAAATGTTTGTGCCATATCTTCTCAGAGAGGGGTTAGTTGTTGTTTGAGCAATGCTTGCCCATCATAGAGGCTAGGTTGATCACGAGCTCTTGCAGATAGCCACTGTTTTGATGTTCGTCTAGGAACTTGTCTAGCACCTTCTTGCGCCCGTTCTTCTCCCACTTATCCTTCGCTACGCCATGATTGAGATAGCCTTCGATAGCCCCAATCAAATTGTCAGGACTATTTGCGACCATAGCCAAGTTGCGGATAGAGCCCCACTGAGAGGCAAAGGTTTCATCTCTCTTGAAGCGTCCTCCATGCTCCTTAACAAAGCTATTTACCACATTCCAGACCTTGTTTTGCTCGCTCTGACGAGAGACCCTACTCTCTAGATAGTTCCACAGCAACTGGTCAGCCCCAGTGAGTGCAGGCAAGTCTTTAGGAGCAGGAGTAGCACTATCTTTTTGACTCGTAGAAGATTTCTTAAAGCGATAGCTAGAGCGTCCCGTAGTAGGGTCTGCCTGGAGAAAGGCGGGGTTGTAGAGAACTCGCCCGAAGCCCTCGTTGCAGTAGCTTCCGATGTACCTATCATGCAGCTCCTGCGCATTCGTCTGAACGATAAAGACACTCCCCTTCTCAAAGCCACATCGGTCAGAGTCATAGGCGCGGAGCTTGTAGTTCCACGGGGCATACTGGAAGGTGCGTACCTGACACTTGTCCCACAAGATCTGCCCCTCCTCTATACCTAGCTCCTGAGCCGTAGGGTGAAAGCTCGGATAGCCTTTGTCATCAAGGAAGATCAGTCTAGAGTCCGCATAGACGGCTACACACCGACCAGCACTTCCTAGCTCGACAGCCTTATCCGTACTCGTCGGCTCCTCGAAGTCATACGGAGAGATCTCCACGAGTCCAAACTGAGCCGTCCTCGAGCGTCCTATATGTCGCTGCCCGACCAGTGCCGTGATGATCTCCTCGCGGTAAGCTTGCGCCTCCTCATCTATCTCGACTGAGAAGTATAGCGTCACACCACGCTGCAGTGCCTCTAGACCAAACATCTGCTCGTCCTGAGCACGACGTCTCGCTGAGTCATAGGCAGACTTGATACAGAAGCTCTTATCCACCTTAACCTCATAGGCCTGACTCTCATCAAAGACATAGAACTCATTGCGCTTCTGCTTGAGTTGCTTCTCTCTCATCTCTGCACTGCTTGGATCAGGGATGAGATAGTTTACATAGCTCTCCCGCTCTATGCTGACTAGCTTGGGATGATAGATAGCAGCGGGGATCTTCACGCTACGGCGATCTCCTAGAGAGGGGTTGGCATCTCCAAACCGCACATGACCACTATGAAATATCAAGAAGCTACGCTCATCCTCCTGATCATATAGCTTGCTAGCTACCACCCCGAGGAAGTTGCTCCCTGGGATAAAGGGTAGCGTCTGCGCCTTACCTTCGGTAGCTGGCGTATCGTTGAGCACGATATCAGACAGCAGCTCACACTTAAACTTCAATACCTCCATCATTACTCTACTCTAGAAAGTTTGCAACGGCCGTAGCCTCTATTCCTACCTAAGCCTAGTCGCTTGACAAAGTGCAAAGCGTCTTCCATCAGCGCCTTTTGCTCCTCAGACTCCAAGCCTCTGATCTCGCCATATAGCGTACACGGGATAGTCGTCTGGATACGTCGCAGACTATGATCCTTAGCTAGACCATCATCTCCTATCGCTGTAGAGGCCAGGGTCTGGTATAGCATAGCGGGTAGCACCTTACACTCTTTAGAGCTTTTGATATGCTGTGTCAGAGCATCACTCAGAGAGGCATTGGTAAAGTGTAGCTTGCCTTGCTGGTTCTCACTTCCGAAGAGTTCGTCAACGAGTGTCATATCGTCACTACCCCCGAAGTGTAGCACACTAGCCACAGCCTCACGTAGTAACCCCTTGATCGTCTTGCCTGGGATAAAGGGGAGCCCATCCGGGTCCTTTATGACCAGCTCATCAGCATCAGCTCCAGCCGCCTGTCCAGAGCCACAGTGCCAGTTAGAGAAGAATTCTACTTGATACTTCATCGCTTCCGTTTCTAATCTTTTGTCACCACATTCATAATGCTATACAGCGAGAGTACATCGAAGGCGGGATATGCAGTCACCATTCTCGGATTGCCATCACGATCATTTATTTTTCGTTTGCCATAATCCTTTTCGCAGAGCTCTGTGACCAGCTTACTACTAGCACCACTATACACACTCTTCATACGATCTAGATGCTGACTAGCGAAGTCTACACTTCGATGCATGTGCGTGAGCCACTGGCGTAGCCCTGACTTGACACCCTCATCGTCTATCTTCTGAAGTTTATCACAGTACGACAGCAACTCATCTATGGTAAAGTAGCCCGTGCGCTCCGCTAAGTAGTATGGCCCGAATGCAAAGGAGACCCCATCGGTAGGCATTAGAACACGCTCAACGATGTCCGCATGGCTCTCTACGTAGCTATCCTCCACCTTGTGAAACATCAGGCACGAGGGGATGCTCTCCCCAGTAGCTGAGTGAGACTTCGCATCCTTCTTTGCAGCACCGCAAAGATCCTCCGCTAGCTTATAGCCATAGTGGAAGGGGTAAGAAGACTTGATAAAAGCAACCCCAGCACAAGCCGTCAGACAGGACAGCCCTGTGGCACCTTGCACGATCTTACCTAGCTCTTCCCGCCCCGTATGATACTCAAACTGACGAATGAACTCCTGTGCATACGCTATAGCCAGACTACCACGTATGATCACCGTCATATCATCACCTCCTAGTACGATGGGACGCAGTGGATAGGAGTCGCCTTCTCGCACTCCTAGCTTCTCAAAGGCTGCATTGGCAGCACGCTCGGTAGCCTCGTCCAGTAGCTGGGAGAAGCGCCGGTACTGCGCCATGTCTCCCCCGATACGCTGTACGATCTGACCCAAGCTATTGCCATCTGCATGGACGATAGCGATCCAGTCATTCCTATCCGTCAGCTTTGCAATGTCATAAGGGTATCGATCAGCATCCACCTTCTTGTCACTATCAGTGCCATAAAAGCTTTTCTTAGCGAGCGATAGAGCGTGAATATAGCGTCTCTTAGCAGCTGTCGTCATGTCGACACATTTGCCCGACCCCTCAGAGGCGACTAGAGGTAGCCCCGTCTTGTTTGATCGCTTCATACCTAGCGCGCCGAGCGTCAGACTAGGCTGGGGCTGGTTACGCTGGCTCCGGAGCTTCTCCTCCAGTTCATTGATGCTATCGCGGAAGTCTCCCGTCATCTCTACGACAGCCTGACTGATCGTGATGCCAGGCGCCTCGATCATCACACGACGAGGGAAGTCGCGCACAGTCTTAGCACAGACCTCTAGATCGTCAAAGTAGTAGCGCACATTTCCCGCAGCACCGATGATCAGAGCCTCATCACGATAGGGCTCTCCGACCGTCTCGCGAAAGAGCTGCGTGCAAATCTGCGCCACCAGCTCACTGGCTCCCACGATATCTTTCAGTTCATTCGTCTGAAAGATAAAGTTTTGGATCCCTTGCACAGAGGCACCATATAAGTATCCCATGAGTAAGTCCTTTATTTAGTTTCTGATTCTTGTCAATGTCCCAAAGCCTACACTAGCGTGCCGGCCCAATCCTATCTGATCGGGCAGCGATACGTTGGCGGCAAACTGTACGTCGAGCGTCACCAGTGGCACGCCCTTGTACTTCACAGATCGCATAGGTGTCATGGCTGTAATCTCCGTCTCGAGCTGCGAAGGGACGAAGATGCCCACCCCCTTGAGCATCGAGAGTATATTGCCCGTGAGGATCTGCTGCAGCTTCAGTACACGAGCTACCAGCCCTCTCTCACGCTCAAACAGCTTGTAGTTCTTATCATTCAGCGGTAGCCAGTCACTCAGCTGATAGATCACCGGCACGTCACGCATCTCCACCTCATGTCTATCCGCATCAATATGCTCTATCCTTAGCGTCACGTGACGCTTGCCGATCATCGTCTCCAAGCTCTCCGCCTGGAGCAAGTCCCTGAGCGCATCCACACCATCGGCCACACAGACCAGTGCCGCCTTGCCATCGATCTGTCTATACTGGATCAACGGGTAAGCATAGCGTAGTCCCCCAGCCTCATGATTGTGGTAAATCGTATTGTCTCGAGACAGCAAGCTGATGATGGCGCCACGCAATAGCGGTAGCTCCCAGCTTGCGATCGGTGTGTCAAATCGCACTTGCAACGTTCTCAGTTCGCCCATATCTCTTGCTAAGTCTTGGTCTACACCTTTATGCTCCCCTTATGCTTCCTTATAAGCTCCTAAAGAGTTATAAACGTGTCTCTCCGCAAAGATAACAAAAAAGAACTTGTATAGACGCAGTGCGTCCGTTCCCGAACGACGAGACGAGTAACAATGATGTACGGACGCACGGCTCGTATCTAGTCGGATAGCGTCCGTTGTGTCAAAGCAAGACGTATAGCCCTTTGTAGGGGCGGACCTATGTGTCCGCCCGTTCTCGTCAGAGCAAGACGAGTAGCCCTTTGTAGGGGCGGACGGCTCGTGCGTCCGTCCCCGTCAAAGCAAGACGAGTAGCCCTTTGTAGGGACGCACGGTCTGTGCGTCCGTCCCCGTTAAAACCACGACGCTGTAACCTTTGATACAACGGACGCTCAGACCGAGCGTCCCTACAAAGGGTTACACGTATCGTGTTGTGTCCGTTATATATACGAGTTCCAAAAAGAGTTCCCCTCTTGGAATTCTTTAGTTCTATCGGAGGAACTAATCGGACAGCAAATAGATATAGATATCATCACCCATCAGCGTAATACGCTATTCTTTTGATCCCCCCATATAGGAGTGGTGTTGCCTTTTTGGAGCCTGTTGACTTTGCCAACAGGCTCTTCTTTGTATGACGGGCATATCCTCCCCCCTAGATGATCATTCAGGGGGACTTAATCCTTGTTTTTAATGGAAGATGCTCTGCGAGACGGCACCGCTCTAGCTCCTTCTAAGCAGTAGGTCTTGTCTTAATCCTTGTTCTAATGGAAGATGCTCTGCGAGTAGAGCGTACTATGTCAGAGTACGACAGCGAGGACGAGTCTTAATCCTTGTTCTAATGGAAGATGCTCTGCGAGGCTTTGGGCTATTCACCTTTACCGATGACGGTAAGCGTGTCTTAATCCTTGTTCTAATGGAAGATGCTCTGCGAGGAGCGGACTACGACTCTTCGGCTCGCCCGACCGCTAGTCTTAATCCTTGTTCTAATAGAAGATGCTCTGCGAGTATTATGTATTGCCCAGTAGTATCTTTAACTAGAGTCTTAATCCTTGTTCTAATGGAAGATGCTCTGCGAGAAGAAATACAATTCCATAAGCAAAATCCTATTGGTAGTCTTAATCCTTGTTCTAATGGAAGATGCTCTGCGAGAATGGAAGGATTCTTCCTTGAGGTCGAAAAGGAGTTGTCTTAATCCTTGTTCTAATGGAAGATGCTCTGCGAGACGGCACCGCTCTAGCTCCTTCTAAGCAGTAGGTCTTGTCTTAATCCTTGTTCTAATGGAAGATGCTCTGCGAGTAGAGCGTACTATGTCAGAGTACGACAGCGAGGACGAGTCTTAATCCTTGTTCTAATGGAAGATGCTCTGCGAGGCTTTGGGCTATTCACCTTTACCGATGACGGTAAGCGTGTCTTAATCCTTGTTCTAATGGAAGATGCTCTGCGAGGAGCGGACTACGACTCTTCGGCTCGCCCGACCGCTAGTCTTAATCCTTGTTCTAATGGAAGATGCTCTGCGAGAAGTAATAACATAGCAAACGTAGTAGTAGTCTATGAGTCTTAATCCTTGTTCTAATGGAAGATGCTCTGCGAGGCCTGGCAAGCTGGTGACAAACGTGCAATAGCTACTCAGTCTTAATCCTTGTTCTAATGGAAGATGCTCTGCGAGGTGCTGTCTCAGAGGTTGAGCGCGAAGATGGTACTGTCTTAATCCTTGTTCTAATGGAAGATGCTCTGCGAGATGAATTACAATTTCATAGAAGTCTACTTCAAATTGGTGTCTTAATCCTTGTTCTAATGGAAGATGCTCTGCGAGGCTCTGAAATAGAGCCTGAAGATACTTATAAAACAGGTCTTAATCCTTGTTCTAATGGAAGATGCTCTGCGAGAAAGCCAAGCAGGCACTCATAGAGATGGGGGCAACCGTCTTAATCCTTGTTCTAATGGAAGATGCTCTGCGAGTACTTGTTTTAATTCTCTAGCTTTTACTTTAATTCCGTCTTAATCCTTGTTCTAATGGAAGATGCTCTGCGAGACCTGAAGAGGTTCGAATCCTCTCATGCGTTCTAAGTCTTAATCCTTGTTCTAATGGAAGATGCTCTGCGAGGACCTCTACAATACGGAAGGCTATGTAGAGGTAAAGTCTTAATCCTTGTTCTAATGGAAGATGCTCTGCGAGAGCTAATTTTAAGACGTACTGATTGTCAGTTAGTTACAGTGCCATTTTCAGAAAATCCGCTTGATTTTCGAGGAAAAAGTGTACCTAACCGCTCGCAAATATACGAATTTTCTAGACTATGCCTTACCCTCAGTGAGCGATCTTACGAGTAATCCGCTAGTACGGATGCACATCTCTAATCTCTAACTTCTAATCTCTAATTCGATGGTCACGTGGAAAATGCCAAATCTCCACGTGGCTATTTCTTATTCTCCACGTGGCGGCGAAATGATTCCTCCGAAGTTTCGTTTGATTCCTCCGAAGTTTTATTTCTCGCCTACGTGGAGATTTTTTGTTTTCCACGTGGAGAATCGAAAATTACTACGTGTAACCAGCTGTAGGGACACTCGCTAGTGTCTAGTCGGATGGCGTCCGTTGTATCAAAGATTATAGCGTCGTGGTTTTAACGGGGACGGACGCACAGACCGTGCGTCCCTACAAAGGGCTACAAGTATCGAGCTGACACAGAGAGCGTCTCGAGATGTGCGTTACTGCTGGGTGAGGCTGATGCGGAGGGCGACGCCGAAGGAGGTATTGTTTACGGGGAAGGAGGCGGTGCTCACGAGCGGGTGATTCATATTCCAGTCGAAGTAGCCTCGTATGGTGAGCATACGGCTGAGAGCGTAGTCGGCACTGAGCTTGATGACGTGCGCCACGTTGCCATTGGTCGCCTGCGTGAAGGCCTCCTGTATCTTGCGAATGAGCATCGAGGAGTGATTGTACGAGTACTCGCAGCGCAGGGTCATAGCACCGCCCGAAGCAAAGAGCGGGTTCTCCTTATTACCTCCCTGCGCCTGTGCTCCCGTGCGCTGAGGTGCTCGGCGCTTGATGCCGATGAGCTTGCTGAAGTCATCGACCTTGTAGTTGATCCCGACGGAGATCTCGTTGCGGCTGTTTTCGATAACCTGGAAGGAGGTGAGGTTGAGCATCAGATCTCTCGACTTGTTCCAACGCGTGTTGAAGCCAAGTCCATTTTGCAAAGTTATCTCGACCCCAATGAGCGGCGCAAAGGACTCACGGATAGAGACCTGCGTGATATCGTAGGGAGAAGAGGCGACACGACGCATACCATTGGCACCATCAGTAGCATCATCAGCGGGCATCTCTATGTAGCCCATGCGTTGCTCCTGCGCGATCGGTTGCCAGGAGATGAAGGAGTTGTAGTTCGCCACACTATAACTATTGCGATAGGTATGGGAGAGGGAGAAGTTGCGGAAGAGATCTGCTAAGACGGGAATCTTAGTCAGCCCCGTGTAGGTAATGCTCCAGTTGGGGAGGGTGCGCCAGATCGAGTGGAAAGGCGTCGCTCCGTCTA
>OLNQ01001915.1_pt1 | contig 18876 bp, 12 predicted proteins | sample 1672821 | NCBI WGS metagenome assembly OLNQ01 (sample SAMEA3136727, study PRJEB25190) | human gut metagenome | biome: human gut; feature: human-associated habitat; material: faeces | place: Austria | collected 2013 | reverse complement strand
GCCAACCAGCCTTGAAACTTCGCCCGTCCCGGGTTTCCGGGGCGGAATTTTTTTTTGCCTGGCCGAAGGTGCGCCAGGGGGGCGGTTCCGGACGGAAGCCTCCGCCGATGCCTTGATTTGGGTGCTTGCGAGGCTGTATGCCGCACGGGTTGTCCTTTCCGAGGCAGCATGGAACGTTTTTTTGCTATGTAACGGAACCTTAACAGTAAATATATGCCGAAATCCTTTTGTATTTTTGAAATAAAAGTTATCTTTGTAATAGTTTCCCCTTTAAAAAACGGAAGAATCGTAAGTTATTTTTGCAAACGGATATTAGTTTATAATCACCTAATTAAAACTATTTTTATGAGTAAACATCTTTTTAGGTTGGTCTTCGGTGCATTTTTCCTTGTGGCTGCCACGGCATTTACGGGATGCTCCGACGACGATGACAAGTCGCTGACGCCGAAGTTGACGGCGGATCCGACGGCGCTTGATTTCACCGATGAGACGGCGACGACGCAGACCGTTGCCATCACGGCGAACTGCGAATGGACGGTTACTGCAAGTAACCTGGATTGGGCTACCATTTCCCCGATGAGCGGCAAAGGCAACGGAACGATCTCCGTTACGGTTTCCGAGCTGCCCGCCGGTACGAACCTGCGCGAAGGTAAGATCTCCTTCACGCTTATCCACCCCGAATTCGGCAAATGGGGCCAGGCCGAGTCGTCCGTAGCCGTGAAACAGTACGGCAGCGGGGTTACACCCCCCCCCACGGGCGATGCTATCTATGCTAACGATTTCGATAAGGAGCAGGCTCAAAAGGGGGCAGATGGTAAGTTCCCCTTCGCAGATGCATTCGAGGGCTGGAAGAATCAGACTGGTACGGGTGCCGACAATGTTGCTTATAAAACGAGCGGTATAAGTGTTCGTTCGAATTTGCCTTCGAACGATAGCCATTCGAAGTACAAGGACGACGCTTCCGGTGTCAACAATATGTTTTTCGGAACGAGCGGTGTTTTTGAGATTCAGAAAATCGCACTTGAATCTACCCAGAAGAACCTTCAACTTACGTTCGGTTCATACTGTAGTATTTTTGAAGATAAGGACAATGCCTTCAAGACTTCGGAGTTCCATGTATATCTGAGCAAAGACGGTGAAAACTGGGCGGAAATTACCTATGACCGCCCTGTCGGGGACGACGAGCACTCTAACTACGGTACCTGGGCTTTGGCGACGGCCAATTTCACGCTGAAACAGGTGCCTTCGGAACTTTACATTAAATTTACTTCGGATCTTACATCCGCACACCGTATCGACGACGTGAAACTTTTCGAGGGCATCGGTGGTACGGAGGTCGACCTGGACAATATTACTCCTCCTGTAACTGAAACGAAGACCATTGCTGAAGTCATTGCGGGTTCGGTAGGCGCGACCTATACTACGCAGGGACAAGTCGTGGCGATTAACGGACGTAGTTTCCTGATTCAGGACAATAGCGGGAAGATTCTGGTCTATCTTGGATGGAAAGATAATAAGCCTGTGGTAGATTATTCCGCTACGATTGGCCAGACTGTCAAGGTGACCGGCAAGACGACTACTTACAGTAAGTTGGTACAGTTCTCTGAAACCGACCTGGTAATAGAAAAGGTATCTGACGGTTCCTTCACACAGCCTACTCCCGAAAAGTTCGACGGAGCCGCTTTCGATGCCTATGCGGCAGCCACTCCCGTTATTAAATATATCGAATATTCGGGCACGCTTACGATAGACGGGTATTACTATAATATAGCTGTCGAAGGTACGGATCTGCAGGGCTCTCTGGCATATCCCGCCGATGGTTTTGTCGATGCTTCCCTTAATGGACAGGTTGTTATTGTCAAGGGTTATACGTTAGGTATGACCAACCAGAGTAAGATGCTTAGCACGATTGCCGTATCGGTCGAAAAGGATGGTGATGCACCCGCTGAACCGAAGATTACCAAGCTCGACCCGACGTCGCTTTCTTTCGCTGCGACGGACAATGCCAAGACCGTGACGGTCACGGCTGCCAATGCCGACGACTGCACGATCGAAGCCGCTACGGATAAATCGGAGCAGTTCACGACCTCCGTAAACGGGATGGTTGTAACTGTGACGCCCAAGGAAAACACGACGGAGCAGGCTATCACCGCCACGCTGACCATCAAACTGATGAAGGCCGGTGCCGCTGTGGATACCAAGACCGTTGCGATTTCGCAGGCCGGGAAATCCGTACCGGGCGGTAGCGGATATACGCGAGTCAATGCGATAGCAGCGGGTAAGAAGTATTTAGTCGTGGCTGAAGTCAATTCGAAATATGTTGTGATGCCCGCTGCAGCTGCGATGACTTCGAGTAAGTTCACTGGTGTCGATATCACGGTTTCGGGTGGTAAGATCGAATCGAATGAGGCAAATGATGCCTATGCTGTGACAATCGAAGCCAATGGCGATGCCTATGTGATTAAGAATAGTGCCGGTAAATATATTGAACACAACTCTGGTACCAATTTTAAACTGGCCGATACTTCGTCGAAGACTTGGACGATCACTTATGATAATGACAAGAATTGGTTTGCAATTATGGATGTAGCAACCTCTACGGAGAAGAAAAAACGTCAATTGCTGTACCAGATTGAAGACGGTTCTACAAGTAATCGTTTCGGCCCATATGCTTCGTCGAACGCCGATGGCGTGAAGTATTCCGGTGTCGCCCTTTATGAATTGAGCGAATAGCAACTCTCTGATTCCGATAATCCATCCCCGGCGGAAGCCAATCCGCCGGGGATGATTGTCGGATTTTCTACCTGACATTTTTATTTGCAAATTCCCACATGATTTTGACAAAAGGGTTATTGAAACTTTTCGGACGGGCTATGGTGCTCGGGGCGCTCCTGCTGGTTTTCGGGCGGTGCGGTTCCTCCGACGACGGCACCCCGGCGAATATTTCCGCGGTGTTCATGGAAACCGAGACGACCACGCTCGACGCCAAAGGTTATGCGACCGATCCCCGGCTCGTGCTGACGGGGCCCGTGGGTACGGCTTATACCGTCACCGTGACCGAAGGCGGCAGTTGGTGCTGGACGTCGCGCAGGACGCAAGCCACGACCAAATCGGCGAAACTCGTTTCGGCGAACGATGTCGTGTACCTCTACCTGGACGATAATGAAACGGGCGCTTCGCGCCGTGCCGCGGTCGATGTCGTCTTCGACGGCGGACACGAATTCACGTTGACGATCGACCAGGCGGACTACTCGGTTCCGGCATCGATGGATCACGCGTGGGCGGAATTGCCCGCCTATGTCGAAGCCTCCGACTACTGTTACGTAACGCATTATGCGCCCCTTTCGGAAGGGAAGACGGCCCGCAACTTTACGATCTGCTACGACACGAAGAAACGTATCGCCAACTGGGTTGCCTATCCGATCCATTCCTGTTACCGGGTTGGAAAATATGAGCGTTCTAATGCATGGAAATACGATCCTGAAGTGCCGGAGGAATTTCAGGTCGATTTGAGCCGCGGTTCATATAATGGGCGGCCTATCCGCGGGCATCAGTGTATGTCCTACCATCGTTATGTCAGCTATTCTTCGCTATTGAATGAGCAGACGTTCTATTCGACCAATATTATGCCTCAGGATCCTGATTTTAATAGCGGGTCGTGGGGGGATTTGGAAGATCTTACCCTGAAATATATTTCATATCCCGATACCTTGTACAATGTTACGGGAACTTATGGGGTACAGGGATATACGACGGATAAAGGGGGGAATCGGGTCGCGATTCCACAGTATTGCTGGAAGGTGCTGCTGCGTACCCGGAGCGGCCGGACGGGGAAGCGGATCGACCAGATTACCGATGCATCGCAATTGGCGGCAATCGGTTATTGGGCTGAAAATTCCTCAACCACGACCGGGAATATAAAACAATATATCACGAGCGTTGCCGACATCGAAGAGAAAACGGGTTATAAATTCTTTACGATGCTCGACGAGGCCATTGCCGCCGACGTGAAGGCACAGAACAATCCCTCGGACTGGGGTATAAATTAATCTGAACAATATGAAGAAACTGCTTTTTACCGGGCTTTTCGCAGCGCTGATCGTCGCCTGCTTCGCCCAGAAACCCTACAAGGTCGTTTTCTACAACTTCGAAAACCTCTTCGATACGATCCGCAACCCGGAGATTTACGACGAGGAGTTTACGCCCGAGGGGCCCAAGAAGTGGAATACGCCCAAGTACACCAAAAAGATCAATAACCTTTCGCGCGTGTTGTTCGACATCGCCGCCATCAACAAGGACTACCCGGTGGTGATCGGCGTTTCGGAGATCGAGAACCGCTCGGTGATGGAGGATGTGATCGCGCAGCCGAAACTCGCGCCCGGCAACTACCGCATCGTGCATTACGATTCGCCCGACGCACGCGGCGTCGACGTGGCGTTCTACTACCGTCCCGACGTTTTCAAGCTGGAGGGAAGCGCCGCCATTCCGTTCAAGATGCCGGAACTGCCCAACTTCAGGACGCGTGATTTCGTCACGATGTGGGGCACGATCGACAGCGAGCCGTTCTTCTTCCTCGTGAGCCACTGGCCTTCGCGTCTGGGCGGCAAGGAGGCTTCGGCCCCCAAGCGTCTGGCTGCCGCCAAGCAGGTGAAGCACATCGTCGACTCGGTGACCGCCGCCAACCCGGCCACGAAGGTGGTCGTCATGGGCGACCTGAACGACGATGCCACGGATGACAGCATCGTCGAGGGGTTGCGCGCCAAGGGCAAGATCAAGGAGGTCGGCAAGGGCGACATGTTCAACCCCTTCATCGGCCTGCTGAAAGCGGGTTACGGCACGCTGGCTTACCGCGACGAGTGGAACCTGTTCGACAACATCATCGTTTCGGAGAACCTCGCCACCGGTTCCACGGGCAGTCTGAAAATCCAGCCCGCCGGCAATTCGAAGTTCTACGGCGGCATCTTCCGCCGTCCCTACATGATCCAGAAGGAGGGCCAGTACAAGGGCTATCCGCTGCGTACGTTCGTGGGCAACGATTTCCAGGGCGGTTTCAGCGACCACTTCCCCGTATATATCTACATCGCCAAATAAACACTCTAAAATATTTGTATGAAACTCAAAGTTCTACTTATTCTGATGCTCGCCGCCGTGACCTTCACGTCCTATGCGCAGGACGGAGGCATCCGCGGTAAGGTGGTTTCGCGCAACGGTCGCGTGGCCTTGAGCAATGTACAGGTGAAGATCGAATCGCTGGGTCTGACGGCCATGACCGACAAGGACGGCAACTTCATCTTCGAGAATCTTCCTGCGGGCAGCTACACGGTGCTCTTCTCTACGCCCGACTTCGAGGACCTCAACCTGATGGTCCGCGTGGGCGATAAGCATGTGCAGGACCTCAAGTCGGTGATCATCGTGCCGTCGGGGCAGAGTGCGGTTCTGGACGACGCCGTTTTCGCCGAATTCGACAGCGACTCCTCGTCGTCGGACACGCAGGCGCTGCCTTCGTCGCTCTCTTCGTCGAAGGACCTCTTCAACAACATCGCATCGTACCGTTTCAGCGAGATGCGTTTCAACGTCCGCGGCTACGATTCGCAGTATTCGGACATCTACCTGAACGGCATCCGCTTCAACGACGCCATGACGGGCTACGGTCCCTGGTCGCTGTGGAGCGGACTGAACGACGCGACGCGTAACCAGGAGAACTACACGGGCCTCGAAGCGTCGGATTTCGGCATCGGCGGCATCGGCGGCATGACCAACGTCAACGCCCGCGCCTCGCAGATGCGCAAGGGATTCCGCGTGAGCGTGTCGAACGGCAACCAGATGTACCGTTTCCGTGCGATGGTTTCCTACGGCTCGGGACAGTTGGACAACGGCTGGTCGTACGCCTTCTCGGTGGGAACCCGCCAGGGCGGCAACGGCTATGTGGACGGCGTTTACTACAACTCCTATTCCTATTTCGCTTCGGCCGAGAAGCTTTTCGGACAGAACCACCGCCTTGCGCTGACGCTGCTGGCTTCGCCTTCGGAGCGCGGCGCGCAGCAGGCTTCGACCGACGAGGCTTACGCCCTGTTCGGCAACAACTACTACAACCCCAATGTGGGTTACCAGGCCGGCAAGCTCCGCAACTCGCGCGTGCGCAACACCCACGAGCCGATCGTGATGTTGAACTATACGTGGGACATGTCGGAGAACACGCGCCTGAACGCCGCCACATCGCTGCGTTTCGGCAGGAACGGCTATTCGGCCCTGACGTGGAACGCCGGAGCGGACCCCCGCGGCGACTACTACCGCTATATGCCGAATTCGGATAAGACGCAGATCGTGCCGGGCATTACGACCGGTGAGACGATCTATTTTTACGCGATGGATGGCGCCATAGCGAAAGGCGTGTGGGACGGTATGCTCGACTACGACAAATTCTTCCAGACGAATATGCGGAATATCGACACCGATCCGGTGCTGTCCAAACTGATGGGTAATAACAGTCGTTCGAACTACATGATCGAGGAGCGTCACACCGACCAGCTGGACTACAACCTGGCGGTCAACGTGCAGCATAACATGCGCCACAACATGCGCATCGTCGGCGGCGCCAACCTGCGCGTCAACCGCACGAATTACTACTCGGAGGTCAAGGACCTGCTGGGCGGCGACTATTGGTATGACATCGACAAGTTCGCCGAGCGCGACATGGCCAGCGCCGAGGCTTACCAGAACGACCTGGATTACTACTGGGCTACGGGGCACGCCCGCATTGCCCGTGCCGGCGACAAGTACGGTTACTACTACCGGGCGCACCTGCTCGAAACCAATGCCTGGGCCAACTACACGTGGGGCATCGGCGGTTTCTCGCTGGGCGTCTCCGGATCGGTCGGCTACTCGAACATGTACCGCGAGGGCATGTGGCGCAAGGGTCTGTTCCCCAACGATTCGAAAGGCGATTCGAAGAAACTCGACTACCTGACCTACGATGCGAAACTTTCGCTGGGCTACAAGTTCTCGGGAGCGCATTCGATCGAGGCCAATGTGGCTTACATGCAGCAGGCGCCCAAGTTCGCGACGGCATTCGTGTCGCCCCGTACGCGCAACACGACCACGCCGGGGCTGAAGGCCGAGAAGGTGTTCGGCGCAGACCTCACCTACAACCTCAACCTGCCCTACATCAAGGCGCGTCTTTCGGGATACTATACGACGATCGAGGACCAGTCGAAGGTCATCTCGTTCTACGACGATACCCGCAGTTCGTTCACCAACTTCGCCATGAGCGGCATCGACAAACGCTATTACGGCGTTGAGTTGGGCCTTTCGGTTCCCGTATGGAACGGCCTCTCGGTCGTGGGTGCCTTGAGCTGGGGCGACTATACCTATACGTCGAATCCCAACTTCGTGCAGACGGTGGACAACGTGGACAAGATCGTACTGAAAGATAAGGTCAACTGGGACGGTTATCATGTGGAAAGCTCGCCGCAACTGGCTTTCAACATCGGTCTCGACTACCGCGGACCGCGCAACTGGTTCGCCGGTGTGAACTTCAACTACTACGACAACATCTATCTTTCGATGAACCCGATGTACCGTACGGCTACCGCCATTAAGTATTATACGAATGTGCTGACTTCCAATACGGCCACCAATGCGCAGAAGGCATCGGCCCTCTCGTCGATCAAGACCCTCCGCAAGCAGGAGAAGTTTGACAGCGCATATACGTTGAGCGCCAATATCGGCAAGAACTGGTATATCCACCGGGTCTACATGCTGGGCTTCAGCCTCGAGGTGAAGAACATCCTCAACGATCAGGACATCCGCACGGGCGGTTACGAGCAGATGCGTATGAGCAAGGTCCGCGGCGAGGGCGGCGAGCAGATTTACGGCCGCTTCCCCTCGAAGTATTTCTACCTGTTCGGTACGACCTATTACCTGAATGTCTATTTCCGTTTCTAATCGCGCAAAGCATAATTTATGAAAAGTCTTAAAATAGCATTGGCGGCTCTCGTCGGTCTGGTGGCCGTGAGCTGCTACAACGATTTCGACACTCCGGCTCCGCAGAAGCTCTATACGGTCGACGATATGGCCGCAATGGGGCTTACTCCGATCTCCATCAAGGAGGTGAAGGAGAAGTTCGGCCCGATCTCCAATACGGGAACCAACGACAATTTCTCCACGACCAAGACCCTCAAGTTCGGAACCCGCACGTCCGAGGAGGCCAAGTTCGACGGCCTCATGGAGTGGCCCGAGGCTTCGAAATACTACATCAAGGGCAAGGTGATCAGCAGCGACCGGCAGGGCAATATCTACAAGTCGCTCTATATCTACGACGGCACGGCCGGTATCGAGCTGAAGCTCTACAACGGCCTTTATCTCGACTTCCTGCTCGACCTGGCTTCGAAGCCGATCAAGAGCCAGTGGGTCTACGTGCGTCTCGACGGTCTCTATCTGGGTAACTACCGCATGATGCTTTCGATCGGAGGCGCTCCCTCGGACGGCATCAACACGGCCGGCAACCACAAGTTCTACGCCAACTCGAACCTCGACAACCCGAAGGTCGCCGCCCTGAACGTCTTCCGCGGCGAATACACGACGCTCGACGACTCGGACATCAAGGAGGTCGACGGTTCGAACTACACGTCGCTCGGCGAGGCCGATCTGGGCCGGCTGGTGCGTTTCAACAAGATCAAGATCCGCTATGCGGGTGTGAAGAATCAGGACGGCGTGACGCCTCCGAACCTCAAAAACGGCGGAAATGCGAATCCCTATCCGAGCTGGATCGTGACCGACTGGGGAACGCCCATCTTCGGCGCATGGTATCGCTGGGCCTACAACAACAGCGAGCAGAATATCCGTCTCTACGGTTCGGTGCTGATGAGCTACAACGATGCGGCGGAGTACACTTCGGACCCGGGCGTTTACGGCATCCGTACGAGCGGTTACAGCCAGTTCGCCATGAAGCCCATCCCGAAGGACGGCACGGAGGGTACGGTGCTGGGCATCTACGGCATCTATGCGAAGAAGAGCGATTTCACGGGAGGTTCGGAGGACTGGGCGCAGTACCAGATCTCGGTGAGCCGTATCGAGGACCTCGGTTTCCCGCCCGAGTCGCTGCTTTCCGAGGAGTGGATCAGGGCCAATACGCCCGCCTCGTCGCTGACGCCTCCCGTGAAGAACGGCGGCGACGATTACGAGGGTGACTGATCCCGCGTTTGAGCAATAAAAAACTGCGACCCAAAAGGGTCGCAGTTTTTTTGTGCCGCGGCGGCAGCGTTACCGCTTGTTCCATTTGCAGGAGGTCTGGTAGTAGCCGATCGCGCGGTCGACCTGCACGGCGTCCTTCCGCTCCATCGCTTCGAGGTGGTGGGGATTCTCCTCGGTGGGAACCACGCGGTACTGCTCGACGCGGCGCACGGGCGACAGGATCGTGAAGGTGTCGCCTTCGAGGTATCCGAGGTCCTGATAGGTGGCGATGAAGGCGCGGTTCGTGTAGTCGGGGTCGAAGACGCTGCGACCGTAGAACCGGGAGTCGTAGCTCATGTTGAGCAGCGAGAACAGCGTGGGCATGAGGTCGATTTGCGAGACGATTCCGTCCACTTCGCACGGCTCTACGAGCCCCGGGGCGAGGATCACGGCCGGAATGTGGTATTTCTCCAGCGGAATCTCCGTGCGGCCTGCGCTCGACGCGCAGTGGTCGGCCGTGATGAGGAAGATCGTGTTGCCGAACCACGGCTGCTTCGATGCCTCGGCGAAGAACCGCCCCAGCGCATAGTCGGTGTACATGACGCCTCCGGCGCGCGATTTGGCATCGTGCGGTATGCGTATCTTTCCGGCCGGGTAGGTGAAGGGACGGTGGTTGCTGACGGTCATGACGTGGGCGAAGAAGGGTTTCCCGGAGGCGGCATCCTCGTTGAGCGTGCGGATGACCTTCCGGTAGGCATCCTCGTCACAGACGCCCCAGATGTTGGCGAAGGTGATCTCCTCGGGGGCATAGTCCTTCTGGTCCACGATCTCGTAGCCGTTGCCCGAGAAGAAGGTCTCCATGTTGTCGAAATAGCTGTTGCCTCCGTAGAAATACTTCACCGTGTAGCCCTTGTCGCGCAGCACGGCTCCCGTGGAGTACATGCCGCCGTTGTTCGGCCGCTTGATGATGCTCTGCCCGGGGCAGGGCGGGAGCGAGAGGGTGACGGCCTCCAGCCCGCGGACGGTGCGGTTGCCCGTGGCATAGACACGGTTGAAGGCGAGGCCCGTGCGATAGAGCGAATCGAGCGTCGGGGTCAGCCCCTGTTCGTTGCCGAAACGCTCCATGTACGCGGCGCTCATGCTCTCGATCGTGATGAGCACGATATTGCGCCGGATTTCCTCCCCCCCCCGTTCGGCCCGTACGGGGCGCAGGTTCTCGCCCGTACTGCCGTACACCTCGTGCACGAAGCGTTCGGCCTCGGTTTCGGGGCGCGTGAGGTAGAACCGTTCGTAGTCGAGGCTGTTCTTGACGAAGGCGTCGTAGAACTTGTAAAGCCCGTTCGCCTGCAGTTCGTTCACGTAAACGTTCGGGCTGTTCTGGAAACGGGTGTTGAAGTGGAGCAGCCCGACGGCGGCCGCCAGCGCGGCGAGGTAGGCGGGACCTGCCGCGGCCTTCCACCTCCAGCCCGTGAGGCTGTCGGCGCGCACGATGTCGCGCCGGAAGAGATACCACGTGACCACGAGCGTCACGAGCACGATTCCCAGCGCCATCGGCACGATGGGGTAGGACTCCATGATGTTGCCCACCACCTCGTTCGTATAGACCAGGTAATCCACGGCGATGAAGTTGTAGCGTACGCCGAACTCGTTCCAGAAGAAGTACTCGCTCACGCCGTTGAATATCGTGAGTCCCACGCAGAGGACGACGATCAGCGCGAACCATACCGTTGTCCAGTGGCTCCGGATTCCGGGCAGGAAGAGCCGCAGGGCGAACGAGGCGGCCCAATAGCCCAGTACGCCCATTGCGATCTGGGGCGCGACGCTGCCGTATTCGTCGAAGATCGTATTGAAGAACGCCACGTAGCAGAATGCTGCGGTGAGTACGCCCAGCGTGATATATCCCCACGGACGGGTGTATTTCGTCCGCGAGATGCTCATCGTGAAGAGCCACAGGAAGGCGAATCCCACGGTCGCGGCGCAGAGGTCGTTCACGGCGCCCAGGAGGAAGATTTCGCACCATTCGCCGAATGCGAATCCCGTGTCGGTCGTCTGTGCGTTGAACGGCAGGACGATGCGCAGGAGCAGCCCGACGACGACGGTCAGCAGGGCGAATTTGAGATAGAGGCCGGTAACCAGCCGGATGCTTTTTTGCATATCGTATCGAATTGTTGGCCGTACAAAGGTAGCGATGATCGCGCAAAGAAGGCGGCCTCCCCAGAGGCCGCCTTCTTCGTTCGGTTCGGAAAATTGTTCTATTTATCTTCGTTCGCTTCCGGGCGCATGACGACTTTCACCATGTTGCCGTCGTCGAGGATCTTTTTGGCCAGCGCCTGCACGTCGGCATTGGTGAGCGAGCGGATCGCCTGCTCCTGTCCGGCGAGGTAGTCGAGTCCCGAGCCGTATTTGGCCTGCAGGTACTGCATCCACGGGCCGTTCTCGTCGAGGCTGTTCTTCCAGTTCTTGAGCATGAACTCGCGGTGTTTCTCGATGTCCTCGGTCAGCGGACCCTCCTCGGCGATCGTGCGCAGCTCCTTGAGGATGATTTCGCACAGCTCGTCGGCCATTTCGGCGTTGGTGTCGAAGGCGATCGTCATGGTGTAGGTCTCGCGCGGAATCCAATCCGTCGATCCGTAAACCTGCACGCCGTACGTGCCGCCCTTCTCCTCGCGGATCGAAACCAGGTAACGCGAGTTGAGCGCCTGCGTGAGGAACGAGAGGGCCGCCTTGTTTTCGAGCGAGTAGTCCATGTCGCCCGTGAAGGTGTAATTGACCGAAACCTTCGGCTGCTGCATCGGGGTGCTGAAATCCTCGGTCACTTCGCCCTTCACCGGATAGGCCTTGTCGTCCGCGAACGTCATGGGCTTCTTCGAGGCGGGGATCGAGCCGATGTATTTCTCCACGAGCGGCTTGAGCGTCTCGGGGTCGATATTGCCGACGAACGTGAAGCGGAAACTGTTGCCGTCGGGATAGAGCTTCTTGTAGATCGCGGGCAGCGCCTCGAAGCTGAATTCGTCGAGCAGTTCGGTCGAGATCACCTGGCGGCGCGGGTTATGGCCGTAGAGGACGTCGATGACCTTCTCCTGCATCTGGAAGTCGGGGTTCGACTTCGCGTTCTCGAGCTGCGTGCGGAGCATCTTCATCAGGTTGTCGTAGTCGTTGCGGTCGAAGCGCGGCTGCGTGAAGTTCAGGTAAACCAACTGGAGCATCGTCTCGATGTCCTTGGGCGAGCACGAGGCGTTCACCGCGCTGGCGTATTCGCCCACCGAAGGTTGTACGGTGGCCGATTTGCCCGAGAGCTGCTTGCGGAGTTCCGTGGCGGAGAACTTGCCCACGCCCGACATCGAACTTACGGCGGGCATCATCTCGCCCATGTAGTACTCGGCGTCCGGCAGGATCGACAGACCGCCTTTCGACTGCGCGTTCATGCGCACCTCGTCGGCCTTGAACTTCGTGGGCTTCACGACGATCTGCGTGCCGTTGGCGAGCGTCCACACCGTCGCGCCGTACTCCTTGTTCTCCACGGTCTTCTTCACGGGCGAACCCTTCAGTTGGGTCCCTTCGGGGATCAGCGGCTCCTTCACCACGTCGTCCTCGTAGGCTTCGATTTCCGAGGCGGTCACCTTCTCGCGGATGGCGAGAATCTCCTCCTCGGTCGGGTTCGCGATGCCCTCCTTCTCGGGAGCCGTGATGACGATCACCTGGTTCGTCGGCTGGATGGTCTCCTTGGCGAAGGCGTTCACCGTCTCGACGTTCAGCATCTTGATGAGCATGCTGTCGAGCTTCCACTCGGTCTCGGCGTCCGGCATCGGTTCGTTCTTGCGGTAGTTCTCCAGATAGATGTTCACGAACTGCTCGTTGGTGCGGTCGTTGCGGTTGGCGTAGGTGCGTTCCACCTGGCGCATCAGGTTCTCCTGCGCCCGCTCGAACTCGCTCTGCGTGAATCCGTGGCGGCGGATCTTCTCCATCTCGGTATAGAGGGCCTCGAAGCCTTCGGCCAGCTTGCCGTCCTGCGTCATGGCGGTGAAGGCCGTGGCGTTGAGCGTCGGGATGATGCCGATGACGTCGCCCGAGCCCATGCCGGCGCCGAGGAACGGTGCGTCGGGCTGCATGGCGATCTCCTGCAGGCGGGCGTTCTCCATGGTCGTCAGGAAGGATTCGATCACATTGACCACTTCCCAGGCCACCTTGTCGTTCATCTGCGTCGGCATGGCCGGGCGCTTGATGAAGAGCTGCACGCGCGAACCCTGCATTTCGGGGTCGGTGTAGATGCTGACGATCGGCTCCTCGTTGTCGGGCACGACGATCACCTCCTTCTGGGCGGCGTCGGCCGCCGGGGCAGGGATGTCGGCCATCAGCGACTTGAGCCTGGCTTCCGTGGCCTCGGCGTCCAGATCGCCGACGATGACGATCGCCTGGTAGTCGGGGCGGTACCATTTCTTGTAGAAGCGCTCCAGCGCGTCGTGTTCGAAGCTCTTCAGCCCGTCGAGGTAACCGATCAGGTTGCGGTGCTCGTAGCGCGTGCCCTTGCCCAAAGCTTGCAGCAGCTTCATCGTCGAACGCCACGAAGCACCGTCGCGCGTGCGCAGCTCCTCCATGATGACGCCGCGCTCGGAGTCGATCTCCTCGGGCCGGAGCGCGATGAAGTGCGACCAGTCGTGCAGGATCAGCATGGCCGAGTCGATGATTCCCTGGCGCGAGGTCGGGACGTCCGAAATGTTGTAAACCGTCTGGTCCCAGCTCGTGCCGGCGTTGAGGTTGTAGCCGAATTTCACGCCGACGGTCTCCAGGTACTCGATGAGCTGTTTTCCGGGGAGGTTCTTCGTGCCGTTGAAGGCCATGTGCTCGAGGAAGTGGGCCAGACCCTGCTGGTCGTCCTCCTCCTGGATGGCGCCCACGTTGTGCAGGATGTAGAAGTCGGCCTGCCCCTTGGGCTTTTCGTTGTGCCGGATGTAGTAGGTCAATCCGTTGTCGAGCCTGCCCGTGCGGACCTCCTTGTCCGCCGGTATCGGCTGCATCGGATCGAATTGTGCCATTGCGCTGCCTGCGGCGAACACCGCTGCGGCCAGCATCAGTAATCTTTTCATAGGCATTGGTATTAAAATGGGTTTCTTACTCTTCCGGGGCCGGTTCGGGACGGTATTCGATGATGTCCCCCGGCTGGCAGTCCAGCTCGCGGCAGATCGCCTCGAGCGTCGAGAAACGGATGGCCTTGGCCTTTCCGTTCTTGAGGATCGAGAGGTTGGCGGGTGTGATGTCCACGCGTTCGGCCAGTTCGCCCAGCGACATTTTGCGTTTGGCCATCATTACGTCTATGTTGATTATTATAGCCATCTCTTCCCCCCCCCTTCGTTTGTCGTTCGTACGGATTGCATAAGTCGTTGCGGTATTAGATCGTGAGCTTCTGTTCCTCGCTCAGGTTCTGGCCTATGGCGAAGACTTCGGCGGCGAAGAGAATCAGAATCCCCATGATGACCATGGAGTAGGAGACGTGGAATCCCGTGTCCACGGCATAGCCGTTTCCGGCGAGCAGCTCCGCGGCGCGGCGGCTCATCACCCAGTCCACGGCCGAGCCGATCAGCTCTGCGGCGATCGTCAGCAGGCCGATCGAGCGCAGATACCAGACGTTGCGCCTGTCGAGCGTGCGCTCTTCGCGTATGGAGCGGCGCAGCGAATGGATTATCATGAACATGAGCACGATGATTACGGCGTAGAAGAGCGGTCCGAGCAGCACCAGCGCGTAAAGCCATCCGCTGCCGCCGATCGAGCGGAACGCCAGCGAGAGCGGCGATGCGCCGGGCGCGGGCTCCTCGACGACCAGTCCGAGGCGTTTGACTTCGGCGCGGACCTCCGCTCCGGGTGTCGCCGGAGCGATCCGTATGGCGTCGTCGGGCGTCTCCGTGATCCGGATGTTGTCCAGCATGTAGATCATGCGCGGCGTCCCCGAGCTCCATTTCTCGGCGATGTCCTCGCCGAGTTCGACCCCCTCGGCGGCTCCCCGCGTGAAGTCGGTCAGGACGCTGTGCGCGATGCTCGCCACCAGCACGATGAAAAACGTGATGTAGATGACCAGCAGGCGTTGCAGGAGTGTTTTTTTGTTCTGCATGTTCGGTGTTGTTCGTCTGTTTCTTGGGCAAATATAGCTATTTGATTCCGAAAAACAAATAATATTTATCGTTTTTCGATAATTTTTTATTTCGTGGAGTAAAAAAGACGACCCTCAAGGCCGTCTTGCGGTTGCATGGGAGGGAATCTCTACTCCACGTTGTCCTTCAGCTGTTTCCAGATCGAGGCTTCGATGGCCATGTCGATAGAGATGGCCAGCACGACGAGCGCGAACATGACCAGGAAGGTGATGAACCCCACGTCGATCAGGCTGCATACCGCGCCGAGGATGCCGAAGGCGACGCCGAATACGATGCAGAAGACCAGCATCACGAAAAACATGGTCCATTTGCTGCCGTAGGTGGCGTCGTTCGAGGCCTTGATGGCCTCCATCGGGTTCTTGCCCTTCTCGATGAGGAAGTAGTAGGAGAGCGACCAGGCCAGCGAGAGCACGATGCCCGGGATGTAGAGGAATGCGAAGGCGATCAGGATCGGCAGGATCATCAGACCCGTCGTGATGAGGTATTCGCCCATGTAGCGGCGATACTTGCTGTCGAAGATGCTCGCCGGGTTTATCACCTCGCCCTTGGCCAGTTGTGTGGGCAGGAGCGTGATGGCGATCGTCGTACCGATGTTGATATAGGGAATCCAGATCGTTACGAGGTACAGCACGACGGCCGCAATGATCGAGGGGGCGTTCTTGATGCCGATGCAGAGCGAGTCCCGCAGCGTTTCGGAGAAGTCGAGCGTTTTCGTTTCCATAGTCGTTCGTTTTTAAGGGTTGCGAAAACAAATATAGGAAAAATTCCTATCTTTGTTCCTGTCGAAAACGAAAAAACGGGACCGATGGCAGAAAAATCGCTCTATAATTATCGCGTCGAGCCGCAGGAGGTGGATTTCACCCTGCGGGCGACGATTCCGTCGCTCGGTGCGGCGATTCTCAACACGGCGGGCATCGACGCCCACGGCAAGGGATTCGGCGTGGATGCGCTCAATGCCGACAACCACTCGTGGGTGCTTTCGCGCATGGCGATCGAGTTCGATTTCCAGCCCGTGCAGTACACCGACTATACCGTCGCCACGTGGATCAGCGATTACGGCCGGGTGCTCTCGACCCGTAACTTCACGCTCACCGACGCCTCGGGCCGCGAGTTCGGCCGCGCCGTGTCGCAATGGGCGATGATCGACCTGCGGACGCGTTCGGCCGTCGATCTTTCGTGGGTGGGCGACGCCCATGCCGACGCCATCGTCAATGCCCCTTCGCCGACGGAGCGCCCCCGCAAGATCCGCGAGGTGAACCCCACGCAGCGGTCCGAGCACCGGGTCGTTTACAGCGACATCGACTTCAACCGCCATGTCAATACGATGCGCTATATCGAGATGATGCTCGACATGCTGCCGCTCGAGCTGCTGACCTCGGGCGATCCCGTCCGGCTGGACATCCATTTCCTGAAGGAGTGCCGCTACGGTCAGACGCTCGCCGTCGGCTGCGAACTGCGCGAACGTTCGGCGCTGTTCGAGATCGCGGGCGACGGCGGACCGGCCGCCGTACGCGCCTCGGTCGAGTGGAAATAACCGGCCGCACCCGTGCGGCGGATGGCCCTTTCCGGCCGAAATGCGCGCTTTCCCGTCGGACAGGGCGCGGCAGTTTCCGTGCGGAGGTCGCGTGGAACGGGTTTTGCAGCTCGTGCCGTAAAACCTGTTTTATTATGGAAACTCAAGTCAAGACGGAGAACAAGTACCGGGTGAGCATCGACCTGCTGAACGATGCCGTGGGCAAGGAGATCGCCACTTCGTTGCAGTACATGTATTTCCACACCCATTTCGAGGACGACCGCTACCGCTATCTTTCGCGGATCCTGCGCGAGATTTCGATCGCCGAGATGCGGCACATCGAGGAGTTCTCGGACCGTATCCTTTTTTTGCAGGGCGACGTGGACATGAATCCCTCGTTCCGCACCCGTCGGATCACCGAGCCGAAGGAGATGCTGCGCCTGGCCATGCAGCTCGAACAGAGCACGATCGACTCCTACAACGAGGCTTCGCGCATCGCCTCCGAGTGCAAGGATGCGGTGACGCACAGAATGTTTCAGGACATCATCGCCGAGGAGGAGCGGCACCTCGACACGTTCCGCACCGAGCTGCAGAACCTGATCGACTACGGCGGGGAGTATCTGGCGCTGCAATCCGCGGCGGGCAGCGAGCAGGCTTCCCGGAGTTTCGGCCGCAGCGGCGGAGAGGAGTGACCTTCCGGGTCCCGGACGGCCCTGCCCGGCCGGGCGCGAAGCGAAAAACGGAATCCCGTGCGGCGGATTCCGTTTTTTCGGTTATATTTGTGAACGGAAAACCGTCTGCGGCGGGTTTCGGGTTCCGGACGGGAACCGCCGCCGCGGCCGTATCCGGAGCCTATGAAAATTACCGTACTGGGTCCCGCACACCCCTACCGGGGCGGTCTGGCCTCGATTCTGGAGATCATGGCCCGCACTTTCCTGCGGAGGGGCGACGACGTGGACATCAAGACCTTCACGCTGCAATATCCCTCGCTGCTGTTTCCCGGCGAGAGCCAGACCGTGGCGACGCCTCCGCCCGCCGACCTGCGCATCCGGCGGTGCGTCAATACGGTGAATCCGCTGAACTGGCTGTCCGTGGGGCGCACGATCCGCCGCGAACGGCCCGATTTCGTGTTGCTGAAATACTGGACGCCCTTCATGGCGCCCTGCTTCGGGACGATCGCCCGCCTCGCCCGCGGCAACGGACATACGAAAGTGCTGTGCCAGATCGACAATGTCGAACCGCACGAACGCCACCTTTCCGATCGGCCGTTCAACCGCTATTTTCTTTCGTCCGTGGACGGTTTCATTTACATGTCGGAACAGGTGCACCGCGAATTGCGGGCCTATACCGCCGCGCCGGCGCTCTTCTCGCCGCATCCGCTGTTCGAGAACTTCGGCGAACGGGTTCCCCGTGCCGAGGCGTGCGGACGATTGGGGCTGGACCCGGCGCTGCGCTACGTGCTTTTCTTCGGTCTCGTCCGCGACTACAAGGGACTGGACCTGCTGCTCGGAGCATGGGCGCTTCTGAAGCGCAGGGGGCGGACCGAAGGGCGGCGGCTCATCGTGGCGGGGGAGTTCTACACCGCGAAGGAGCCTTATCTGAAACAGATCGCCGCGAGCGGCCTGCAAGAGGAGGTGCTGCTGCACGACCGCTTCATTCCCGACGCCGGCGTGAAGGACTACTTCTCGGCGGCCGATTTCGTCGTGCAGCCCTACAAGACGGCCACGCAGAGCGGCGTGACGCAGATCGCCTACCAGTTCTGTACGCCGATGGTCGTGACGGACGTGGGAGGCCTGGCCGAGATCGTGCCCGACGGGAAGGTGGGGTATGTCTGCGCCCCGACCGCGGAGGCGATCGCCGCGGCCGTCGAACGGATTTCCGATGGCGGAACGCTGGCGCTTTTCCGCCGCAACTGCGTCGGGGAGCGCCGCCGCTTCTCGTGGGAGCGGATGTGCGACCGCGTGACGGAGCTTTACGGGTCGGTTTCCGGCACTCCGGAGCGCTGAGCGGGACGCCTGCCGTCGAGAAAACAGCGGGCCCGGCGCATGC